>Ga0209064_1000163_pt1 | contig 153736 bp, 126 predicted proteins | sample Inofromicrocosms_FD_187498 | JGI IMG/M metagenome (GOLD analysis project Ga0209064, IMG submission 187498) | Mouse cecum microbial communities from Vienna, Austria - Inoculum for glucosamine and mucus D2O microcosms (SPAdes) (version 2) | ecosystem: Host-associated > Mammals > Digestive system...
TGTGGGCAATCACGGTGTTATTTGAAAAGCCGCTGCTTTCCGTGGGGCTGAACCTGCTGCTGGTGATCCCTGGTATTCTGGTCGCCAACACGCCGCTCTGGATTGCTTATCCCTACTGTTACAGCGGTTATCTGGTGTCCTGTTCTCTACACGATTTTACGGCGGAAACCTCTGATGCCGCATTTGCGTTGATGCCTTTCCTGCCCTGTGCAATCGCTGTATTCGCCGTTCTGCTTGCCCTGTCAATCACACAATTTGGAAAAAAGGAAATGAGGTAATCGTATGGAAGTCACAAAAAAGCTTCAAAAGCTCAGTCTGGCGGCGCTGATTGTCAGTCTGCTGCCGCTGGCAACCCTTGTCCCGGTGTTTCTGAAAATCACTCTGCCGGATGGAGTACGCATGGTTTGGGCGATCTGCAACATCGTCCTTGCGCTGGCGGGCCTCTTGCTCTCCGTGATCTGCGTAAAGAGCGAGGAAAGCCGGAGCGCCGTCAACATCATGTCCACAGTAATCAGCGTTGCGCTGGTGCTGATGATGCTGGGGATTGTCGCCCTTGCCCTGGTTTTCAACTTCTTGCAGTAATAACAGATCGGGAAACTGCCATATAGCCAATATTTGAAAAACTGCCGCACGACGGCAAAAGAAAAAAAGCCGTCGTGCAGCAGTCTATAATCACGCCCATTTGCGAACGACGGCTTACAAATCAAAGCCGCCGTTCTTTTATCCCCCAAAAGAATGACGCGGTAACGCTGACAGATACGGCGGCTGATAGGAGGCGGCCGCCATGAGGCGCATATCTATTCGACAAAACCCGACGAGGCTTGACCCGTCAAAAAAAGTCCGGCCCCCACCTGGGGGAACTGCGGCCATGGAGCTATACTATACGATGCAGATATAGTAAACTATACAGTGCAAACCGCCCGGTGGGTCTATGACCTGCCGGGCGGTTTTTGTCGTTCCTTGCGGCCCGGAAAATTTTCTTCACTTTTTTCTCTGCGGAGAGCGGTTTTGCGCGCAAAACCTGTGCCGCTGAACGCTCTGTTAGCGGAAAGGGAAAGTACCACCACCATCCCCCGACGAAAGGGGGTGAGAAGATGGAAACCAACCCCCGCGACTATGGCGAACGGTGCAGATTTGACGCCTTTTGCAAGACCGTGTTGAAGCATGAGGCAATCGACTACATCCGGGAGATGAAGCGGCGGGCCAGCCGGGAAACGTCCCTGGAGCGGCTGCCGCAAGCGGCGATGGACAAGCTGTGTTCGGCTGATGACTACCCCAGCGATAGCTATGTGTTTTCGTACTGCGGGTACAACCTGCCGATCAGAAGCCAGCAGGTGTCCGACGCATTTGCCGGTCTGCCGGAGCAGGAGCAAAGCATTTTGATTTTGCGCCTGGTGCTGGATTTGACAGACAGCGAGATCGGCGAGGCCCTGGGCCTGTCCTGGAGTGCCGTCCAGCGGCGCAGAACAAAATCGCTGAATGTCCTGCGGGCGAAGCTGACAGCGAGGAAAGGAGGTTAGCGCCATGAAGCGCCAGAACTACAAGGGCCGTGAGCTGCTGCCGCTGGCGGTGAGCGATGCGGCCCAGGCTGGGGACGCCGATGCCGTGGAGCAGGTCTTGCGATACTATGAGGGCTACATAAACAAGCTCTGCACCCGGACGGTCTATGACGAAAGCGGCTGTCCCCACGCCTGCTTGGACGAGTACATGAAAAGCCGTCTGGAAAATAAACTGATCCGCGCCATTCTCGGTGTGAACTGATAACCGGCCCCGGCTGGGGGGGGAACAGCTTGCCCTTTCCTTGTTCCTCCCGCCTGCGGGGCCTTGTCCTGCGTTTTGGGAAGGGGGAACATCCTTGCCGAAAAATCAGGGTGAAGTCACCGTGACGAAACACCAAATCGGCAAAACAACTTATCTTGTCTGTGCTTCGGCCAGCGACCGGGCTACGGACAGCTTGGATGGGAAAATCCGTAAACTTATCAAAAAGGACATGGAACAAAGCAGAATATTTGACAAACAGTGAATTTTTGAGCTGACACGGGCGGCGGTTTGTGGTAAAATGGCATCAGTACATAACCATGCTTGCCTGCCGCCGGAAAGGAGGATTACCATGTTGCAGGCAGGCAAAATCACCGCCCTCTATTGCAGGTTGAGCCAAGAGGATATGCAGGCTGGGGAGAGCGAGAGCATCCAAAATCAAAAGCTGATTTTACAACGGTACGCTGATGAACACTTTTTCCTAAACACCCGCTTTTTCGTGGATGATGGATTTTCCGGGGTCAGCTTCGAGCGTGAGGGCCTTCAATCTATGCTGCGTGAGGTAGAGGCCGGAAATGTGGCGACAGTCATAACGAAAGACCTTTCCCGCCTGGGCCGGAATTATCTGAAAACCGGGGAGCTTATCGAAATCATTTTCCCGGAATATGATGTGCGGTATATTGCCATCAACGACGGAGTAGACACGGCAAGGGAAGATAATGAGTTTACCCCTCTGCGAAACTGGTTTAATGAGTTTTACGCCCGCGATACGTCCAAGAAAATCCGGGCGGTAAAGCAGGCCAAGGCCCAGCGCGGGGAGCGTGTTAATGGTGAGGCCCCCTATGGGTATCTGATTGACCCGGAGAACAAAAATCATCTTATCCCTGACCCGGAAACCGCCCATGTTGTCAAGCAGATTTTCGCTATGTATGTGCGGGGCGACCGTATGTGTGAAATCCAAAACTGGTTGCGGGATAACGAGATTTTGACCGTTGGTGAACTGCGCTACCGCAGGAAAGGCGGAAAGAAATTCCCCCGTCCCCAGCTTAACGTCTGGTATAGTTGGCCGGACAAAACGCTATACGATATTCTCATCCGGCAGGAGTATTTAGGCCACACCATCACGGCGAAAACCTACAAGGTGTCCTACAAGTCCAAAAAGACACGGAAAAATCCAGAGGACAAGCGGTATTTCTTCCCCAACACTCACGAACCGCTGATTGACGAGGAAACCTTTTCCCTTGCTCAAAAGCGTATCGCCACCCGTCACCGGCCTACCAAGTCCGAGGAAATTGATTTGTTTTCCGGGCTGTTGTTTTGCGGAGATTGCGGGTACAAAATGTATCTTCAAAAAGGTGCTGGAACGCCGGAGCGGAAGCACGCCTATACCTGCGGCAACTACCGCAACCGGGCCAGAAACGATTTTCTTTGCACGACGCATTACATCCGCAAAAGTGTCCTGAAAGAACTTGTCCTTGCCGATTTGCAGCGGGTTTTGGCCTATGTGAAAGAGCATGAGCAGGAGTTTGTCCGTACTGCCGCCGAGTGTGGGGAGCAGGCCATGAAAAAGGCTCTTGCCCAGCAGCGGAAGGAACTGGACAAGGCAGAACGCCGGATGGATGAACTCAATCTGCTGTTCCGTAAACTCTATGAGGACATGGCCCTGGGCCGCTTGTCAAATGAGCAGTTTGCGCTTCTGACCTCCGGCTATGAGGACGAGAAAGCGGCGCTGACGAAACGGGCGGCGGAGCTGCGGAAAGAGATTGAAAGCGCTGCCGAGCGTGGGGCGGATGTGAAGCGGTTTGTTGCCCTGGTGCGCCAGTACTCAGAGATCAGCGAACTGACCTATGAGAATGTCCATGAGTTTATTGACCGCATTTTAGTCCATGAGCTGGACAGAGAAACGAACACACGGAAAATCGAAATCTTTTACAGCTTCGTGGGCAAGGTAGACAGCGGCGATGAACCTACGGAAAGTACGTCTTATTTCCGGCAAATTGGCGCTGATGTCAAGAGTTTTGCCGTCTGATAATACAAAATGCTGGGGTAAGACAGCGCACCATCTTTTATGGTTACGCTATCTTACCCCAGCAAAATTCGTCCCCGTATAACCGTCGTCCACATAGAAGCGGGTATTGGACAGTCCATTCTCTTTCGCAAACCTCTGGAGCAATCGCTTTTGATTCGCCACCGAGTTACTGTCACCCTCGGCTCCATCGTCACGGGAAAGGCGGCAGTACAGGGCAGTGATGCCCACCTGTTCATGTTTCTTCTTCGACTGCATTTAGTCCTCCTTTCAGACATCGCAAGATGTCTTGCAGCCGGAACACACATTTTCGCTTGTCATCATAGCGCTTGGAATTGTCCCTGTCAAAGGTGTGAAACTGCTGCTGATAGAGTGCTCTAAGCGTTCCTGCATGGTAACCGCGCTGCTTCTTGGCGCAAAGGCAGAAGTGACACGATAGGTCACACCGCCGATTTTGTATTCCCGCTCACCTTGCGGCAAACCAATGATCCAGTTGTTTTTCATCATCGCTCACCTCTGTCGGAGCGCTTGCGGAAACGCTGCGTTTCCTGCTCCTGATACTGTTTGAGGATCAGCCCAATGATGGCTTTCTGTATATCCTCGGTTGTGTAGTTTTTGGGAAAAAAGCTCCGCAGCTCATCCACCTTGAAGGTGATCTTCTCCCGCTGGTTGGGCTTTGGCTCGGACAGCATGGCAAAGATATAGTCGGCGGAAAGTCCGGCCTTCTGGCTGGCTTTCTTTAGCTGTTGTGCCTGCGAAAGAGAGTGCGTACAGTCCTCACATTGCATGGTGTCCAATAACTCACGCTGCTCCTTTTCGGAGAGGTAGGACAGCTCTACCGCTGGACTGAAAGCGATTTTTCCCTTGTCTACCATCTCCAACAATTCGGGGATCAGGCAGGTCAGGCGGATATAGCGGAAGATCTGATCTCGGCTTTCACCGGTCTCCTTGCCGATTTCGGCGGCGGTATCCGTCTTTGTTGCAACTTGCGACAAAGTGTGCTTGCCCTGCTGCTTGAGCGCTTCCATCTTGAGCTTGTAGGCAAATGCCTTTTCGGACGGCAGGATATGCTCTCGGTGGAGGTTGCTGTCTACTACTGCAAGGATAGCCTCGTTGCGGTCTAACGGGTAGATGAGCGCCGGTACTTCGGTAAGTCCCGCTTTCTCTGCCGCATGAAGCCGGCGGTGTCCGCTGATGACCTCATACTCTCCGTTCTCCAACGGGCGGACGATGAGCGGGGACAGGATACCCTGCTCTTTGATACTCTCCACCAGGCTGTCCATCTCCTCATTGTCCAGCACCTTGTAGGGGTGTCCCTCGAAGGTGTGGAGCTGACTGACGGGCAGCAGCGCTGATTTCTTTTTCAGTTGTTCGTTTATCATTGATTGGTCTCCTTTTTGGTTTGGGTTTTAACGGGCAGCAGGAAGTTCTGCTCGATTTTTAACTGAAACCGGGCAAAGGAGGCCCTGCTCAATTCCCTAAGCATGGGCGTGTCGATAAAGCCCAGCTTATGTGCCTTAGCGGTAAGCTGATTGAGGTTGTTGCCGATGGCATACATCTCACGCATGGCTTCATAGAAACGCTCGTCCGGCTTCTCTCTCGGCTCATATCCGTGGAGCAGTTGCCGGATCACAGAGGTTTCCGTGACGCCGCACCTTTGGGCTTTTCGTTTCAGATCTGCGGCGTCCTTTTCGGACAGCCAAAACTGCTTTTTGATTCCTTTTCTCATATACATTTCTCCTTCTACGGGTATTAGGGCAGCGCCCTAACGAGGCGTTTGTGCGACCTTTGGGAGTACAAACGCACTGCTCGCCAAGATGACGCAGGCATCCGGCGGCAGTCTACCGTTTGGACTCCATTGGGAGTACAAATGGTCTGCTCGCTTCGTCGAAGCAAGCTCCATATCCTTCGCCCTGTCACAAGTGGCAGGGCTCACTCATTTTGCTGCTTCTCCTCTCCCCAAAAAGTCTCTCGACTTTTCGGGGACCCCATTTTACGGATACCTTGCCACAGAACTCAGCCAACAAAAAATGCTCATCGAATCTCCTTTCCCGGAGCCGATGAGCATATGCGATCCTTGAAAATACAAAAAGCCACTTGACCGTTGACATACACCACTTGGACAGACTACTCCCTTGGGAGTATGTCAAAGTCAAGTGGCTCGTAGGAAGTCAACGCATCAAGCGGCTCCAAGGCACTAAGCTTGCCTTTTTGATACTTAAATCATTTCACAGTATTCAGTTTACCGTTCGGATGATTCTCCGCAGCTAAAGGAAAGGCGGCATTTGGATGTCAATACTCATTCATGGATGAGCAGCCCCGTAGCACGATACCAAACCTTATCATCGCCCGGTTTTCTCCTTGCGGACATCTTATATTTTAACAACGGAACATTTGTTTGTCAGGACTTTCTTTAAGTTTTACTTTGTCTCTCAGGTGCAAATTCGGGCAACATAGCGCTCTGCGATTAACCCTTTCTATATCGGCAAGCGGACAGTTATCGTTGTTCCCTCGTCCACTGCGCTGTCCACCTCGATCGTCCCGTGATGGATCAGCACAGCGTGCTTGACGATGGAGAGTCCCAACCCTGTGCCGCCGACCTCTTTAGAACGGCTTTTATCCACACGGTAGAACCGCTCAAAAATGCGCGCCTGCTCCTGGGCGGGAATACCGATACCCGTATCGGAAACGGTGAGAACGGCGTCTGCGTCCTGTCTTTCAACGCTGACGGTTACCTCGCCGCCGTTTTTATTGTATTTGATGGCGTTATCGCAAAGATTATAGAGGATACTGTGGAGAAGCTGCGGAACGCCGTGCAGGCTGCAATACTCGCCGTGCAGAGACATCTTCACTTCCGCTGCTTTCGCTTCCGCCTCCAAACCGGCAATGGCTTTCGCCGCAAGCTCATACAAATCGACCTCTGTCCACTCCATGTCCTCTGCGCCCTCGTCTAAATGGGAAAGGCTCAGGATATCCTCCACCAGACTTGTCATGCGCTGGGCTTCCCTGTATATCTTTCCCGCAAAGGGGACGATATCCCCCTGCTTCACCATGTTGTTTTGAAGCAGCTCCGCATAGCCGGAAATGGAGTGCAGGGGCGTTTTCAGCTCATGGGACACATTGGATGTGAATTCACGGCGCATCTGCTCCGCCTTTTCCTTTTCGGTCACATCGAAAAAGCAAAGAGCAGCACCGGCAACTTTTCCTTCAGACATAATTGGGCTGGCGCTGATTTGGTATTGCCCGGTTTCAAGGCTTACGGTCTCAACCACGCTTTGCCCCTGCAAGGTTTGCCGCAAAATGTCGTTTAGGCTGAGGTTCCTGCTGACCGTCAGCATATCCGCTCCCACCGGGCTTTTCTCCACACCCAGCAGAGCCATGGCGGCGGGATTGATGCTGACGATTTTTCCGTGCTCATTCAGCAGCACCATACCCTCGCTCATACTGCCGATGATGGTGTCCAGCTCGGCCTGCTTCTGCTCCAGCCGTGTCTTTTGCCTGCGCAGCTGTTTCTGCTGGCTGTCGATCCTGCGGAGAAAGGGAGCAAGCTCGTCATATCCCTCGTTTGAAAGGGGATGATCCAAATCAATTTCATTCAAAGGCTTCACAATGTTTTTTGAAAGGCGGATAGCAAGGACAACGGACAGGACAACCGCCAGAACTATGACAATGCTTATCGGCTGTGCCATACCAAGTACCAGCGTTAAAATGGAGCTTTGCGCAATGGAAAGACGCAGGACGGTTCCGTCCTCCAAACGCTGCGCCGCATAAAGAGAGCGATCCATCAGCGTGGCGGAGTAGCGTCGGCTTTCCCCATGGCCTGTGGCAAGGGCTTCTTTGATCTCCTCACGCTCCAAATGATTCTCCATATCCGAACTGAGTGCGTCGCTGTCATACAGCACCGTCCCGTCAGCGGCGATCCATGTGATGCGGTAATCCCGCACCGTAAGGTCGCTAAAATAGGCGGTTTCTTCATTGGTGACGCCCTGTGCGGCAAGCTCTAACTGCATTTGAAGCTGCCTTTGCTGCACCCCCGAAAAGTAGTCGTACAGCACACCCATAATGAGGATTAGGGAGGCAAGAAAAACGGCAATGGCGACAAAGCCGATAGAGCGGAAAATCCGTTTTGTCATAGCTTATCCTCCATACGATAGCCGATACCCCTCACCGTTGTGATCAGGCTGCCATATTTCCCCAGCTTTGTCCGCAGGGTGCCGATATGTACATCCACTGTTCGTGTTTCGCCGATATAGTCCAGCCCCCAAACGGTTTCCAGCAGATGCTCACGGGTGAACACCCTGCCGATGTTTTCCATGAAGGTAAGCAGCAGCTTAAATTCTTTCAATGTAAGCTCCACACGCTCTCCGTCGATCTGAACGATGCAGGCCCCGGGGTCAAGCTCCAGTCCGCCGATACGCAGAGGCTCCCGTTCTTCTCTCGGGGCGGTACGGCGCAAAACCGCCTTGACTCTCGACACCATTTCCATCATGCCGAAGGGCTTTGCAAGATAGTCGTCCGCACCCAGGTCAAGCCCGGTCACCTTATCGTATTCCGTGCCCTTGGCGGTGGCCATGATGACGGGGATATCCTTTGTCACGATTTGGGAACGCAGATTTTTGAGAATGGAAATCCCATCCTCGCCGGGCAGCATGATATCCAGCAGGATAAGCTCCGGCCTTTGCTGCTTCATGGCTTCCCAAAACGCTGCGTCATCCCCAAAACCGACAGCTTCAAAGCCGGCGGCGTTCAGAGTATATATCATCAGGTCACGAATTCCGCTGTCGTCCTCCACACAAAAAATCATCTTTTTCACCCCTTGCTTCCGGTAATGGAGAACACCACCCATTTTGCAATGTTGACTGCGTGATCCCCGATTCGTTCAAAATATTTTGCGACCATCAAAAGGTCGATGGTCTGCTCACCGTCGATTCCCGGTTGGCTGAAGCGGCCAATCAGCAGCTTTTTGACACGGTCAAAGCAGTCATCCACCACATCGTCATAGGCGATGACCGCCTGTGCCATAGCGTCGTCTTTTTTTACAAAGGCGTCAATGCTCTCGCTGACCATCTTTATCACAGCAAGCGCCATGTTACGGACTTCTTCCGTATCACCGCCCACCTTGAGGTTTGCCATCCTGACGATTTCGGCAATGTCAGCAGACTGATGTCCGATGCGCTCCATATCCGTGACCATTTTCAGGGCGGAGGAGATGATGCGCAGATCCTTCGCCACCGGCTGCTGCTGTAAAAGCAGTTTCAGGCAAAGGCTTTCGATCTCCCTTTCCTTCTGCCCGATCTGCTCTGCAAGCGCAGGTATGGACTCGGTCAGGGCGAGGTCGCCTTCCGCCACAGCTTTGGCGGACATGGCGATGGCGTTTTCGCACAGGGCGCCCATGGTGATCATCTCTTTATTCAGCAGATCAAGCTGCTCATCAAACCTTGAACGCATTATCCGAACCTCCCTGTGATGTAATCTTCTGTGCGCTTGTCCCGGGGCTGGGAGAATAAAGCTTCCGTTTCGCCTATCTCTACCAGCTCGCCCAGCAGGAAAAACGCCGTTTGGTCAGAGATTCGGACCGCCTGCTGCATATTGTGGGTCACGATAACGATAGTATAGCGCTTTTTCAGCTCAAGAGCAAGCTCCTCTATCTTGCCGGTAGAGATTGGGTCGAGGGCGGAGGTGGGCTCGTCCATCAGCAGTACCTCCGGCTCCACCGCCAGCGCACGGGCGATGCAAAGCCTCTGCTGCTGCCCGCCGGAGAGTCCCAGGGCAGACTTCTTCAGCCTGTCTTTCACCTCATCCCAGATAGCCGCCCCTTTTAATGACCGCTCCACGATCTCATCCAGCATCGCCTTGGAGCGAATACCGTGGGTACGGGGACCGTAGGCGATATTGTCGTAAACGCTCATGGGGAAGGGGTTGGGCTTCTGAAATACCATGCCAATGTTCTTCCGAAGGTCGTTGACATCTACTGATTTTTCAAAAATATTGCGCTCTTGGTACAGCACCTCGCCTGTGATCCTCACCTCGGGGATCAGGTCGTTCATACGGTTCAGGGTTTTGAGGAAGGTGGATTTCCCGCAGCCGGAGGGACCGATCAAGGCGGTGATGCTCTTTTCCGGGATCTGCATATCAATATTTTTCAGTGCCTGGGTCTTGCCGTACCACAGGCATAAATCGTTCACTGTGATCACTGCACTCAAGCTGTTCGCCTCCTTTGAAAATATCTGCTCACAAGCGCCGCCGCAAGGTTGATGAGTAGCGTCAGTATCATTAAAACCGCAGCGATGGCAAAGGCCGCCTCAAACTCTCCCTGCTCTTTGGCGTAGACATACAGCGCCACCGTAAGGCTGCACCCCGAGCTGAAAAGTGTGCTTACAACACCGCCGAGGGCATGGGCAAAGCCCGCCGTAAACAGCAGTGCCGCCGACTCACCCAAGATCCTGCCCACTGTGAGGATACAGCCGGTGATCACGCCGTCCACACAGCCTGGAAGTACCACGGTGCGGATGACCCGCCACTTTCCGGCTCCCAGACCGAACGCCCCCTCGCGATAGCTCTGTGGCACTGTTTTCAGGCTCTCCTGGGTCGTGCGCATCACGGTGGGTAGATTCATGATGACCAGCGTCAGCGCACCCGCCAGCAGGCATTTGCCGAAATTGTTCGCAAACGCCAACATCCCCACAAGACCATATATGATGGACGGAATGCCGGAAAGGGTTTCGGCTGCATATTCGATCATGCTGACAATGCGCCGGTTTTGGGCATATTCCGTCAGATAGACCGCCGCTCCCACGCCCAGCGGCAGAACGATAATAAGGGTCGCAAGCACAAGATAGACCGTGTTCACGATATCCGGCAGAATACCGATCCTGTTTTGCAGGTAGCTGGGGCTCTCGGTCAGCAGCTCCCATGTGATATTGGGAAGTCCCTTCGCAAAGATAAAGCCGACCAGGAAGAGAACCAATGCGCCTGTCAGCCCCACCGAAAGCCACATCAGCAGCTTCATTACGATACTATAAGCCCTGCGCTTTCCGCTCATTTGGCTCCCTCCTTGTCCCGCTTCAAAAAGAAGTTGAGGCAGGCGTTAATCAGCATGATAAAGAGGAACAGCACCAGAGCAATGGAAAACAGCGCCTGCCGTTGCAGACCGGAGGAATAGGACATCTCGGTTGCCACAGCCGTTGTAAGAAAGCGCACGCTGCCGAACAGAGAGGGCATATTCGCCACATTCCCGCAGACCATCATGACCGCCATAGCCTCACCGATGGCCCTTCCCACGCCAAGCACCACGGCGGCAGCAATGCCGCTTTTTGCCGCGGGGACAGACACTCTGAAATAGGTCTCCACCGGCGTCGCGCCCAGAGACAGGGAAGCGTCCTCATATTCCTTCGGCACCGCCTCCAGCGCCGTGACCGACACCTTTACGATAGAGGGCAGGATCATCACCGCCAGCACGATGATAGCGGCGAAGAGGCTTGCCCCATCGGGCAGCCGGAAGACTTCGCTTATGGCGGGAACCAGCACGATCATACCCACCAGGCCGTACACCACCGATGGGATGCCCGCCAGCAGGCTGACCGCCGTACCCACCGCCGATTTCACCCCTTTCGGCGCAAGCTTTGCCAGGTACACCGCTGTCAGGAAGCCCACGGGCACGCCGAGGACGATCGCCCCGGCTGTGCCGTAAACACTGGTGAGAATAAAGGGCAAGATCCCATAGGACGGCTCCGCCGCAGTGGACGCCCACACCTTCCCGAACAGGAACTGCACAAGCCCTATCTCACGAATCGCCGGCAGTCCGGCGATCACCAGATATACGGTGATGAGCAGCACGCAGCCCACCGTCACAAGCCCAATCAGAAGGAAAACTCCGTACACAAATCTTTCAAAAGCCGCTTTTCTGTTTTTCATGGATTTATCACTTCACAGGCACTGCGCCTGCATTTTTGATGACCTCCGCCGCCTCTTCGGAAGTGATGTAGTCGAAGAACTTCTGCGCCGAAGGACTGAGGGTTTCGTCTTTTTTTGTCACCAGTACAAAATTGCGCTGCACAGGATAACTGCCGTCCTTGATGGTTTCGTCGCTGGGCGCAACACCGCCCACGGTGAGCGCTTTCACACTGTCCTTAAGCGACGCGAGCGAGGCATAGCCAACCGCCGCCGGATTGCCTGCCACGGTGGTGATGACGTCTCCGGTAGAGGTCAGCTCCTGACGGTATTTGCAGCTGTCCTTTGTGCCGGTGATGGATTCAAAGCCGTCGCGGGTGCCGCTGCCGGCCTCTCTGCCGATGAGGACGATCTCGGCGTCAGCTCCGCCCACATCGCTCCAGTTTGTGATCTCGCCGGTGAAAATCCTGCCGATGGTTTCCACATCCAGGTCGGCGACAGGATTTTCCGGATTGACGATGATGGCGATACCGTCGTAGGCCAGTACAGTGCCCTCAAGCCCCTGTGCGATCTCCTCATCCTTCAGGTCACGGCTGGAAAGACCGATGTCGCAGCGCCCCTCCGCCACCGCCGTAATTCCTGAGCCGGAGCCGGTGGGGTTGTATGTGACAGAGATGGACTTGTTTTCGCTTTCAAAGGTTTCCTTCAGCGCCCCAATCACCTTTTCCATAGAGGTGGAGCCATCCGTGGATACCGTGCCGCCGGTACTTCCGCAGCCTGTCAGCACAGAAAGAGCAAGTACCCCCATAAGACCGAGAGCCAGAATTTTCTTTCCAAACTTCATTTTGCATTTCTCCTTCTCGTTTCATGATTTTCATTTCGGACTACGCCCAAATCATACCGCCCGAATGTCAAATCGGTTATCGGAGAAATGTAAAATCCTTGTAAAGGCGCTAAAGATCCAGGAAGGGCTGTACCGCTTGGCACAGCCCTTCCTCTTACGCATAGATGATTTCGTTATAGATAGCTTCCTCCGTAGCGTTGCGGATATTGTTCATTCTTCCTGCCCACGCCATCATGTCGGCAGCTTTCAGCGCTTCTGTCACGCCCTGCTTTTCCGCCATCTGCTTCGCCAGCTGCTCGAACATTTCCTGTGCCTGTCCCTCTACATCGGCAAGGTGGGAGTGGAGGTTCCCACTGGTAAAAAGGCTGTAGTACAACACACGACGGTGTTCCTTTAGGTATTTCCTCCGTCGTTCCCCCCATACACCGATATGCCGTTCTTCCTGCGACGGTAAAGCAAGATTGGGCAAGCAGTAATCACCTTGCCGAGTGTATGTGCCGCCCATCTGATCAAATAATGATTTTTCCATCTTGATGACCTCTTATGTTGGAATGTAATCCGATTCTACTATGATTCGTTCCATGTTGCGAATGTACAAATTGAAAATGTGTGTCGCTGCCAATAACTTGTTTTGAGCAAATCCGTTATGAACACTCGGACCAAAAATCGGAAAGTCTCTTCAGGAACTTGCCGATTTTTACTTCTTCCCTATTCGATTTTCACTTTTCATTGAAAGACCGGAACAATTTTTGGAGAGTTAGAGTGAATTGTGAACAGATCCATGGAAATATCTGTTTACAGTAAGTCGCAAGAAACAGGGAATTCACCTGTGGGATCGGTTTTCTATATCTCCCGTTGTGGAGTAGAATTTTGCTTCTGTCTTTCTCGCTTTTGAGACTACGGCGAATACTCGCCCACCCCGTGACCGGAAAAGCCGGCAATAAAACATGTTGCCGGCTTTTCCATTTTTCTTAAAGATTGGATCATTTGACAATTTCCTTCTCATTGCCCTCCTGAAGCAAAATACGGCATTGAATCGGTCTATTGCTGGCTAAAGGGCTCTGCCGCGTCTACGATAAAATCTTCCAAAACATATTCGATTTTATAAGGCTTCAGAAAACAGTCCAGCGCTTCCATCACTGTTGATCTGTCTTTCATCGCGGCTTCCGGCAGTGCGTTATACCCTAAAACACTCTCGCTCATCACGCCGTGTTTATGAAGGAATATCGTCTGTGTTTTGCCCTCATGAAAGAGATGAAGAACATACCGATTCCCGGGCATTACGAGCTGTCCGTCATATACGCGTCTGATAACGCTGATATCTGGCGGCGCCGCTTTTATTTCTTTTGATAATTTTTTCTTCTGCTTATGCAATGTTAAATACAGGTTTTTACGGGAAGTAACAACACAAACAACCAAATCGTTTCGCACTTCCCAGCTTGAAACAGAAGGATAAAGAAAAGAAAACGGCTCCATACTCAAGCCAATCGCTGAAAATGCGTTTAACACGACCGGCTGCTGATATTCTCCAAATTTTATTTTATGCTGTCCGCTGAATACAAGATAGATCTCTTCTATACAGATAGGCGCAAAGGATCTATTTTCCAGCACCAAATGGAAAGAATCTCCACGGTCAGAGTTATTTACTGAAAATGAAAGAAGCTTCAGCTTCTTTGAAATGAAAGTAATATAAAATGTATAAGCTGTTATCAGCAAAATACAGATATCCGCTGAAAAAGTAGCCCATTCTCTCATTGTCTGAAGCAATACACTCACCCTTTCCTCAGTTTTGAAGCATTGCCGCACATTTGATATTTCATTTCCCCTTTCCGCAAAAAGAGACGCAAGCCCGCAGCTAAGCTTGCGTCTCTTTCCCTCATCTCTCTTCTTCCTCTGCCAAAAGCTGAGGAATGATCCTTTCTTTTGCCATGGCGGCGGCACCCAGCACGCCGGGATCCACGCAGGTGCTTTTCCGCAGACGAACCCCACTGATGGAGATCTTTTCCACTTTCTCCCGGATCGAATCAAAAAGCTGATCGCCCAGCAGATCGAACAGCTCTCCACCCAGGGAGATGTGATCGCAATCGTAACACATCATCATATTGTTGATACACAGCGCGCCGCAGATCGCCACATACTCGGTGGCGGTTTCCCGGTTCTCCTCTAAAATAGAGCCATCGGGCCGCAGACCGAATTTTTCCTGGATCGCGCCCAGATTGATTTTGCTTTCCAGCCATCCGGCGCCGCCTGAGACGGCTACATAATCGTCTAAAAACGTCATATAACCCACCTCGCCGCACATGTAGTGCTTTCCTCTGCGCAGTTTCCCGTTTAAGATCACGCCGCTGCCGATGCCGGTGCCGAAGGAAAGATACAAAAGATCGTTTTCCGCGGTAAGCTCCAGATCCAGAAATTCACCCAGCACATCCATATTCAGGTCGTTATCCACAGAAACCGACTTGTGGTAATAAGCTTCTATTTTCCGAAGGATGGGGCCGATCTCCATTTCGCCGGAGATCCCGATCAAAGGCGCTGTTAAAATCTTTTCCCGTTCCACATCATAGATGCCAGGCAGCCCCAGACCGATCCCCAGCACGTCGGAAAGATAGACCTCATTTTCTACCAGAAGCTCATTGATCACCTGAAACAGGGTTTCTTCCATGGTACGCTTAAAATCAGCATGGACACGAATTTTTTTCAGCGCCACCAGCTCGTTTTTCAGGTTGCTGATCCCTACCCGAAGAAAATCGCCCTCATGGATCGCTCCGATAAAATAATAGCGATTCTTGTTCAAGCGGAGCATTTGGGGCTTTCTCCCCAGCGCAGCCTCCCCTTTTCCCAATTCAGTTACCAGCTCTTTTTCCGCCAAAAACTGTATGATCTTCATCACAGTGGGCGGACTGATCCCTGTAATGTGAGAAAGCTCCGCTTTGGAGGTTTCCTCCATTTTACAAAGCAGCTCGTAAACATTTCTTCGGTTCATATCCTTCAAATGAGAAGAGACATAGGGCTTCATCGTATTCCCCCCAGCATTTTTTAATTCTGTTAAAAGTATATAGGGACAACAGGGCTCTGTCAAGTAGATCCTTTCAGATCCACAAATATTTTAACTGCAACCTCAGAAGAGGGTGCTTGGCAAAGCTGTAATTTTGATTCATACTGTTCAGTTAATGAGAAAAAGTATGCTTTTCTTAAAATAATCGTATTTTTCTCTTGACTTACCCTGCTGAAAGCTTTATTATTTAATCAGATTAATAAACTAGGAGGTTACCTTTATGGAATTTAAGGTTTTTGAAAATGAGAGCATACTCTCTGCCGCTGCCGCGGACGCCGTGTGCGAGCTTTTGCAGGAAAAACCGGACGCTCTGCTGTGCATTGCGGCGGGCCACTCTTCCCTGAGCCTATTCCGCGAGCTGATCAGACGTTTTCAGGAAAAGAAGGTGGATTTTTCCCGTGCGGGATTTGCAGCCATGGACGAATGGGCGAACATGAATGAAACCACGCCGGGAAGCTGCGGCGACTTTCTGGTAAAAAACTTTTTGTCTCAAGTAAATTTCCCCGAAGAACGGATTCGTCTTGTAAATGGAAAAGCACCGGATTTGCAGGCGGAATGCACAGGGATCAAGAAAAACGTGGAAGCTGTCGGCGGCTTTGACCTGATCGTGCTGGGGATCGGCATGAACGGCCACCTGGCTTTGAACGAGCCGGGAGTGGATTTTTCTCTTTCCGTTCACACCACCGCTCTGGACAGCGTAACACAACAAGTAGGGACAAAGTATTTTGAGTCCGCGCCTAAGCTCACCGGCGGCATAACGATCGGTATTGCCGATATTGCTGCCGCAAAGCGGGCAATTTTGCTGGTAAACGGCGAGAGAAAAAAACAGATCGTTAAAAAAGTTTTGGCAAGTCCCGTTACAAACCGCCTTCCCGCAACCGCGCTGAAGGATATGCCTCACGCTGCCTTTTGGTGTGACACGGAAGCCGCTTCGCTGGTGATCGATACTGAGAAGAGACGCAAGTGACAGGGAGAAAAGGCTGAATGAAGCTGAATTTTATATTCAACAGTGACTTCGTTGTGTGAAAGCACCATAGAATTACTGGCTATGATTCCTTCAGTTACAGCAAAGTCGTAACCGCCCACCTTGCTTTCTTGATGAAAAATCTCGTCCTTTGTTCCTTTGTTCAGGAACGAAGGGCGAGATTCTTTATGGAGACGCAAAGCTCCTTTCTCTCAGGAACGACAGCAAGGAAGCTGTTAGTTTGTTAAATTGAAATTTAGCGGCGAGACGCCGCGGCCACTCGTGAAGCTGCTTGGTGCAAACGGACAGTTTCCGGCCCGACCGCAAGCAGGTAAATTGGAATTTGCAGCGTGCCGCTGCACCAACTCGTGAAGCAGCTTGGTGCGGGAAACCGGTTTCTGACCCGACCATAGGCAGAACGATAAATTGGAATTTAGCAGGTAAGTTGTTAGTCGTGAGTAGTTAGTTGTTAGAAAGGGGAAAAGGCCCCTCCTTGTCATTACTGAACAAAAAGCAAAGCAAGCTTTGCTTTCTTTGTGAAGAATCTCGTCCTTTGTCCTTTTGCCCTGGAAGTAAGGACGAGATTCTTCGTCACTGCGTTCCTCGGAATGACAAAAGAAGAGGGCTTGCTCTTCTCTAACGACTAACAACTAGTCCGCTAAACTATAATTTATCTGCCCTTAGCTTCCCTTTATTTACAGAGGGGAAACAGACTGCTTCACAGTCTGCGCGGTAGTACACGTCCAGTAACAACCGAGTTGATAAACGAGAACGGATTGAAACGGTCTCCACCGGAGTTCTCTGGTGATCTTCCTCTCGCGCTCTTCCCCCTTCTGATATTTAATCGTTAGAAGCTTTAGCGAGAGGCCTTGCTTTCCGCTTCGCGGAAAGCTTCCTGAACGATGCGATCCAGCTCTTCGCATTTGCCGGCCTCCAGCACAGGCTCCATTTCCCGATAGCCCGCGGTGACCTCTTCCACAAATTCGTGGGCTCTGTCATAAATACTCTTGGAGCCCTTGGCCGTCCAGTTGACCCAATCGTCACGGTTAAAGAGGTTGGAGATCCAGTAGCTTTCCCGCAGATATTCCACCGTATGTTCTTCTCCCAGGAAGTTGCCGCCGATCCCCACTTCCTCGATCATATCGTAACCGATATGATCTTCCGTAACATCGAAGCCCCTGACGATATAATTATAGTAATCGATCCATTCATTATCGATGACCAGCTGCTCGTAGCTGAAGCCCTGGTCGGCTCCCACAATGCCCTGGCAGCCAATGCTGTGCATGCCGCCCATGCTGTTGAAGGCAGCGGTGAGACCCTTTTCCAGCCCCCCCTGGAAATCAGGCACCAGCGCGTCGGTCAGGCCGGTATTGGTGCCGCCCTGGATTCCATAGAATTTCCCAAGCTGAGAAACCGCTACGCCGAACAGCGCCTGGTTGGGAGAGCCGAAGGAGCACAGCATGGTACGGGGGTCAATGGAATGACAGGAAGCAGAGAATCCGGGATATTCTCCGGTCATCATGTGCACCAGGAAGCAGCTTCCCAGCACCTCGGCTGTTTCGATCACCAGGGTACCAGAGATCGTGACCGGAGCGGTAGCGGAGCTCATAGCCATAGGGGCAATTCCCAGGCCGCCGCCGTTTTTCGCAAAGGCCAGCGCCATTTCCACCGTATCCTGCTTAAAGGTCAGGGGGCTGATGGTTTCAAACAGGTAGCTATCCCGCAAGCCCAGCACCTTGTTGATTTCGCTGACATACTTGGCGCCAAAGGGCGTGAGGATATAGGTGCCGCCCGGCTTGGTGGAATATTTCTGAATATCCACGATACTCACCACATCGGCAATTTCATAGGGAACATCAGAAGGCACCACGGCCGCGTTGCAGGCGGGAATGTTTTTCAGCTTTTCCACCAGCTTGATATTCTTGAAGTTGTCGTCCCGCAGGCCATAGCGGCGGGTTCCGCTCACATAGTCCACCAGGGAGACCTGCGTGGAGATCCAGCCCCTCAACTCCTGAGCGTTTTCGCTGGGCTTCATGGTGCTTTCAGCCCGCATGCCGTCGATAAACTGCTCTATCACGGCGGTGGGGAATTTGACCTGTTTTGTCTCCAGATCAATTTTACAGCCTAGGTCGGCGCACATTTGCAGCACCTCATCGTTGGGAACGCGCATTCCCACCCGATCCAGAGTTTTCAAGGCCGCGTTATGGATCAGCATCAATTCGTCCTGAGACAGGACCTCAATGGAAGTTTTGATTCTTTTCACGAGAACTCTCCTTTTTCAGTAACAGTTTATCCTATTCGTATCTGCCATGCTTTAAGCAAGCGTCGTACAAAGCTTGAATATTTTCCATGGGCGTATAGGGCGGAATATCGTTGCCGTCCCGAAAAATGAACCGCCGGGATACCGGCTTTACCGCTTCCAAGATCCGCTTGGATTCCGCTTCGATCTCCTCCGGCGTGCCCTGATGGATCAGCTGTGCCTGGGGACCGCCCTGAATGGCTACCTCTTCCCCCAGTTCTTCACAGAGAGCCCGATGATCTACCGGGAAGCCGGTATCGAAGTTATAGATATTCAGTTCATCACGTATGGTCTTAAAGTGCCGGGTGGCGTCCCCGCAAAGGTGTACGCCGCCCCGCTCTTCCATGGTGGAAAGAGCGTGAGCCATCTTTTTGTGATAGGGCAGCACATATTCCCGATACATGTCTGTTGACAGCAGCATGATACTGTCGTCCGCAAACCCAAAAGATTTGGAAACTTCCGGCAGGCCCATATATTTTCTCCAGGCCTTCATTCTCACGATGATACTTTCCGTGAGATATTCCATCAGCTGATGGTAATACTCCGGCTCCTCATACATATCGATACAGACCTTATCGGCCCCCCGCAGCTCGCAGGCCATGGTAAAGGGACCGTCGGTGCCCGTGAACCATGCGCCCAGGCTGGTGATCTTCTGGCCCAGGATCTCCGCCGTTTTCATGCGCTCCCGAAACCTGTCGTAATATTCCCTGGCCTTCGCCATAAAGCCGCCGAAGGGATCAGGGATTCCCTTTTCAAACAGCAGATTTTTCTTGTCATCGTTCAGCAGCGGCACGGCATAGGGAACCTCTCCATCGGGAAAACGCACCTCGCAGCCATACCAGGCCGCTTCATAATAATTTTGAAAATCCACATTGACGTTCCAGCCCTCTTCCGGAATTCCCAGCTCGTGATCTCCGGGAATGTGGAACCTGGCGTATTCGCTGAAGGCGCACTGCATGTCGAACATCAGATTCGGATCCTTCGTATACTCATAAAATGAAACATTTTTGGGGTTGGTAACAGGGTTCAGCACATAAAACCGATCTGATATGCCGGTGATCATGGGCACACGGGTATGCGTACCTTTCCGGTAAGCATCCCACAGCTCTTTGACCTCCCGATTATGCTCCCTGAAATCAGGCGTATTTTTCATAAGCTCTCCTTTGGCTGCCGGACCTTATCCCTTTACGCTTCCCAGGGTCATGCCCGCCACAAAATATTTTTGCAGGAAGGGGTACACCAGCAGGATCGGAACTGTGGCAATGACGATCTGAGCCGCTTTCAGTGTACGGTCTGAAATGAATCGCAGCAGATTTGCCATCGCCTTAGTCATCATTTTTGAGTTCGGCGAAACCATAATGGACTGCAAATAAGTCTGCATGGGGTAGTTTTTGGCGTCGCTCATGTAGATCATGCCGTCAAACCAGGAATTCCAATGGGTGACCAGAGAGAAAACCACCAAGGTCGCTATGGCGGGCAGGGATACGGGCAAATAGATCTGGAACAGGATGCGAAAATAGCCCGCACCGTCCATAAAGGCGCTTTCCTCCAACTCCTTGGGAACCGCCTTGAAGAAATTCATCATCAACACCACGTTAAATACCGGCACAGCCCCCGGAAGCACCAACGCCCAAATGGTATTGAGCAGGCCTGTGTACTTCACCACCATAAAGGTAGGGATCATGCCGCCGGAAAACAGCATGGTGATCATAAAGAACCATACGAAAAAGTTCTTCGCGCAAAATTCCTGACGTGTCTTTGCCAGGGGAAAGGCGGCAAAAATCACCATCAGCATATTGACGGATACTCCCAGCACCACACGCACCAGAGAAATACGGAACGCTGTCCAGAACTCCGATTTCTTCAGCACATATTCATAAGACTTCAGTGTGAATTCCACCGGGGCCAGAGTAACTCTACCGGAATTGACCGCAACGCTGGAGCTGAAGGACATGGAAATGATATGAATAATGGGAACAAGACAGATAAGGCCATACACAATGAAAAAGATGGCGTTGATTACCCGAAACACTTTTCTTCCGGCCGTATTGGAGACCATTGCTTTTCCTCCTTTCAAAACACGTTGTAGTCAAATTTCTTTTTCGCGATCAGATAAGATGTGGACACCAGCACCAGGCTTACAATAGATCGCAAGAATCCAACAGCTGCCGCCAAGGAATATTGGGCGTCCTTCAGGCCCGCCCGATACACCCAGGTATCGATAACGTCTCCTGTACTGTACACGCTTGGCGAATAAAGCATGAGGATCTGATCCTGTCCGGCATTTAAAATATAACCCAAATTCAAGATGAGCATAAGGACGATATAGGTCATGATACCGGGAACCGTGATCTTCATCACCTGCTTAAATCTTCCCGCGCCGTCGATGGCGGCGGCCTCATACAGGGTAGGATCGATATTTGTGATGGCCGCCAGATAGACAATGGCGTTAAAACCGGTCATCTGCCACAGATCCGTCAGGATCAGCACCCAGGGAAAAATTGCCGCTTCCCCCAGAAAATTAACGCTGGACACGCCGAAAGTTCCCATGACCTGATTGACCAAGCCGTCTCTGGAAAGCAGTTCCCGGAAAATTCCGCCCAGAATCACCCAGGAAAGGAAGTAAGGAGCGTAAATGATCGTTTGTACGCTTCTTTTGAACACCTTGCTTTGCAGTTCGTTTAGCAAAATGGCTACTAAAATTGCGGCTATCATGCCTAAACCGATCTTCATAGTAGCGATAAACAAGGTATTCCATACGATCGTCCCAATATCGGGCAACTGAAAAATGCGATCAAAATTAGCAAACCCAACCCATTCCGACCCGAAAAAGCCTTTGGCCGGCTGGAATTTCTGAAATACCATCACAAGGCCCGCCATAGGCCCATAGGCATAGATCAATACCAGAATCGCGGGCAGCGCCATCATCATGAACAGGGGGATCTGACGCTTGAGGTATGCCGATCTGGATTTCTTCATAACCGTGCTCCTCCCTTATCTGCTTCATCTTCCCGCCTGTCACATGTCACAGCTTCCATCTTTTAAACGGGAAAATTTCTCGTGCGTTTTCCTTTTTTCCTAAAAAGCTTTACAGAGCCAGAGCAAAGACAGCGCTCCGGCTCTGCAAGCTTTTTTGTTCCTTAGTTCATTTGGCTCTGAACGCTTACGCCGCCCTTATTCTGGAACCACTCGTTCACTTCCTCAGTGGCAGTGTTTCCGTAGATTTCGTCCCAGCTCTTCAGGAAGCTGTCGAAAGCGGTAATATCAGCTTTTCCAGTAATGATCTGAACCGCCATTTCATCGTACATTTTCTTTACGGTAGGCCCGTTTTCAATCATGAAGGGGGTTTCCTCAGAGGTGAACTCGTTGAATACAATCAACTTGTTATCCAGATAGTTCTCAATCACCTCAAAGGAGGTGCCTTCCGTTAAATACGCGCGATATGCGGGGAAGCCAGCCTTATCGCCCTCGTTCTCCCAGGCCATAGCCTGGTCATAGAACTGCTTGTAGGCCTCGCACAGGTCATCTGTGTTTCCAGTCTTCTGTGCTTCCTTGATCGCCACATGACCTTCGTAGTTAAAGGAGGGGTTGAAGATCGGCAGCGGATACATCAGGAAGGGCTGGTTGTTGTCAGTGGGATCGGTATTAAAGGTATTGAACTCCATGGTCTCAGGATTGTTGTTCAGATCATGGTAAAGGTTCGTCATCTTGACCAGAGCCTCCGGGTGCTCACAGCCTTTGGTGGCAACCAAAATGTTCTGTGTCTGCGCAACATCGCGAGCAACCTTTCCTTCGCCGTAAGGCCCGCTCACAACAGGAACAGCGATCCAGTCCGCTTCAGGGTCAACGTCCAAATGAAGATTCAACGGCCAGTAAGAAGCCCATACATCACCAACAAAGATGCCGCACTTGCCGTTGAAGATGTCCTGGTTCTGCATGTCAAAGTCCATCGTGGCAAAATCCTGGGCAATATATCCCTTCTGATAATACTCGGCAGCCTTTTCCAAAGCAGCGCGGGTTCTTTCCCGGGCCTCTTCCCCGAACAGGCCGGATTCGATCTCGCCCTTGCTGTTCTCATACCATGCATTGGGATAGGCATTGAACATATTGAAGAAGGCGTTGCCCAGTGTCCACTGCCAGGCGTTTTGTGAACTGGCGTTCATGGCAATGGCATAAGTATCGTCCACGCCGTTTCCATCGGGGTCTTGCGTCTTGAAGGCCTCCATGATAGCCTCCAGGTCTTCCAGCGTTTCGGGAGCTTTCAGGTTCAGCTTATCCAACCAGTCTTTGCGGATCCAGAACATATCGGCGCCGTCCTGATAACTGAAACCGTTGGTAATACCATAGTACTTGCCGTCCTTGGTTGCCGCGTCCAACAGATAGGAATAATCACCGGTCAAATACTTTCTGGTGTACTCGCTGGCATACTCGAGAAGCGGTACGGTAATGTCTTCCAGAAGGCCGCCCGCATACATTTTTTCAAAGGTAGTTCTGTCTACAGACAGAAAATCGGGAAGGTCGCCGGATACCAGCATGGTGTTCATCTTCTCAGCAGCCTGAGAACCGGGGCAGGTCCACTTGAATTCATAGTTGATGCCCAACCGCTCGGACCAGGTACGTGTGTAAACATTGTCTTCCCAGGAATCCCCCTCGGGGAACCAGAAGCCGCCGTCATTGGAAGTATGGATCGTGGTCACACTAATGGGAGGATCATACTTTCCGAAAGGGTCTTTTGTAGGAGAGGGAACCTCCTCCAGGGTCATGGGGCCGCTGTAGGGCTCGTCGTCTCCGGCTCCCGTTTGGGAAGATGCGGACGAAGATTCGCCGCCCTTGCTGCTCGGATTGGCGTCAGTGCTCGATGTTCCGTTTCCGCCGCAGGCTGTCAGCCCAAGGATCATCATAACGGCGAGAAGAAGTGCCACTATCTTTTTCATGTTTTTCTTCCTTTCTCAAATAGAGGTTTAGATGCATTTCCTAATGTACTGCTTGTTGATTTCAAACAGTTCATCCACAATTTTCACCGCGGCGTCCGTGCTGTTGATGGTGGGGTCACACAGCAGCGCCTGGAGGGCCAGCTCCTTAGAGCCCTGGGCCGCCGCCCGAATGGAAAGCCGCTGGGGGGAGACCTGCTGGTTCATTAAGCCGATCACACCGTCGGGCATATCGCGAACTACCCGCTTGTGCACGCCGTCTCCGTCCACCGTGATGGGCAGTTCTACCGCCACATCTCCGGGAAGCTGGCTTAAGGCGCCATCGTTATACACAATGGCGGAAGGAATGTTTCTGCGGTCGTTAAAGAAAATACTGGTGACTACATTGATGGCCTGCTCGCCGGAGGGGACCAGCCATTCGTCGATATCCTGTTCGCCGTTGACTAATGCGGCGATGGTCTTTTTCATCTCCACTCTGTCTTGAGCGTCCCAGTCAAAGTCGTAGCCATGCTCGCCCGCCTCATAGCCATAAGCCTGGTATTCGCCCAGGTGGTCGTCAGAGCAGGTGGGATACAGGCCGAAGAAGTGGAACATCTTTCTGGAATAGGGCATAAACGCAGGATCAAAGCTCTTTTCCTTTTCCCGGAACTCGGGGTACAGATCCTCCCCTGTCTCCTTATCCCGCACAGACATGATCCACTGGAAATGGTTCATACCGGCGCCGAACACTTCAATCGTTTCAGGGTCTCTGCCCAGGATCTGTGCCATATCGTGCTGGGCCATGAAGATGCCGTGGCACAGGCCGATACACTTGATCTTGGAGTACATGTTCACGCCCAGAATGATCCTGGTCTCCGGGTTCGAGAAGTTCAGGAACCAGGCGTTGGGGCAAAGCTCTTCCATATCGTGAACGATATCCATGATCACCGGGAAGGTCCTCATGGTGAAGAAGAGGGCGCCCGGGCCGCCGTTTTCTCCCAGGCAGTGGCGCACGCCGTACTTCTTGGGAACATTGAAATCCTGCTTCCACAGCTCGCAGCGCTCAATGGCCAGAGAATTGATAACAAAATCCGCTCCCGGCAGTACCTCACGGCGCTCGGTGGTCTTTTCGATCTTCAGGCCATAGCCGCTGTGCTCGTTGAGCTTAGCTGCCAAGCCGTACATCCTGTCCAGGTTTTCCTCGTCGATATCCACCAGGCACAGGGTGGCTCCCTTCATCTGAGGTGTGGTAAAGATATCCCGGAAGGTAGGCGTGCCAAAGGACATACTGCCCGCTCCGATAAACACGATCTTAGGCGCTCTCATAACAAATCTTTCCTTTCTGTTGTTCATTTTTTCCCGTGAAATTCTCCTCCAGCCAGGCCGCCAGCTCCTCCCGGTCAGGGCTTCTGCCCTGAGACACATAAAACCCGGAGACGCCGTTGGCCACCGCCAGCGCTTCTTCAGGTAACATGCCCTGAAGCAAAGCAAAGGCAAAGCCAGCGTTAAAATTATCTCCGCCGCCGGTGGAAAGCAAAGGATCCTGAATTTGACGGCCCACATGGCAGGAAACTTCCGCTTCCGTTGCGCAATAGGCTCTATCCAGCAGGTGGATCACCACCATTTCACAGGCAAGTCGATCTCGCAGCGCCGCAGCCAGGGCGGCTTTTTCTTTTGAAACGATCCCCAGGCTTTTCGCCAGGGTCTCGGCTTCATTCTGATTCAGGCTCAAAACCGTATTCAAGTATTTTGAGAATTCCCGAATCAACTCACCAGCCTCTCCCACTTCCTGTTCCGTCCTCTGAGAGCAGTCTGAAAGATCCAGCATCAGACGTTTCCGGGCAGTAAGCTTTGGAAAAACATCCTGCAAACACCCCTGCCAGATCGAGGTTGCGCCTGGCAGCTCGCTCCAGTTAAAAAACGCCAGCAGCTGGGCTTTTTCCATCATCTCCAAAAGGCGGGGAACAGAAAGCAGCTTGGTCAGGCACCGATAATCCACCTTTAGCCGGTCATTTCGCGCCAGCATCACCTTGCCGTCCCGAAACTCCAACGCCTCGCAAAGACCCGGATCACATAGGCTGTGCAATACACAAAGCTTTTCCAGCCCACGAAACACCGGAAGCGGCCGGGGTGTTCCAAAAGCGCCGATGCAGTCCACGCGCGCCCCCAGGCAGGCAATAGTTTGCGAGAAAATGGGCGCGTTCCCTCCCAGCTTTTCCGTTTGCAGCTTCAGCTCCATGGAACAGCTTTTCCAGGATCTTTCCTTAATATGGTCTCCAAACTCTTCCATGGTATCAAAGAATTCAGCTTCCGTACCGCCCGTCTGCCGGCAAACCCGAAGAATGCTGTCTACATATCCGTCAAAGCCCACGACCACGTTTGGAAGTTTTTCAGACGAGCGAATTTTCTTCACTATTCTTTCCAGAATATCCCTCCCCCTTCCTGGCAAAGCCGGTATTTTCAAATTCTTTAATCACCATACTTAAATGAAGGACAGCAATGTATACCCGGCAGTCAATTTTATTTTTTAACTTAATTTTGTATATATAATAACTTTCCTGGTGCAAGAAGTCAACACCTTTTGATAAATTACCGCAACTTCTAGGTATCCAACAATAATTTGTTTTAATTTTATGCAAAACGCACAACGCTTGCTATGCGTTTTACTTTTTAGGCTTCAATGTTTATATCATTAATCATATTAAATAAATCAATTTTATGCCCCCCCTTTTTTCGGTCTGCGATCCATGAAAAGGCAGTCACAACATTGCTGATCAAGAAACATGTTCTCAGACATTCTGCAATTTCTCAAAACCACTTTCCCGCAAAAGCAACCATACCCAGCCACAAAACAGATGGCACCGCTCTAAACAACCTCCCGCTTTTTGACGCAAAAAAACGGAAGACCCAAAAGGTCGCTTTCCCCTTTCTTAAATCCATTTGGCCCCTGCATTTCAGATAACCTTTTTACAGGTATAAAAAACCAATGGACTTGTAAACAATCCAGTGGTTTAACAAAGTCTTATCGCTGCTTTTGAGAGCAATTTTCAAGCAAGCAGTTAGTTCCTAAGATCTCGGCGCTTACCAGGTCGATCATTCTTTTTACGTTGACGGCGTGAATGGCGGGAACTTCATTTTCCCATAAGGGCGTAACCTGGTTTTCGACCCCTATGCGGTATTTTTGCAGAATTTCAAGACGCTGCCGTAAAAGCCATCTCTGCTCTTCAGGAGGGAAGGTGTCCAGAAAAAACGCAGCAATGGAAAAGATATTCGTATCATAGCTGAATTGCGGGATAGAGGCTTTCAGTGTATCGAGAAATGCGGCTCTCCCTTTTTCCGAAAGGCTTGTAAACCGTACGATCTGGCATAGCGTTTAGCTTTTTCCTACTCCTTTTCCTATTACGGAAAGAGAAAAGCACGGCTGCTTTTTTGAAAATACAGAAGCTGAACAAAGGGCAAATCGCCGTTCTGGCAACATTTGTTGTCTTTTCAGTGGGAGGACAGCTGATCCCCGTTGTCATTTCCGGGAAAGCTGTTCCATGGAGTTTTCTTCCCATGGGAATTTTGCCGCTTATCATGACCACTTTTTTTGAAGAGTTCCTATTCCGCGGCTTTTTTCAGAGCAAGTTTGAAAAAGAATTCGGTATGCTGCCCACAATTTTTCTTTCCGGCTTGATGTTTTCTCTTTACCACTTAGGATATCCCGGGTTTCGCGATTTCGGAAGCATTCTCCTGCTATTCGCAGTGGGTGTCGCTTTGCCGCCGCCTATAAGCTTTCCGGCAACAGCCTGATCGTTGATTACTTCGTAAACCTGCCCAATGCTTTTGTGACTTATCTTTTGAAGCACGCGCGATTTCCTGTTATGAAACTATCCTCAACCATAGCGGCCGCTGTTATACTGTGCGTTTTAGCTGCGATCTCCATCACCCTGTCAGGCGTGAAAAAAGTGGTAAATGACAGCTTCTATAATCAGCGATCAGTCGTAGGTAGTTAGTTGCCGGAAAAGACAAGGGCACAAGGACGAGATTCTTCGCTGCCTTCGGCGGCTCAGGATGACAACCGGGTGACTTTTTTCCCTTAGCAACTAACATTTTGCAACTAATGACTAGTTTGCTAAACTATATATTGCTTTGTATTTCATTGCTAATTTCTCATTTCGCATTACCTATTATATCTGTTGACGTTCTCTCGTTGCCTGAAAGCACCCGAATCACATAAGGTGCTTTCTGCATAGCAGTTATCGCCATCCAGCATCTAATAAACGCCCTGCGCTTTGTTATGATTCCGAACAAAATTGAAGAGCTTGCTTCTTTCTCATACCGGCACAAAAAAGAGCCCGCTTTACAGCGGGCTCTTTGAAACGAATGCTTTTTTGAACTTACAGCTTTTACTCTTCCTTCTGGGTTTCGGCAGGCGCCTGTGTCGTATCCGTATTTTCTTCGGAACCGGCTTCCGCGGGGAGTTTTTCTTCCTTTTGGCCGCCGGGCAAAAGCGTGCCGTTCATAACCTCCTGGAACTCTGTGCCGTCCAGCTTTTCCTTTTCGTACAGTACGCCGGCCAGGCGGTGCAGCTCATCGATGTGCTCCTTTAAGATCTGCTCAGTCTGCTGGTAGGCAGTGGAGATCAGCTTCTGGATCTCTTCATCGATCTCGGAGGCGGTCTGCTCGGAATAGTTGCTGATATGGCCCATTTCTTTGCCCAGGAAGGGGTTGGAATCGTCTGAGCCATAGGTGATCGGCCCCAGCTTTTCGCTCATGCCGTATTTTGTGACCATGGCACGTGCAATTTTTGTAGCCCGCTCGATATCGTTAGAAGCTCCGGTGGAGATATCGTCCAGCACCAGTGCTTCCGCTACCCGGCCACCCAACAGAACGATGAGCTCTTCCCGCATTTCGTTCCGGCTGCGGTAGGTGCGATCCTCAGAAGGCAGGTGCATGGTATAGCCCCCTGCCATGCCTCTGGGAATGATGGAGATCTGGTGCACCGGGTCCTGGGTGCCGCAATAATAAGTGGCGATGGCATGGCCCGCCTCGTGATAGGCGGTCAGCTTCTTTTCCTTTTCATTCATCACCCTGCTCTTCTTCTCGGTGCCTACCACCACCTTAATGGTGGCTTCCTCGATTTCCGGCATGGTGATAGCCTTGTGGTTTTTCCGGGCGGCCAGCAGAGCGGCCTCGTTCAGAAGATTTTCAAGGTCCGCCCCGGTAAAGCCCGCGGTGGACTTGGCAATGGTGGAAAGCACCACATCGGGGGCCAGGGGCTTCCCCTTGGCGTGTACCCGCAGAATATCCTCACGGCCCCTGACATCGGGATAGCCCACCGTCACCTGGCGGTCAAAGCGGCCCGGGCGCATCAGGGCGGGATCCAGAATATCGGGGCGGTTGGTGGCGGCGATCATGATCACGCCCTCGTTGGCGCCGAAGCCGTCCATTTCCACCAACAGCTGGTTCAGGGTCTGCTCTCTCTCATCGTGCCCGCCGCCCAGGCCCGCGCCTCTCTGGCGGCCTACGGCGTCGATCTCATCGATAAAGATAATGCAAGGGTGGTTCTTTTTCGCTTTCTCAAACAGGTCGCGAACGCGAGAAGCGCCTACGCCTACAAACATTTCCACAAAATCGGAACCGGAAATAGAGAAGAACGGCACACCCGCTTCTCCCGCCACAGCCCTGGCCAGCAGAGTTTTACCGGTGCCGGGAGGGCCCACCAGCAGCACGCCCTTGGGAATACGGGCGCCCAGGGAATTGTACTTTGCCGGATTGCGGAGGAACTCCACGATCTCCCGCAGCTCTTCCTTTTCCTCATCGGCCCCGGCCACATCGGCAAAGGTGGTTTTGCGCTTTTCATCGCTCATCTGCTTGATCTTCGCCTTGCCGAAGTTCATCTGCTTGTCGCCGCCGCCCATGCTGTTGCCCAGGCGGCGCATCATAAACACCCAGAAGATGATCAGCCCCGCAAACAGGATCAGGGTGGGAAGCAGGCTTAAAAACCAGCTGGTTTCCACCGGGCGGATAATATCCTGCACCATTTTGGCGTCGGGGTGCTCTTCGTTATACTCCCGAATGGATTGGGACACGTTCTGATAGAACAGATCCACGCTGGGAAGCTCGAAATCGATTTGTGTGCCAGCATCGTTATTCAACTTCAGCCGCAGGTCTCCCGTTCCCAGATTCAGCTTGTATTCCGCGACCTGCCCGGTCTCGAAATAGTCAATAATGTCGGAATACTTATACGCCGCCTGCTCAGGCCCCCGGCCCTGGAGCAAAAAGATGATGATAAACAGCACCACCACCGGGATCCCCAGATACAAGAGAAGCGTGCGCAGCGTTTTTCGATTGCTGTTCAAAAATTTGTCCTCCTAAACTCTATTGCTTATCACCAGACAGCACCAGCAAAAACCAGCGCCGTCTTGTTTCCCCAGTTATTAAGGGACCCTGCGTGGCAAAGCCAAAGAAAGGCCGCCCGCTTTCAAACAATAACCTTCTCCCTTTTTCCGCCGGTTATTCGTACACCGAAGGCTTCAGGATACCCACAAAAGGCAGGTTGCGGTATTTTTCGGCATAATCCAGGCCATAGCCCACAATAAAGGCGTCCGGGATCACAGAGCCCACGTAAGCGGCCTTGATCTCCACCTCCCGGCGCTCGGGCTTGTCAAACAGCGTACAGATCTGTATGCTTTTCGGGTTTCTATCCCGCAAAAGTTCGATCAGGTAGCTCAAAGTCTTGCCGCTGTCCAGAATATCCTCTACCAAAACGATGTCATAGCCGGAAAGAGGGATATCCAGATCCTTGATGATCTTTACCACACCGCTGGTCTTTGTGCCGGAGCCATAGCTGGAGGTGGCCATAAAATCGATCTTAGCGGGAATGTTGATGGAGCGCATCAGATCCGCCATAAATACCACAGAGCCCTTCAGCACGCTGACAAGCAGCAGATTTTTATCCTTGTAGTCCCGGGAGATCTCTTTTCCCACACGCTCTACCATAACGGCGATCTGCCGCTCGGTAAACAGCACTTCCTGAATGTCCTCCATCATTGCGCTGCGTTCTACCATAGTCTCGACCCTTTCCCTCTTCGCAAATATCCTCAAAGCCCTCATTGCTTCGGTTTAACAGCCGCAGGCCGGTTTTGGCTCTTTCTCCCGGATCGTCACAAAAAGCGCCCGGCGGGTTTTTTCCGTAACCCTCGCTTCCTGAGAAACGCCGACCCCTTCACAGAAGACGAGCCTTCCGTCACATTCCAGCAGTACCGCGGCTTTTCTCTTTTCCGGCGGCATGCCGCATTCCTGAAACACCTGCTTCAGATTTTTGGAAAGCTTTCTGCCCGGGGGGGAAAATCTATCCCCCTCCCGGCGGCTTCTGGCTATTAAATTGGCTGTAATTATATCATAATCCAGAGCGTTTTTGAATAACAAATTATGAATTTTTTGCCTATTTTCCGCAAAAGGCAGTTCCTTTATCTCCAAAACCAGAAGTTTTCTCCCTGGAAGCGGGGTTTCCCCCAAGCTTACCGGAAGAAAAAAAGGCTCCGCTTTCTCCTTTCGAAAAGCGGAAAGGGTCCCCTGGGCCCTGCGCACCGTGACACCGCCGGGCAGAGAAGCCGCGCCGCCCTGCTTCAGGCATGTCTTTACCGCGTCCAGATGCTTTTTTTCCAATCTGCCGCAGCCCAGGCCTTCTAACCACAGCTTTACCGCCCGCATCGAAAGGGCTTCCTCCGCTTCCAGCAAAGCTTCCGCGTTCAGCCCGTATTCTCCTTTCACAGCTTCCAAAAGCTTTCCACTTTCCCGCTCCAGAAATTCCCGATCTATTTTCAGAAGCTCCGCTGCCTGAGAAAAGGCCTGGGACATCCGGGGATTCAGTTCCCTCAACACGGGCAGCACCTCCAGGCGAAGCTTATTCCTTGTGTATTCTTCGGAAAAATTACTGCTGTCCGTTACATAGGAAAGCTGATAAAAGGCGCAATAGGCCTCGATTTCATTTCTGCTTGCCCGCAGCAGCGGGCGCAGCACCTTTCCCCTGCTTTGGGGGATCCCGCACAGGCCGTCGAGCCCTGTGCCCCTGCACAGGTTTAAGAGCATGGTTTCCGCATTATCCTCGGCATGGTGTGCGGTAAGAATTCTGTCGCTTTCCCCCTTTGCGAGAGAGTAAAAAAAGCTGTACCGCACCTCTCTGCCGCATTCCTCCAGGCCCATTCCCTTCTTTTCGGCAAGGGCTTTTACATCTTCCCGCAAAAGCGCAAAACGAAGCCCCAGCCTCTGGGCAAAGGCCCCGGCGGCGGCTTCGTCCTGTTCTGCTTCTTTCCCCCGAAGCAGGTGGTTCACATGGGCCAGAATGATACGCTCCGGCGAAATTTTTGTTGTAAGCCAATGGGCCAGGGCGGTGGAATCCGCTCCGCCGGAAAAGCCCACGACTACAAGGCCCGTTTCCGGAAGTCCGGAAAGATCCCCGGCGGAAAAGAAGACCTCACTCATGGCGAATGACCTCCCGTGAGGTAAAGCGCATATATTCACCCTGCCAGTGGACCGGAATGGTATCCGTACTGCCATGGCGGTTTTTTGCCACGATGATCTCCGCGGCGTTCGTGTCCATATTTTCTGTGATCTCCCCGCCTTCACTGGTGGCATTGTAGGCTTCTCTATGGAGAAAGATCACGATATCGGCATCCTGCTCGATAGAGCCGGAATCTCTCAGCTCGGAAAGGCCGGGCCTGTGATCCTTTGCCCGATCAGTAGGACGGCGCAGCTGAGACATGGCGATCACCGGCACGTCCAATTCCTTTGCCATGATTTTCAGGCTTCGGGTAATTTCAGTAATTTCCTGCACTCGGTTATCGATACGCCGGGCGCTATTCATCAGCTGCAAATAGTCCACCAGCACCAGATCCACACCGCCCAGCCTGCGCAGCTTTGCCTTCATTTCCGGCACGGTGATACTGGGGTTATCGTCAAAATACATTTCCGCCTTGGAGAGAATATCTCCCGCTTCCACCAGCTTGACCCAATCTCCTTCGGTCAGGTCTCCGGAGCGGAGCCTATTGCCCTCTACCACGGCTTCCGCGGACAACAGACGGGAAACCAGCTGCTCCCGGCCCATTTCCAGGGAGAAAAAGGCCACCCGCCGCTTTCCGGTAACAGAAGCGTGCCGGGCAATATTCAGGCCGAAGCTGGTCTTTCCCACACCGGGACGGGCGGCCAAAACGATCAGATCTGACCGGTTCAGGCCCGTGATCAGCGCATCCAGCTCTCCAATGCCGGTAGGGATCCCCTTATACTTATCCCTGTCCGGGGAATTAAGCAGATCCAGGCGGTCAAAGGTCTCCAGCAGGATCTCCCGCACCGGCTGAAGCCCCCGCATGTTCTTTCCCTGACGGATATCGAAGATCCGCTGCTCCGCCATATCCAGCAGCAGGGAGGATTCCTCCGTGCCCTCGCTGGCATCGTCCAGAATATGCCGGGCCGCCTGCATCAGCGTGCGCACATCGTACTTGTCCCGAACGATATTGGCATAGACCGCCACATTGGAAAGGGAAGGGACCAGCTGGGCCAGCTGAGTTAAATATACCTTCCCGGTGGCCTCGTCAAATTCCTCATTTTCCTTCAGTTTTTCCAGCACGGTGACAAAATCCACCGGCAGGCCCAGGGTGAACATTTCCAGCATGACCCCGTAGATCATCTGATTGTTCACCGCGTAGAAATACTCTGCCTTCGGCAGGATCTCCGCCACCGTGGCAAGGCAGGAGGGCTCCAGCAGCACAGCGCCCAGCACAGACTGCTCCGCCTCCAGGCTAAAGGGCATGCTGAGCCCCGGCTCCGCCTGGCTGTTTGTTTCGTAAGGCATAGGATTCCCCCCCTTGTTATAGATATACTAGATTCCAGATGCTAGATGCTGGACGGTGGACGGTGGCGGCGCTGCGCAGCGCTTTGATAAAAAAGGACAACACACTGTAGGGACAGCCCTCCGGGCTGTCTGTGGGCTTTGCACGTAACTTGCGGACAGCCCGGAGGGCTGTCCCTACAAGTAAGTTACGATTAGTCACTGATTTTGCCTTAATAATTGCTCATTTCTCGTTGCTAATTCCTAATTGCTTTGCCCTTCTCTAACGACTAACAACTAACGACTAATTACTGCTTCTCGCAGACCGCCACACTCAGGGTGGCGGTAATGCCGCTGTAGAATTTCACGTCGAAATTGTAAGTACCAAAAGCCTTGATATCATTTTCCAGCACGATCTTCCGCTTTTCCACCTCTACCCCAAACTGCTTTCCGATCTCCTCGGCAATCTCCTTTGCGGTAACAGAGCCAAACAGCTTTCCGCCCTGTCCGGCTTTCCCATAGATCTTCAGGGTCTTTCCGGAAAGAGCGTCGGCGTTTTTCTGCGCCTGCTCTGTTTCAGTTTTGATCTTATACTCCTTGGCCGCCTCGGCGTTTTTCAGCTCGTTCATGGCCTGGGCGTTGGCTTCCTTCGCAAGCTTCCTGGGCAGCAGGAAATTCCTTGCGTACCCGTCGGAGACATTGACAAGCTCTCCTTTTTTTCCAATGGACTTTACGTCCTGCAGCAATACTACCTTCATCTTTGCTCATCCTTTCCTGACAGAATTTTTATGTACTTTCTAGCAGTTTCATCCGTTTTCCGGTCTCTACCGCTGTGCGGAAACATATTTCTTCCAAGCCGGCGCCCTTTTCATGTAAAATACCGCCATTCCAGCCCGCATCGTCCACGGTATCAGTGGCGTAGAAAAACTCCGCGAAGTGCACTCCCCGGAATCGGGCGACTGCCGCCAGGCTGGCGCATTCCATTTCTACCGAAATGCAGCCCTGCTCCTTCCGCCTGGAGGCTTTTGCGCGGGTCTCGCGGTAGAAGGCATCGGTAGTCCAGGTTTTTCCTTCCGTATAGGGAACTCCCAGCTCCGTCATAGCGGCCCGGCAGGCGTTCACATCCGCCGGAGACAGCTCCACCTCATCTGACGCAGGCAGATAGTGGTAAGACAGGCCCTCGTCCCGGATTGCGGCGGTAGGCAGCAGCAATTTTCCGTGAGAAACATTTTTTACCAGCACTCCCGCAGCGCCAAAAAACACAAAATACTTTCCGCCCTTGGGGATACTTTCCTCCAGGACGGAAGCAGCGGCCGGGCCGCCTATCATGGGCATGTATACCGCCGCCTTGGCGCCATAGGCCTCTACCTCATAAATTGGAAATGTGCCGGTACAGCAACTAAAGCGGCTGATTTCCAGACCTCCAAAGCGTTTCAGCACCCAGTCCATAATCGGCTTGGAAAAAACGCCGATACAGAGCTCTGGAAACCCCTCTACCGGGCGGCAGCATTCCTCCGGATTGATAATTGCCCGGCGCTCCGAATCAAACTCATCGTATATCATTTTGCGAGCACCTCTCTAATTTGCCGCAGTTTCCTGAAGCTTCACGTCCAGCGTGCGAACCAGCGCCCGGCGGGCGTCGCTCATGCTGATGTTCTTGATCTGGGCTCCGGCCTGGGTAAAATGGCCGCCGCCGCCGAATTCCTCCAAGATCACCTGCACATTGATATCTCCCAGGCTTCGGGCAGAGATATTCACATCGGTCCCGGTGCGGTACAGCACGAAAGAAGCCCGCACCCCCTGAATGGACAAAAGCTCGTCGGCAGCCTGGGCCGCCGCTACCCGCAGATCCTCAAAATCCCAGTTGGAGGTGGCAATGGCGCAGCCCTTATAAAGCTCCGCCCCGGACACCAGCTGGGCCTTTTGCTTATAGCTGTCCAGCGTATTGGAAAACAGCTTCTTTACCGTTACGGTATCAGCTCCGCGCCTGCGCAGGAAGGCGGAAGCCTCAAAGGTTCGCACACCTGTTTTCAGCACAAAATTTTTCGTATCCAGCGCAATGCCGGCCATCAGCGCCTCGGCGTCGATGCTGTCAATGGCGGAGCCTCTGATATACTGCACCAGCTCTGTTACCATTTCGGAGGCGGAGCTGGCATAGGGCTCATGATAGAAGATCAGAGCGTTTTTGATGTGAGAGATCATCATTCTGTGATGGTCGATCACCACGATCCGGGGAATGTGCTCCAGCAGATCGGAGTTCTCTACAAAATTCACCGAGTGGGTATCCACTACAATCAACAGGGAGCGCTCCGTGGCGCTCTGCATTGCCTCAGCGGGAGAAATAAACAGGGCCTCTTCCTGCCCATAGGCTTCCTCTACACGGTCCACCAGCGCTCCTGCCAGCGTTTGTCCCCTGTTCAGGACGATGCTGGCGGGCTTTTCCAGCCCCTTGCGAATAGCCGCCCACATTCCCACCGCGGCGCCGATACTGTCCAGGTCGGAATTTCTGTGGCCCATGAGAAACACATGGTCGCTGCCCTTTACATGGTCGGAGAGCGTGGCGGCAATGACCCTGGTACGCACTTTATCCCGCTTTTCCACACCCTTGGAAAGGCCGCCGAAAAACTCGTAAGTATCGCCCTGCTGCTTTACCGCCACCTGGTCGCCGCCCCGGCCCAGAGCCATATCCAGGGCCTGCCGGGCCCAGCGCTCGCTTTCCGCGGCGGTATCCGCGCCCCGGCCCACGCCGATGGACACCGTGGCGCTCATGCCACTGGCGCTTTTTACCTCCCGTACATCGTCCAGCATGCGGAATCGCCGCTGCTTGGCGGCCTCCACATGGGCGTCGTCTGTGACCACCAGATACCGGCCGTTGTTCAGCCGGCGGATAAAGCCGCCCATATCCTCCACCGCCCAACGGCGCAGCACGGCCTCCACATCGGCCGTGATCCGGGAATCATCGCCGCCGGAGCTGTTTCGGATCAATTCTTCCTGATTATCAAATACCGCCACACACACTACCGTTTTCTTTTCCCGGTATTCCTTGTGAATGGCCTTAAAGTAGGTATCGTCCACAAAATAAAAAATGTAACCTGCCTTTGCCCGGGCGCTGTATACCGTATATTCCCGCCCCCGGTAGGAAACCGCCGCGCCCTTCTCCCCCATGACCTGCCGAAAGGTTTTGGGATAAAGGAACCGAAGGATATTTTCTCCCAGATATTCTCCTCCTCCGCACAGGCTGGCGCCGAAGGCCTCGTTGGCCCATACGATATCTCCCGCCGGGGCCGCCACCGCCACAGGCAGGGCAAATTCATCAAGGGCATGCCGTTCCTCGGCGGTCAGCACCCGCTTTGCGCTTTTTACAGCCAGAGACACATTTCTGCGGTACAAAATGTCGGAGGTGAATACAGAAAGCAGCGCGAGCACCGCCGCCGTCAACTCCACCGCGGCGGCGATCTTATTAAAGCGATAGGTGATGACCGCCATAACAATCATGCCCGCCGCCATCAGATAAAAAAGAGGAGAGATCACCCAAACCTTTTTCCTGCGCACTGTACTTCACCCCGCCCTTTCGCCTTCCTCGCCGTTCCTTTTTGCGGTAAAAGCCCTTACACTTCCATAATGATCGGCAGGATCATCGGATTGCGCTGGGTCTTCCGGTACAGGAACCGGGAAAGCTCTTCCTTCACATTCTGCTTCAGCCCCGTCCAGTCACGGACGTGCTCTCTTGCACAGCTTTCCAGAGTATTATACACCAGCTTTCGCGCTTCGTCCATAAGTTGTTCTGATTCTCTGACATACACAAAGCCCCGGGATACGATATCCGGGCCGGAAACCACATGGCCGGAGTTGGAATCGATAGAGCAGACCGCCACGATCAGGCCGTCCTCCGCCAGATGCTTTCTGTCCCGCAGTACCACGCTGCCCACATCGCCAACGCCCAGGCCGTCCACCATGACGCTGCCGGCGGGAACGTCTCCCAGCTGCCGCATATGGTCCTCATGCAGCTCCAGCACATTGCCAATGGTACCGATAAAAATATTCTCCCTTGGCATTCCCATGGCCATAGCCAGCCCGGCGTGCTTTTGCAGGTGCTTTTGCTCACCGTGAACGGGAATAAAGTATTTGGGCTTTGTCAGCCCCTGCATGAGCTTCAATTCCTCCTGGCAGGCGTGGCCGGACACATGTACCTCGTACATGGATTCATAGATCACGGTACAGCCCTGCTTCAAAAGCTCATCTACCACGGCCCCTACGGTCTTTTCGTTGCCGGGAATGGGCCGGGCGGAGAGAATGATAAAATCATTGGGATTGATGGCCACCTGCCGGTGGTCGGAAAATGCCATTCTGGTCAAGGCGGACATGGGCTCTCCCTGGCTTCCTGTAGTGATCAGCACCAGCTGCCCCGGCTCATAGCGGTTGATGAGGTTCAGATCCACCAACACGCCATCCGGAATATGCAGATACCCCAGCTCGCTGGCAATGCCCATCACATTCACCATGCTTCTGCCGGAAAGGGCCACCTTGCGCCCATACTTCACGGCACAGTTGATGATCATCTGCACCCGGCTGATGGAGGAAGCGAAGGTCGCCACGATAATGCGCTTGCCTTCCGCCCGCTGGAACAGGGCGTCCAGGGAATTATTGACCGTTTGCTCTGTCTGGGTATAGCCGGGGCGCTCCGCGTTGGTGGAATCCGCCAGCAGGGCCAGCACGCCTTCCTTTCCCAGCTCCGCGAACCTGGCTAAGTCGATCATTCTGCCCTCGGCGGGGGTGCAATCTATTTTGAAATCTCCGGTGTGCACCACCACGCCCGCCGGACTGTGAATGGCCAGCGCCACGGCGTCCGCAATAGAATGGTTTACATGGATCAATTCGATCTCCATGCACCCCATGCGGATTCTGGAACCCGGAGGGGTCACGAAAAGCCGGGCAGACCCGGTAAGGCCGTGCTCCTGAAGCTTTCCTTCGATCAGTCCCACCGTCAGCGCGGTGGCGTATACCGGCACATTCAGCTTTTTCAAAAGATAAGGGATCGCTCCGATATGATCCTCATGGCCGTGGGTGATCACGATGCCCCGAATTTTATCTCTGTTTTTTTCCACAAAGGTGAAATCCGGGATCACCAGATCCACCCCCAGCATTTCCTCATCGGGAAAGCTGAGGCCGCAGTCAACGATGACCATATCGCCCTGGCATTCATACACGGTAAAATTCTTGCCGATCTCGTTGAGGCCTCCCAGAAAATAGGCCCGAATGGGAGGCTTCACTTTCTGCCGGCCCCTTCCCTTCTTTTGCTGGGGCCGCGCCGAGGCTTCCGCCGCGGCCGCCTGTTGAGCGGCCTGTGCCTGCTGTGCCGCGGCGATGGGCGCGGTTCCGAGGTTTTGGCGCCTGCGGGACTGGCCGCCCCGGCTTCCTGCCGCTTTTTTCTGTTCCGTTTTCTGTGCGGGTTCCGCTTTGGGAGCTCCCGCTTTTTTAGGCGGGGTACGCCTGGCTGTTCCAGCCTTCGGCGTGCTCTTTCCCGCTGAACTGTTTTTAGGGGTCTTTTCCTGTCCGGCCTCCCCGGACTGCGAACGCTTCGCTCCGCTTTCCGGCTTCCGCCGCTGCCCCGCAGCCGGTTTCTTCGGCCCGGCGATCTTTCCGATCTGAGGCGCGTCCATGGCGCCGCTGAGAACCTGATCCTGCTTCCTGCCTGTGTTTCCGTTGCTTGCCGGCGTCCGGCGGGGGCGGCTGTTTTTCTCTGCCACTGTAATTTCCTCCTGTTTTTTCAAAGTAAAATTAAAAATTTGTCTTCACAAAATGGCAGCGGCTTTTCCCTGCTTTACCAAAATGCCGTGGCGCTGCTTTTTTGCGCACAACGGCCTGCCGGACCCTCAAAAAACGGAATAACACCAGAAGCGCCGGATATTTCCCCGGCGCTTTCTGCCTGTTTTCTGCTTTCGACGATCCGGCCCGGAAGCCTTCGGCGCTTCCGGCAGGCGAATGTTCACCCGCTGCCTTTTCTGAATCCGTTCTATCAAAAGCGGTCTCACCGCAAAATGATCCAAAACTGGAAAAGCAAAAGTACGCGGATCCTATCCCCGTCTGACTTTGCTTTTCCTATATTTTACCTTTTCCGGGCAATGCTGTCAAGCCGGATTCTTTTGGAAAGCCTTCGCTCCCCGCCTCACAAGACCCTTTCTTTTCCAGTTTTTGCCGAAATCGTGACTGTTATTCCGCTTTTTGCCTGAAAGCGTGAAAAAATTTTTTCAAAGTCCGCTTTGGGGTATTGAAAAGTATACTAAAAAGGTGTATATTAAACCTGTTCTGACAAAAACTATGGCAACGCCGCACCTTAGAGTTGTGCGGGCTGCCTGAAAATAAGGAAAGGAACGTGGTCATTCCTATGAGGAAAACGGTTTATGCGGATAACGCCGCCACCACCGCTGTTTCGCCGGAGGTTCTGGAAGCGATGCTCCCCTTTTACCGGGAGGCTTACGGAAACCCCTCCAGCCTTTACGGGCTGGGGCAGGAGGCAAAGGCTGCTCTGGAGGAAGCCAGAGCCACAGCAGCTCAGTGCCTGGGGGCCGACCAAAGAGAGATCTATTTTACCGGCTGCGGCAGTGAAAGCGACAACTGGGCCATTAAGGGTGCGGCCCGAACCCTTCGAAGCAAGGGCAAAGATCACATTATCACCACCGCCTTCGAGCATCACGCGGTGCTGCACACCTGTGCCGCACTGGAAAAAGAGGGCTTTTCCGTCACCTATCTGGACGTACACAGAAACGGCATTGTCCGTCCTGAAGAAGTAGAGGCCGCCATCACGGATCGAACGGCTCTTGTCACCATTATGTACGCCAACAATGAGATCGGCACCATTCAGCCCATTGCCGCGATCGGAGCCATCTGCAAGCGGCACGGCGTGCTGTTTCACACCGACGCGGTACAGGCTGTGGGGAATGTGGAAATCAACGTAAAAGAGCAGAATATCGACCTGCTTTCTCTCAGCGGCCACAAGCTCCATGCGCCCAAGGGCGTGGGCGCTTTGTATGTGCGAAACGGCACGGTTCTTCAAACCCTTCTGGACGGCGGCGCCCAGGAACGGGGAAAACGGGCCGGCACAGAAAACGTGGCGGGGATCGTTGGGCTGGGCGTTGCCATGAAGCACGCCTGCTCCACCATAGAGGAACGGGCCGCCCGGCTGACGCCCCTGCGGGACAAGCTGATCGAGGGGCTTTCCAAAATTCCCCGCAGCCACTTGAACGGCGACCGGGAGCATCGGCTGCCGGGCAACGTCAGCTTCTGCTTTGAGGGCGTGGAGGGAGAGTCTCTTCTTTTAATGCTGGATCTCAAAGGGATCTGCGCTTCCTCCGGCTCCGCCTGCACCAGCGGCTCTCTGGACCCCAGCCATGTGCTGCTTTCCATTGGGCTGCCCCATGAGGTGGCTCACGGCTCCGTGCGGCTTTCCCTGGGAGACTGCAACACGGAAGAGGACGTGGACTACATTTTGGAGACCCTGCCCCCTATCATCGAGCGCCTGCGCTCCATGTCCCCCCTGTGGGACGCCATTCAGCAGGGAAAAGTAAACTACGATTTATAATAATAAAGCGTACAGCTTTCAGGAAAGGAAATGTAATATGGCATACAGCGCAAAGGTAATGGATCACTTTTCCAATCCCAGAAATGTGGGAGAAATGAAAGACCCCAGCGGCGTGGGCGAGGTGGGAAACCCGAAATGCGGCGATATCATGAGAATGTATCTCAAGGTGGAAAACAACATCATCACCGATGTTTCCTTTATGACCTTCGGCTGCGGGGCGGCCATCGCCACCAGCAGCATGGCAACCGAAATGATCAAGGGAAAGTCCATTGACGACGCCTTGAAGCTCACCAACAAGGCGGTCATGGAGGCCCTGGACGGTTTGCCGCCGGTAAAGGTGCATTGCTCCGTACTGGCGGAACAGGCCATCAAATCCGCCGTGGCGGATTACTACAGGCGGCAGGGCATTGACCCCACGCCCATTGTGGGGGAAATTCCGGAGTGCGAGGCTTGCCACGGTTAGTTGTTAGTAATTAATTGTTAGTAGTTAGAAAAAAGGCTGCTTCCCGGTGGGAAGCAGCCTTTCTATATTTTATCGTTTTTTGAAAATGCGAATGCCGCACCATAGGAGCGTGCCGAAAATGGCGAGAAGATACACCGGCATGGCAAAGGGGGTTAAGGGTCTGCACAGGGCGGCGCACAAGATTACATAGGCGAAAAACAGGGCAAGCGTCAGCTTCAGGACGGACAGCATGGTTTTGACAGTTCGATATACGGCTCTGCTGTTTTCCGGAGTGGTTTTTGTCCCGGTATTCCACACAGCGGGAATCGCTTCGATCAAGGAAATGATCCCGTACAGTGCCCAGGCGATGGCCAAAAGCCCCAGAAGGGAAGCTTTTCCGCCGAAAGCGTCCATCTCCCCGGCGGCGTTGAAATGGGTGGGAAGCTCCGCCGGAAGCTGTTCCCAGCAAAGGGCAACATAAAGGCTTACCGCCGCCAGAGCGCCCAAGCCCAAAACGGTCAAGAGCCAGTCGAACCACGTGTTTTTCGGCTTCTGCCCTGCCTTCATGAAAGCCCTCTCACTTCTGCTCGTCCGCTTTGCGGATCTCCGCCCGCTTGATCTTGCCGCCCAGGGTTTTGGGCAGCTCTTCCACATACTCCACCACGCGGGGGTATTTATAAGGCGCGGTGACCTTTTTCACATAGTTTTGCAGCTCCTTTGTCAGTTCAGGAGTGCCCTCATAGCCCTTCGCCAGCACGATGGTGGCCTTTACCACCTGGCCCCGAATGGGGTCGGGCGCGCCAGTGATGGCGCATTCCACCACCGCCGGGTGCTCGATCAGGGCGGATTCCACCTCAAAGGGCCCAATGCGGTAGCCGGAGCATTTGATCACGTCGTCGTTGCGGCCCACAAACCAGAAATAGCCGTCGCTGTCCCGCCAGAGCATATCGCCGGTGTTATAGCCTATGCCGCCCAGGTGCTCCTCCGTCATTTCCGGGTTGCGGAAATACCCGGTAAACAAACCCACAGGAGGGTGGTTCTTTACGTCCATGATGGTAAGAGAGCCCTCGTCGCCGTCTTCACAGAGCTTGCCGTCCTTATCCACCAGCTGGATATCATAAAGCGGAGAGGGCTTTCCGGTAGAGCCGGGGATCGGCGTGACCCAGGGATAGAAATTCGCCAGCAGCACCGGGCCCTCGGACTGGCCGAAGCCCTCGTAGATCTGTAGGCCCGTATACTCCTTCCAGCGCTTGGTGACCTCCGGATTCAAGGGCTCTCCGGCGGTAACGCAGTGGTGAATACAGGAAAGATCATACTTTGACAGATCCTCCTGAAGCATGAAGCGGAAGGTAGTGGGAGGCGCGCAGAAGGTGGTCACCTTGTACTTTTCCACCTTTTCCAGCAGGTGCTTCGGCTCAAATTTGCCCTCCATGTCATAGCAGAAAATCGTGGCGCCGCTAAGCCACTGCCCATAGATCTTCCCCCAGCCGAATTTTGCCCAGCCGGAATCGGACACGCTCATATGCAGGCGGTTTTCCTCCACTCTCTGCCAGTATTTTGCCGTGATGATATGGCCCAGGGGATACAGAAAATTGTGCTGTACCATTTTGGGCATTCCCGTGGTGCCGGAGGTGAAATACACCAGCATGATATCACTCCACCGGGTGGCTTCCTCCCCTGTGGGGCGGGGGAACTCCTCCGGAAATTTCGCGATCTCATCGTTAAAATCCAGCCAGCCTTCCCGGTGCTCCTGCACCATGATCTTGTTTTTCAGAGAAGGGATCTCTCCCTCAGCGGCCTCCACCTGGGAGACCACAAAGGGGTCGTTGACGCATACCACGGCGCACACCTGAGCGGAATTGCCCCGATATACGATATCTTTTTTCGTCAGTTGCAGGGTGCCGGGGATCAAAGTGGCCCCCAGCTTGTGCAGCGCCGTGGCACAGATCCAGTATTCCCAGCGTCGGCGCAGGATCAGCATAACTACCGAGCCTTTTTTCACTCCCAGGCTGCGGAAGAAATTTGCCGCCTGATTGGAAAGCCGCTTGATCTCCGTAAAGGTAAAGATCTTTTCTTCATTGGCCTCGTTGCACCAGACCAGCGCCCGCTTCTCCGGCTCGGCTTCGGCCCAGGCATCCACTACGTCGTAACCGAAGTTGAAATCCTCCGGCGCGTTTATTTTGAAATTATTTTTGAAATCCTCATAGGAATCGAACTCGATCCTGGGAAGATATTTTTTGAGCAGCATATCCATGGGGCATTCTTCCTTCCTTGCCCTGCCGGTCAGCAAATCGCGGCAGCAGCTGTTTTCAAATTCCGATGGGCGTAAACCGCCATCTATTCAGCGATCCAAATGATCACCTACTCGGCGATCCAAATGATCGCCTACTCGGCGATCCAAATGATCGCCTACTCGGCGATCATTGTCAGGAACCTGGCTTTTTCTGTGCCGCCGCAGCGCTGGCCGTGAGGAATGGCGGGGTTGAAATAGATGGAATCTCCCGCCGTCAGGGAAAATTCCTTATCTCCGATACAGAGGATCACCGTGCCCTCCAGCACCATGTTGAATTCCTGGCCGGAATGGGTGATCAGCTTGGCGGGCGTATCTGTGGGCTCCAGTGTGACCAGCAGCGGCTGCATGATCTTGTCCGCATAGCGGTACGCCAGATCCTCAAAGTGGTATTCCGGGTTCCTGTTTACCACCTTGCCGTCCCCGCGCTTTACGATGTGGTAGGTATCCAGCCGGGCGGGAGAGCCGGTGACGATCTCCGTGAAATCCACGCCGAACATATTGGCTACCCCGAAAATAACGCTGATGGGAATATCCTTGCCGTCTTCCTCGTAAGAGCGGTACAGTTCCGGTTCGAGCCCCAATTCGGCAGCGACCTGCTCTACCGTATATTCGCTGACTTCCCGCAGCTCCCGCAGGCGGGCCCCGATCTCGTTGATCTCGCTCATATCCCTTACTCCTTTTTCTTAGAACCTGTATTCATAACCGAAGATGCCGGAAGAGCGAGAATTTTTCGTGTTGCTCTAGGCAAATTTGGGCAGGCATACTGTCGTATGGCAAACAAATTTAACGACGAGCAGCACGAAGAAGTCCGCTCAGACGGCGTTTGCAGATTGTGAATACAGGTTCTTAATTTAGCTGCAAAAAGTATAGCACTTTCCGGCGCTTTCCGTCAATAGAGGAAGCGTTCTTCGGTTCATTATAGGTTCTTTTGATAAAATCAGCCGCGGATAACCAAAAATTTTTGACAGGAATGAAAGGCGGGAGCTGAGCGAACTAGTCGTTAGCCGTTAGTTGTTAGTCGTTAGAAAAGAGCAGGCCCCCTCCTTTGTCATTACTGAGCAAAAAGCGGAGTAAACTCCGCTTTCCCGGCGAAGAATCCCGCCCTTAATTTTCCGGATAAAAGGACAAAGGACGAGATCCTTCGCCAAGAAAGCAAGGTTCTCCTTGCTTTCTGCTCAGTAATGACAGTTGGAAAATGAGCAAGTAACCGCCAAATTATAGTTTCACACGCAGTTCCCACCTGTCATTCTGAGGAACGAAGTGACGAAGAATCTCGTCCTTAATTTTCCGGATAAAAGGGGAAAGGACGAGATCCTTCGCCGAGAAAGCAAGGTTAAAAAGCTATAGCTTTTTGTGCTTGTCTGCTCAGGATGACAGGAGAGAGGTGAGTGAATAACCGCCAAATTCCAATTTATCTGCTTACTAACGGTCGGGTCAGTGATCAACTTCCCGCACCAAGCAGCTTCACGAGCGGCTGCGGTGCCTCACCGAAAATCCCAATTTACCGAATTCTGCCCACATTCTTAACCGCTAATTGCTAATTACTTATTTTTCCGGATCAGCCTCCCCGGCCGCTGGGGGCGCCAGCACCTCCACGGCGTTTTGCACTTCCTGCGCTGTCTGCTCTGTATCGAGATAATCGGAGGAATACAGCAGAATGCCGCTGCACTGGGCGGCCTTAGCCTCTTCGATCTGCCGCTTGATGATATCGCCGGACAGCTGCCAGGTGCCGCTGTCCGCGTCGCTTCCGGCCTTATAGAGCGCCAGGCCTGCGTAAAGCTTCAACCCATCGTGCCTAGTGAGAGAAGTCCACTCCTCCAGCGCCTGGGAATACCCCAGCGCCGGGTTTTCAAAGCTGTAGTAAAGCTGGGGGCAGATATAATCAAGATATCCCGGAACCGCACACCAGGCCTTCACATCTGCCCCCATGTTTTTATCATTTTCCAGATTGCCCTGGGGGGAGATACCGAATACCGCCTTTGGATTCGCTTTTTTTACCTTTTCATATACTTCCTGCACCATGGCGCTTACATTGGCCTGCCGCCATTCCAAAAGAGGAAGCGGCTCTTCCACCGACTGAGTGTACAGCTCATAGGCTTCCCGATCCAGCTCTTCCTCCTCGCTGGGGTAGAAATAATCGTCAAAATGGATCCCATCTACCTCATAATTTTCCACGATCTCCGCAGCCCCATCGGCAATCATCCCGCGCACGTAAGGATAGGCTGGATCCAGATAAATCCCGCCGCCGTATTCCATAAAGTAATAGGGACTTTCCTCCCCCAGCAGCGTATAGGGGTTTTCCGCTCCCAGCTCCGCCGGAGTCTCCGGGGTCTTGACCCGCAGCGGGTTCAGCCAGGCGTGGAATTCCATGCCCTGGCTGTGGGCGTATTCTACCATAAAGGCCAGCGGATCAAAGCCGGGGTCCTTTCCCTGCTCTCCGGTGAGGATGTGGGACCAGGGGTACAGCTTGGAGGGGTACAAAGCGTCGCAAAAGGGACGCACATGGACAAACAGGGCATTGATCCCCTTTTCCCTGGCAGAGTCCGCGATCTTTTTAAAATTCTCCTCAAAGGCCGCCTGGGTATGCTCCGCCGTGGAGAGGGACATATAAGGGACCCAAACGCCGGAAAGCATGGTCTGTTCCCGGGTCTCCTCCGCCGGCAGATTCAAAATGCTTTCCGCCGGTGCGGGAGCGGAGGAAGATACAGAGGATAAGGGCGCACTGTTTGCCGGAGCATTTCCCTTTGGCAGTCCTTTGCCGAAAAGCCATACGATCCCCACTGTCAATACCAAAGAAAGCCATAGGATCACGTAATTGTATTTTTTCAAATTGAATTTTCCCATTGCTGCTGTTCCTTTCTTTTTGAAAAGCGGGAAAAACCGCGCTTTCTTCTATTTGACACCAAAATGATTTTGAAGTATCATATGGACAAATTTATGCTGTGGAGGCTTCCCCCATGACGGATCAGACAAGCTTTCGGAAATATCGTTTTCTTCTGTTTGACGCCGACCGCACGCTTCTGGATTTCGACGCGGATATGACCGCCGCCTTCCAAAGCCTTTACGAAAGCTGCGGTTTTTCTGAGCGTATTCCCTACTCCCCGGCTATGCTGGAAGCTTATGAAGTCTGCAATACCAGATGGTGGGACAAATTTGAGAAGCAGGAATGCACAAAGCCGGAGCTGTTCCGAAACCGTTTTGTAGACTTCCTCGCGGAAACCGGCCTTTCCGGCGATCCCGATGAAATGAACCGCCTGTACTTTACCTTTCTGGGTCAGGGCGGCGCGGTATATCCCGGCGCTTTGGAGCTGGTAAAGAAACTTTCGGAGGACTTCTCTCTCTATCTTATCACAAACGGCAACGCCGTTTCCCAGCGCACCCGGCTGGAGCGCTCCGGCCTTCTTCCCTATCTGCGGGACGTTTTCGTTTCAGACGCCGTAGGCGTGGGAAAGCCCGATCCCCGGTATTTTCAATATGTATTTGACCATATTCCCGGCTTTGAAAAGGAGCGGGCCGTTGTGATCGGCGATTCCCTTACCTCCGATATGCAGGGCGCGGTAAACGCCGGGCTTGACAGCATTTGGTACACCGGGGCCTGGCAGGACGCTTCCGGCAGCGTGCCCTATACCTATCAGGCAAAAAGCTATCAGGAAATTTTGGAGCTGCTGTACAGACTGTAAGCAAATTGTGGAAAAGCAGGGAGGGCGCCGTGGAAATGAATAAGATTTATCTCATTGAGGACGATCCCGTGATCGCCAAGGCAGTGGAAAACCACCTGACCATGTGGGGGTATGAGATCCGGACCGTGCAGGATTTCCGGCTGGTGCTGGAGGAATTTACGGAATTTTCTCCCCACCTGGTGCTTTTGGATATCGGGCTGCCCCACCGAAACGGCTACTACTGGTGCGAGGAGATCAGAAAGCGCTCCAAAGTTCCGATCGTTTTTCTTTCCTCTGCTTCAGACAACATGAACATCATCACCGCCATCGATCTGGGCGCCGATGATTTTATCCCCAAGCCCTTTGATCTTCCTGTGCTCACCGCGAAGATCCAGGCGGTGCTGCGCAGAACCTATTCCTTCCGGGGCAGCACCAACCTCATCGAGCACAAGGGTGTTTTGCTGGATCTTTCCGCCTGCACTCTTTCCTGCCCCGGAGGGAAGCTGGAGCTGACAAAGAATGAGTTTCGGATCCTTCAGGTGCTGATGGAAAACGCGGGCCATGTGGTGAGCCGGGGCGACCTGATCACCCGGCTGTGGGAAAGCGACGCGTTTATTGACGACAACACTCTGACAGTCAACATGACCCGGCTGCGGAAAAAGCTGGAGGAGCTGGGGCTGCCGAATTTCATCACGACCAAAAAGGGGATCGGGTATTTGATTTCCTGAAAGGAGCCGTCATTTCTTCCCGTCCTTACCCATTTCAGCATCTTAGAAAGCCGGTGACAGCATGCGTTTGCTAAAACATTATTGGAAGGACCGCTGGAAGGCTCTGCTGTGCGCCGCGGTGCTTACCGCGCTGTCCGTTTTTCTGTTTTATCTTTTTGACCTGCCAGTAGAGCCCCTGTTTTACACCTTTTCCATTCTGTTTGTTGCCGTTCTCTGCTTCGCGATCCCGGATTTTTTACTTTATCACCGGAAAGTGCGGAAGCTGAAGCAGCTTCAGGAAAACCTTTCCACCCTGTGGGAGATCCCGGCCATTTCCGGCACTTTGCCGGAAACCGTGCTGCTGGATTCCCTGGAACTTCTCTGTAAGCGCCTGAAGGAGCTGGAACAGCTTTCCCTGGAGCGGGGGCAGGATATGCTGGAATATTATACCCTGTGGGTCCATCAGATCAAAACGCCCCTTTCCGCCATGCGGCTGATTTTACAATCCGCTCCCGGCGCGGAAAGCGAGGCTCTGGCCCAGGAGCTTTTTAAGGTGGAGCGTTATGTAGAAATGGCCCTGGGCTATCTGCGCATGGAAACCATGAGCGCCGATCTCCGTTTGGAAACCTGCTCCGCTTATGATATTGTCCGCCAGGCCGTGAAAAAATTCGCTCCCCTGTTCATCTACCAAAAGCTGACCCTGGAATTTCCGGAATTTGAAAACCGGGTCCTCACCGATGAAAAGTGGCTGGGCTTTGCCGTGGAGCAGCTGCTTTCCAACGCCCTGAAATACACAAAAACCGGAACCATCACCATCTCCATGGACGAAAACGATGTGCTGACGATCCGGGATACCGGCATCGGCATTTCCGCCGAGGACCTTCCCCGTATCTGCGAACGGGGCTTTACCGGCTTTAACGGCAGGCAGGAAAAAACCTCCTCCGGGCTGGGCCTTTATCTGACCAGGCAGATCCTGAAAAAACTCAGCACCCCCATGGAAATCACCTCTGAGCCGGGAAAGGGCACCCAGGTGCGTCTTTTCCTTCACAAGGAGAAGATGAAGCACTTTTGAAGGGAATTAGTAATTAGCAATTACAAATGCGGGCTGAGTTTGATAAGTTGGAATTCGGCGGTGAGCCGCACACTTCCCACCTGTCATTCTGAACGAAGTGAAGAATCTCGCCCTTCGTCCTTTTGCCCCGGAATTAAGGGCGAGATTCTTCGTCGCTATGCTCCTCAGAATGACAGAAGAGGCAGGTTTGCCTTTCATTCCTCATTACATCTGCCTTCCAGTATCTAATCCCGGTGCAATCTTACGAAAGTGTAAGACTGCGCCTTTGTTTTGTAAGCCCGTCTTATGGATTTTGTAAGAAATCAAATTTATACTAAGAGCTGGAAATAAGACAGCGAAAGGAAGGATCATAACATGGCTCTCTTAAATGTAAACAACCTGAAGAAAGTGTATTCCACCCGTTTGGGCGGCACGCAGGTACAAGCCCTTTCCAATGTGACCTTTGCGGTAGAGCAGGGGGAATTTGTGGCGATCATGGGTGAATCGGGCTCCGGCAAAACCACTCTTTTGAATATTCTGGCAGGGCTGGATAAGCCCACAAGCGGCGAGGTGTTTCTCAACATGCGGAACATTGTCACCCTGGGAGAAAAAGAAATCTCTGCCTTCCGCCGGGATAACCTGGGCTTCGTGTTTCAGGATTTTAACCTGCTGGACACCTTCTCCGTGCAGGATAACATCTTCCTGCCCCTGGTGCTTTCCGGCAAGCGCTACCAGGAAATGAAATCTCGGCTGGAGCCCATTGCCGCAAAGCTCGGCATCGCAGAGCTTCTGCAAAAATTCCCCTACGAGATCTCCGGCGGACAGAAGCAGCGTACCGCCATTGCCCGGGCCCTTATCACAAAGCCCCAGCTGATCCTGGCCGATGAGCCCACCGGCGCACTGGATTCCCGCTCCGCCGGGCAAATCATGGAGATCTTCTCCGGCATCAACCGGGACGGGCAGACCATTCTGATGGTGACCCATTCCATTCAGGCGGCAAGCTGCGCCAACCGGGTGCTGTTCATCAAGGACGGCCAGGTGTTCCACCAGCTCTACCGGGGCGCTATGGCAAACGATGAAATGTACCAGAAAATTTCCGATACCCTGACGGTGCTTGCCACCAGCGGTGACAGAAAGGAGCTGTAAGCGTGAAGCGTGGATTTTACTGGAAGCTGGCCTTCCAAAACCTGAAAAACAACCGCAGGGTCTATGTTCCCTTTCTGCTTTCCTCCATCGGCATCATCATGATGTTTTACATCATGCAGTCCATCAGCATGAGCATTGACGCCCAGGCTCTGTACGGCGGGCAAAGCATTACCACCATGATGAATCTGGGGGCTATCGTCATCGGTATTTTCGCGGTGCTGTTTCTCTTTTACACCAACAGCTTCATCATCAAACGGCGCAAAAAGGAGCTGGGGCTTTACAACATTTTAGGCATGGAGAAATTCCATATCGCCAAAATTATTTTTCGGGAAACGCTTCTCACCACCTTTATTGCCCTTGCTCTGGGATTGGGGCTGGGGATCCTGTTCTCCCGGGCCATGTTCCTGCTGCTGCAAAAGCTTCTGGGCGTGGATCTGCACATTGTTTTTTCTGTTCCCGCCATGGCGGTGCTGACCACCTTGATCCTGTTTTTTGCCATCTTCTTCGCCACCATGCTCTACAATATTTTGCAGGTGCGGCTTTCTAAGCCCATTGAGTTGCTGCATGGCAGCAATGTGGGAGAAAAAGAGCCAAAGGCCCATTGGCTGCTGGCTGTTCTGGGCATTCTCTGCCTCGGTACCGGCTATTATATGGCCGTAACGATCCAGGACCCGGTGCAGGCGCTGATGTTCTTCTTCATCGCCGTGATCCTGGTGATCTTCGGCACCTATCTGCTGTTCATCACCGGCATTACGGCCCTTTTGAAGCTCTTGAAAAAGAAAAAAAGCTTCTACTATCGATCCAACCATTTTACCACGGTATCCGGCATGCTGTACCGCATGAAGCAAAACGCCGCCGGGCTTGCCTCTATCTGTATTTTATTCACCTGTCTGCTGGTGACGGTATCCACTACCTATGCCCTGTACAGCAGCATGGAAGATGTGATCCGCACCCGGTTCCCCCGGAATATCCTCATCTCCGCCACCGGCGCCAACGAAGCCGCCAAAACCGCCGTGCGGGAAATGGTTTCGGAGGAATGTGAAAAGAACGGCCTTTCTCCCGCCAACATTTTGGAAGACAACCACTGGAGTTTTACGTGCTTCCGCCAGAATTCCACGTTCCTTCTGGAGGAGGAAGAAGAAAGCTCTTTGCAGATGGCAGTCCTTCGATGCTATCTGCTGGAGGAATTCAACCGGCTTGCCGGAGCTAAGGAAATCCTGGGGGAAAACGAGGTGCTGCTCTATGACCCCAGCGGCCGCTTTCCGGAGGGAAATACGCTGACTATCGGAGAGCGCACCTATTCCCTGCGCAAAACAGAGTTTGATCTTTCTCAGGCCGGCGATAATGTGATGATCACCCAGGTGGAAACCTATGCCCTCATCGTGCCGAACGAGGAGATTCCAAGGCTTTTTCTCGGAGGAAGCGACGATCTGACCAACTACGCCCCGGGCTTCACCTATTCCTTTGATGTCGAGGGAGACCGGAAGGAGATCAGCAAAATAGGCAACGCGCTCCTCCAGCGCATCTCAGCAGGACCGCTGCCCGGCGACTCCTCCTATGAGTCTCTCTGGATCGAAAATGCCGCCGACAGCTATGAGGATTTTGTTTCTCTTTACGGCGGGCTGTTTTTCCTGGGGATCTTCCTGGGGCTCTTATTCCTGCTGGGCACCATGATGATCATTTACTACAAGCAGGTTTCAGAGGGCTATGAGGACGCCAGGCGCTTCTCCATCATGCAGAAGGTGGGCATGAGCCGAAAGGAAGTAAAGAAGAGTATTCACAGCCAGGTGCTGATGGTCTTCTTCCTCCCTCTTCTCACCGCGATCCTTCATTTGGGCTTTGCCTTCCCCATGCTGCAAAAGATCCTGTGGATGATGAACCTGACGAATTTCTGGGTCATCTTCGGCTCCGCCGCGGGCTGCGTGATCATTTTCAGCATTATCTACGCCATTATTTACGGCATTACCGCCCGCACCTACTATAAAATCGTGGAGACTGCCGCAGACTAAGCGGTTGCTTCTGAAACAAATTCAGCCTGAGGGGAGTGTATTCCTGATGATCTCTTTTCTGTTTGACCTGATCGGCGCGCTGTTCCGTCTTGCGGGAAGCCTGTTTCACGCTGTGCTTTCCGCGGTTTCAAAGCTCTTTTCCGCATTGGCTTCCGGCCTGTTCTACCCCCTCTCCCTCTTGACAGAACGGGGCCCGGGTCTTTCCTGGTGGCCGGTGTTCTGCATCGGCTGGGCCGTGCTGATCCTTCTGTTCCTGGTTCTCATCGGCTGGGTGCTGATGGCCCGCAGCCGGAAGAGGAGATAAGCGGAATCTCTGAAGAAGCACCTATAAGCCCGCCCCGGTCTGAGACCGGGGCGGGCTGTTGGGCTATAGGCCCTGTTTAGAGCAACAGGATTTTTCTGCGCGGGAGTTCGCTTTAGGGGGCTTCCACTTTTCTCCATTCGCCGGGGGTTTTCATTGCCTCCAGCAGGGCGCCGCGAACGGCTATGATCTTCAGCGTTTCCTCCTGGGAGACCGGGACCGTACCGGTTTGGAAAAAATCCGCCAGCGCTTTGATAAAGCAGGCAAAAAAGTCCGATTCGATTTGCAGCACGCGGCTTTCCCCGGTAAAGCTGAGATTCATGGTAAAGGGAGAACCGTTTTCAAAGCCGCTCATTGTGGCGACCCGCCCATCGCAAAAACGGATCAGACCGTGGTATATCCTGTCTCCGGGCAGGTACATCACCTCGCTGGCCTCAGCGCCCATCAGCATCATGATGGGCTCCAGCTGGTGAATGGCGTAATCCTCAAAATCGTTGGGGCCCCAGGAGCAAAGGCCCTTGAGCTCAGAGCTTTCCGCTTCCCGGTATTCTTCCGCGAACCGCAGGGCGGAGGAGGACCAGCAGGGGGTGCCGTGCCGCTGAGCGATATCGAAGATCCTCTTTGCCGTGGGATAGTCCGGCGCGAAGGTTTTATCCACATAACAGGGCTTGCCGGAACGCATCGGAAGTTGACATAATTCTTCGTGCTTCCAGGGATCCATGGGGGCAAGCACCAGGAGCGCGTCGCTTTTTTCGATGAGCTCTTCTATGGTGTCCGCTTTTTGCAGCCCATACCGCGCGCACCATTCCTCCGTTGTTTTTCCTCCCGGATGAGGGCTGTTGATCTGCCCGTAGGCGTATACCGCCTGAACCTCTCCCTGAGAAGCGTCTCTGAGCCAATCCACATAATGGTTGGCATGCCATTCGTCCAAATAATAGTCAAGAAACCCAAGCTTTTTCATACTTGCCGCCCTTTCTTTGATCTCAGTCTTTTTCTACAGTGAAGGAGCCGCCGCCCACCTCCGTTCCGCCTTCCTCCAGCAGAAGCCGGTACTCCCCCGGCTCTACCGCAAAACGCAGCTGAGCGTCCCAAAAAGAGAAGGAGGACGCGTTCAGGGAAAGCGTACAGGGAAGCTTCTCTCCGGAGCGGACGAAAACCTTGGTGAAGGCCTTCAGCTCCTTGACCCGGTGCACCGTGCCGCCGCGGAGCTTTCTCAAAAACAGCTGTGGAACGACGAATGCGTCCATGGCTCCTATGTTTTCCACCGTAAAGGAAACCTCCACGGTCTCTCCCCGCTCCAGCGAGGAGCGGGAAATCGCCTTGGGAAAGTACAGCTCCGAAAAGGCGAAGCGCGTATAGGAGAGCCCATAACCGAAGGGATAGAGCCAGGGGGCTTCCGGCGGATTCGCAGAGCTTTTATAATTGTAGCAGCAGGGCAAATGGCCCGCGCTTTTGGGAAGCGACGCGGGAAGCCTGCCGCTGGGGGAAAGCTTTCCCACCAGCAGCTCCGCCAGCGCTTTTCCACCCATGGGGCCCGGATAAAAGGCATAAACCACCGCCTGAGATTTCTCGCAAAGTTCCGGGATCGCGTATGGCCGCCCGGCAATCACCACCGTGACCACCGGCTTTCCCAGGGCAAAAATTTTCTCCGCCAGTTCTCTTTGGGCCCCCGGCAAAAGCAAAGCAGGAGAATCCACGCCCTCGCCGCAGTCCATTTCCATGGAGCCGGTTTCGATAGCGGCGCCGTTTACGTCAAAGCTTGCTCCATCAAACCGGCTGGAAGAACCGCCGAGGGCCAGGATCACAAGATCACTTTGCTTCGCAAGCTCCACAGCACGGGGGATCCCCTCGGTTTCGCCACCGCAGACGGTGCAACCCTGCTCAAAGGCCACGCTCTCCCCCAGCTCTTCCCGAAGCCCCTGAAGCAGGGTGACCCCCACGCCGGGACGCTGGGCGGGGGTATAGTCCCCCAGTTGATGATAAATGGCGTCTGCATTGGGGCCGATCACCGCAACAGAGCTCTCCCTCGTAAGGGGCAATCCCCCCTCGTTTTTTAACAGCACCGGGCTTTGCCGGGAAAGCTCCAGGCTTTCCGGATAGCTTTCATAGGAAAACCGTCGGGGCGGCGCTTCCTCCAAATAGGGCGATTCGAACAGTCCCCGCCGAAATTTCAGTTCCAACACACGAAGAACAGCCCGGTCCAGAATTTCCTCAGAAACCAGTCCTTTTTCCACTGCTTCCTCCAAGTGCGAGAAGGCCTCGTCCCACAGCCCGATCTCCACCCCGGCGGACAGCGCCAGCGCACCGGAGGCCGTGGAATCTCCCGTCAGCTGATCCAGCCGGTCTATGGCCACGCCGTCGGCCATTACCACACCGGAAAAGCCCAGCTCGTTTCGCAGAATGTTTTGCAGCAGCTCCCCGTTGGCATGGCAGAATACGCCGTCGATCTCATTGTACGCGGCCATAACGCCTTCCACGCCTGCCTCACAGCAGGCCTTCATCACCGGCAGATGGATCTCCCGCAGCTCCCTTGGGCCGATCCGTGCCGGGCTGGCGTTGACGCCGCCCGTTGTCTCCCCCTGGGCGCAGAAGTGCTTTGCCACCACCGCCACACCCCGGCTCTGGCAGCCCTCCACTGCCGCCCTTGCCAAAGAAGCGGACAAAAAGGGATCCTCTGAATAGCATTCCTCGCTTCTTCCCCAGCGGGGATCGCGCAGCATATCCAGCATGGACATTAAGGAAAAATCCACGCCCAACTCCTTCAGCTGCGCGCCGCACACCTCGTAGGCCCTTCGAAGGAGCCCGGGATTCCACGCGGCGCCCGCCGCCAAATTCACCGGAAGCAGATAGCCGTCCAACGCCTGGTGGCCGTGGGGGCATTCGCTGCTGGTCAGCATGGGGATTCCAAACCGGGAATGCTCGATCACATAGCGTTGGGCCAGATTGTAGGCACGCTTCGCGGCGGCTCCGGTGAGACCGTTGGAAAAGTCCTTTTTCGACCAGGGGTCCGCCCGATACAGCCCGTAAAGCGTGCCGAGCCCGCCGTATCTCTCCACCTCGTCCTTGAATTTCTGAGAGAGTATCAACTCCTCTCCCCGGCGAAGACAGCTTTCAAAGCCAAAAAGCCTTTGTGTCAGCTGTCCCGCCTTTTCCCGCAGGCTCATGCGGGAAAGCAGATCCGCCGCCCGCTCGCCGGGCATTTTTGTTTGATCCAAATACAACATAAAAGCCCCTTTCGGTTTTCCTGTTCCGTTACTGATTTCCCGTAGGAAAAAGGCGCGGAAGATACTTCCGCGCCTTCGTTAAGGAGACCAGAAAATGATCAAAGTGATGCTTTCTTATTTTGCGGTTCCCTTGGCCATCTCCAAAACATCGGGATTGGCGTCCAGGTAAGCCTTGAACTGTGTGCGGTATTCCTCAAGATACCGATCCAGTCCGGCGGCCTTCAGCTTTTCAATGGCGGGCCCGATATTCTCTTCATAGGGGACCATGCCGATCTTTATGGGATAAATGGAGGAAATGATTTCGGCCTGGAGATTTGTGAGCTCGGTGGTCACATTGGTGGCGTCAAACAGGAAGCCGGCAATGGGAGAAACCACATAGTTTTCCGCCTCAAAGTTCATGTAATCCAGATATTCCTCTGTGGTGACGGACTCGTCGTAGCGAATATACTGGTTGTAGCCCGTCATCCAGGTATCCATCTGATACAGGGCATCGCCGTTGGCGTTCTTCATTTCATCGGTGCGGGAAAGCATGTTCTGGCCCGCGTTGGTGAAGTAAGTACCCTCTGTACCGTAATGGAACAGATCGTGATTTTCTTCACTGGCATAGAGCCAATCCAGGAACTTCAGGCCGGATTCGGGATCCTCAGAGGTAGAGGAAATCGCGTTCAGGTTCTGCACAAAGGTGTAGATCATCTCGGGCTTTTCGGGATTCATTTCTACCCAGTCCACCGTGACCCCGGTGAGATTGCTGTTGTTCATAGTGAGCTTGGCCTGGCTGGGGTCAAAGGTCTGAGAGGGCAGGAAGGCGCCCAGGTTTGCCTGGTCATATTTTACCTGAGAATCCATATTCAGAATGTCGGGATTGATCAGGCCCTTCTGGTAGATCTCGTAATAGGTGTTGGCGTCCTTCTTGAATTCCTCAGACTCGTAATAGGAATCGATGGTGCCATCCTGGCGGGCCAGCACGATACCCAGACTGTTTTCCACATAGAAGGGATAGGTATCATAGGTGCGGTGCAGCCAGTGGGGAGTATCCTGGTTCTGGTGCATCCAGTGGTAGGCTTTTACGCCAGTTTCGTCCAGAATGTACTTCTGGGACTTCTCCATCAGGTCGATCACCTTTTCCACGCTGTCAGCGGGAAACTCCTCATAACCTACTGCCTTCATCACGTCTGTGCGCAGGTTAATGTAGGACATGGTGTTATCCATCTTTCTCCAGGAGCAGGGAACGGCGTAATGGTCGCCGTTATACACAGCGCCCTGCCACTCCATCTCTGTAAAGCGAGACTTCAGGTCAGGATACTTTACCAGCAGATCGTCCAGGGGAGTCAGGGCACCCATGCCGGCAATGGAGGAAAGGTTTCTCACGTCCTGCATCACGTGCAGCAGCTCAAACTCATCGCCGGAGTTCAGCATGAGGTTAAGCTTTTCCGCATAGGAATCCCACGGAATACGCTGTACGGAAACCTCAATGCTCACACCGTCGGCCTTCAGCTTTTCATTGACCGCGGCGATCCCCTGGTCATATGCGTCGGGCAGCGTTCCGGGCTGCACGATGCGCATGGGATGGACCTCCCCGTCGTCAGCAGTGGAAACCGGAGTGGATTCCGGCTTGCTCTCAGGCGTGCTGGCTGGGGTGCCGGAGGAAGGCGCGCTTCCCTTGGAGTCCTCACCGCCGCAGCCCGCGAAAGCAGCGAGCACCAATACCGCGGCCAGCAGCAAGGCGGCAATTCTTTTTGAGAGTTTCATAGTATTCTTCCTTTCAAGATTATATTGTCATCACAGGCGTTGCCTGAAATAACCGATTTCAGCCCTTCACCGCCCCAATCACCATTCCCTTTACAAAATACTTTTGCAGGAAGGGATACAGCAGGATAATGGGCCCCATGGTAATGACGGAGGTGGCCATTTTGAAGCTTTCCTTGGGCGGGTTGCCCCGGGAAGCCCCCTGTGCCACCTTGGACATTGCCGTGATCTCCGATTGGATCTTCAACAGCAGCATTTGCAGGGTATAGTACTTTCTGTCGTTTATCAGCATCACGGCGTTAAAGTAATTGTTCCAGTAGCCAATGGCGTAAAACAGGGCGATCGTCGCCAAAACGGGCATACACAGCGGCAGATAGATCGTAAACGCGATGCGCACCTCGCCTGCCCCGTCAATTCTTGCCGATTCGTTCAGCGCGTCCGGGATCCCCCGTACAAAATTGCGCACCAGGAACATGTTGAAGGGGGAAAACATCAGGGAAGGCACGATCAGTGCCCAGATATTGTCGTAACAGTTTATGGCCTTTGAGATCATATACCAGGGCACTAATCCGGCGGAAAACACCATGGTGATATAGAAATACAGAGCCAGCCCGTTTCGATACCTGCACTGCTTATTTGCAAGGGTATAGCCGGCCCCAAACGTGATAATGGACGCGATCAGCGTACCGGCTACCGTGGCAATTCCGGTGACCTTATAGGCCTGCGGCACCGCTGAGGTAGGCGAAAACAGCAACTGATAGGCGGCTGTAGACCATCCCTGCGGGAAAAAGGAATACCCGTTGATGGTGACAAATTTCTCCTCCGTAAAGGATACGATGATCACCAGCACAAAGGGCAGCAGACAGGCAATGGCAAAAAAGGCCACAAAGAAATAAATCAAAAACTGGGCAAATTTTTCCCCGCCGGTCTTGTGAATTTTATTGGAGACCTTCCCGGGCGCCCCGGGTCTCATAACATCAGCAACCATTATACAACTCTCCTTTCCATACGCGCTTCATTCAGAACAGCGCCCCTTCCGGGAATTTTCTGCGAACGATCCAGTTTGAAGTAAACACCAGAATGAAGCCCACAATGGACTGGTACAGACCCACCGCCATGGAAAGGCTGGGATCGCCCGTGTTCTTGAAGGTTCGATAGACGTAAGTGTCAATGACCTCCGCAATAGGCATCAAGGCGCTGTTGTCCCTAATGATCGCGTACATCATGCCGAAATCTCCATAGAAGATCCGCCCGATGGACATCAACGTTAAAATGCAGATCGTGGGGGCCAGAAGCGGAAGAGTGATATAACGGATCCGCTTCCAGCGGGTGGCGCCGTCAATATAAGCTGCCTCGTACAAGCCCTCGTCAATGCCCGTAATGGCCGCTAAATAGATGATCGCGTTGTAGCCCGTGGTTTTCCAAACATTCAGAATCAACAAGATCGGATACCAATAAGAGGGCATGGAATAGAAATTGATCCGTTCCCCTCCGGCCGCGGCGATCAGATTATTGATCAAACCGCTCTCCGTACCCAAAATTCCCTGCAGCATATAACTGACAATGACCCAGGAGATAAAATAGGGAAACAGCATAGAAGACTGGGCCGCCTTCAAAAAGCCTTTCCCCCGAACCTCGTTCAGGATAATGGCAAGCCCCACGGCGCAAACAGTGCCCACCAGAAGGAACAAAATATTGATGACCAGCGTATTCCGCGTGATCATGACGGCCCAACTGGATTTAAAAAAGTACTCGAAATTGCGCAACCCTACAAATTCACTGAAAATTCCGGTTTTATAGTTGAATTTTTCAAAGGCGATGGCAATATAGGGCAGCGCCAGATACGAATATACAAAGGTATACAGCACCGCCGGAAGCGCCAGTAAGTAAAGAAACTTGTTTCTCCAAAGCTCTCGGACTGGGTTGACCCTGTGCCGGGGCTCCTTCGCCGTCCCCTTTTTCATAAGGCTTCATCATCCTTTCCTGTGGTTCCACGCTCCGCGTGAAAAGTGGAAACCGTTTGCCAAAACAAAATTATGTTATGGTTTCTGGAAATTATGTTATCGTTTCCGACAGGGGTTTGTAAACTGCCCTTTTTTCGCATCTCTCCAAAAATTAGAAAAATATGGATTTTGTGGAGAAAGCTTCCTTTCTCTAATTTTTTCGAGTCTCTTCATATTTTTCGATTTTTCTGCCGCGACTCATAAAGGCACCGCAGAGGTTCTTGCATTTTTCGTATGTATTCAGTACACTTATTTTAAGAAATTGGAAAGTTTTTGAAGGGAGAGGGAGTTTTATGCCTATCAGTTGGAAAAATATGGAACTGAGCAAAAAATATCTGTGGACCTTTCTTGCTGTGGTGATCATCGTTGATATTGTGCTTACCGTATCGCTTTTGATCGGATACGGCAATATGCAGATCAGCCGCACGGCGGAATTTTCCGAAGCACAGCTAAACCAGGTATGTACCTCTACCGATATTCTTTTTGAATCCATGGAAGCCGTGCTTCACCAGATCCAAACCGATACCGACACCGCCGTTTTTCTGCTGGGCTCACGAATGGACAGGTCTCAGGAGGCCAATGTGGGGCAAAAGCTCAAGGTATTTCGTGTGGCCAATCCTTTTTTAAGGTACATCACCTTATACAATCACTCCAGCAACCGCTTTGTTTCCTCTTCCTATGCGGGATACGGGGAAGAACTGAAGCTTGAGGAATGCTATCAGCGGCTGGGAACACAGGCCTACGTCTGTTACCTCAGAAGGGTGGGAGAATCTTATAACGTTCAGGAATCAAAAACCAAGCTCGTCTATACTTTTGTGTTCCCCATCAGCCTGAAAACAGGAGATTCCTCCGATCTGGTCATCATCGATGTGAATTGCAGCTTCTTTGATAAATCGATCTCCGATATTCGCAGGGCAGAGGAAAAACAATGGATCATTCTTTTGGATCACCAAAACGGGATCATTTCAGAGCTGATAGCCAACAAACGAAGCAGCTCCTTTTCCACCGCGCTGAATCCTTCCAAACATTTATCTGAGGCCCTGTCGGCCGTCCCCGCGGAGCCCGCTCAGCTTTCCGGTTCTCTTTCTCTTTCCTGGGAAGGAGAAAAATGCTTTGTTTCTTATGCGAAAGCGAAAAAAGCCGGGTGGACGATCTATAACATTCTGCCCTATTCCACCGCCTTGACAGGTCTAGACAGCTTGATCTTCCTTACCGTTACGTTTACCGCATTCACATTGCTGTTCGGCTATTTTCTCTCCAAAAAGCTGAGCGCCTCCCTTTACCGCCCGATCCGAACTCTGTACGAAAACTATGTGGACAGTGGAAAAGCCGCAAAAAAGAAGGGAAATGAGCTGGAGCTTCTCAGCGAAGCCTTTTCCAAAATGTATTCCAAGGCCGATCATCTGGAGCAGGGGCTTATCACTTCTTATCAGGAATCCAAAAACGTCTATCTTCAGTATCTTCTCCTGGGAGAGTCGGAGAAGGTATTGTCCGCTCTTTCTGTTTACGATTCTTTGAAAATCAATCTGCACGCGCCCTTTTATTCCATTCTTGTGATGGAATGCGTTCCGCAAAGCGAAGGCCCGGAAGCGCCTCAGGAAACGGAATTTTTCATCTGTTATTACGCCCTTGAAAATATTTCACGGGAGCTGACAAGTCCCGCGCGGAAAAGCGAGTTTCTTCGGCTGGGAGGAAACCACTTCGCGCTGCTGCTTAGCCTGGATACCCCGGTTCTCAGTGAGCAGCTGCGCACAGGCCTGAATACGATCGTCAGTACCATGCTTCGGGAATTCCAGTTCAGCACCACCATCTGTATCGGCGATGTGGTGGATTCCTGGCAGAATATCAATATCGCCTACGAGCAGGCCAGGCTTGCCCTGAATTCCCATACCCCTCACCAGCACGGCCGGGTATTTTCCGCAAGCGAGACCCGTGAGACCATCAGCAACGAGCAATATTACAATAAGATTCACCATAGATTGACCGAATATGTCCGCAGCGGCGACCTTGCGGCCTGCACCACGGAATTTGACCTGGCTCTCAGCGCCATGCAGGACGTTTCCTTTCATTCCGCCAAGCTGTATTTCCGCCATGTCCTCATGTCTGTGCTGGACAGCTTCGCCCTGCTGTTTGAGAAGGACGCCGCTGCGTTTTCGCAGCTGACGGAATATTTTGCAAAAATAGATTCCTGCCAGAACGTCAGCGACCTTCGCCGGATCTTCTCTGCCTTTCTCAACGATCTCCATCGGGAATTCCTGCTCAAACGGAAAAGCAGCAATCTGGACGCCGCCCTGGACGCCAAGCGATACATGGAACAAAACTACTCCGACCCGGAGCTTTCCCTGGGCATGCTGGCGGAACGGATCGCCCTGTCGCCGGCCTATCTCGGAAAAATTTTCACCGCGGCCACCGACCTTTCCTTTACCGACTATTTGAGCCGTGTGCGCACAGAAGCGGCGGCCAAGCTGCTGAAAACCACCAACCTGCCAATCAACCAGATCAGCGAAAAGGTGGGTGTACTCAACACCAACTATTTCTATTCCCTCTTCAAAAAGCATTTCGGCGTCACTCCTACCGCTTACCGGAAAGGCTACAGAACCGCCCAATCTGGAAAAGCAGCGGAAGCTGTTGAATAATCCTGCTTTGTGGTAAAACAACGCCACGTAATTCTAAGCGGCAGCCATAAATTGTGCGGTGCTGCCTTATCTTAAGCAAGTATTTTGCAGTCCGGTGAAAAAAAGAAAAACGGAAAAGCGCTATTTTCTTTTCGGGTTTCTGATTGTTTCCCGCTCTGCCCCTTGGTAAGATAATAGCAGAAGCTTCCAGGTGAAGCGAAACACTGCATTATTACAGGAGGGGTTTTACGATGCGGGAAGTGCGGGTAGCGATGATCGGCGCCGGGGTAATTTCCCACCGCCACATGACGATCTATGAAAATATTCAGAAAAACGCGGAGAAGCTGGGCTTTACCGCCAAGGTGGTGGCCGTTGCCGAAATAGACGACAAAAAGCTGCGCGCCTGGGGTCAGCAGTACGGCTTTTCGGAGGAAGATCTGTATCTGGATTTTCGGAGCATGCTGAAGCGGGACGATATCGATGTAATCGATATCAACGTACACAACAACTACCACACACCGGTAACCATCACATGCCTGAAGGCAGGCTACGACTGCTATGTGGAAAAGCCCATGGCGGCAAGCTTCCACGACGCGAAGCTGATTAGCGACTGCGCGAAAAAGCTGGGAAGAAAGCTGCACGTGCAGCTCAGTTCCATCATGACTCCCCAAAGCCGGCTGGCACGGGACATGGTGCGGAATGGAGATTTGGGTGATATATATTATGTAAACCTAGAGAGCGTTTCCCACCGCTGGCGGCCCGGGCTGGATTGGCGGCCCGGGTGGGCCTCTTCTCCTCTGACCACGGATTTCTATACCAGGGAAATCGCGGGACATGGGAAATCCATTGATATCGGTGTGTACCTGATCAGCCAGATCCTCTTCATTTTGGGGCAGCCACGTCTGAAAAGCGTAAACGGCTTCGCGAGAAACGGGGTTCCGGTAGACCCCCGCCTGGTGGAAAATCCGTTAGGCTTCGGCGTAGAAGATATCGCCGATGGTTTTGCCAAATTTGAAAACGGGATCGGTTTTCATTATCTTTCCACCACGGCGGCCAACACGCAGGATTACAACAAAACCTTTATTTTGGGCTCCAAGGGCGGCTTTGACCTGATCGATACGGACACCAGCGGCGGGCGATGGGCCCGCAAGCCCGGGCAGGCGCCTTTGCGGGGAGAGCCGGAGCTGCGCTATTACGGCGAACTAAACGGCCGCAACGTTTCCATTGATCTAAACTGTGACAGCAACGGCGTAACCGAAACCAGACTTGATCCCAAAAATCTGCTGTACAATGACAACCAGAGCATGTGGCTGGCCTACTGGCTGGGGATTCTGGATGACAACACCCGGTACGATACCCCTTCCATTGCCATGGATATGCTGAAATTCACCGATGGGATCTTCCTTTCGGAAGAGCTGGGCAGAGAGGTAACTGCCGCGGAAATCGAGGAGCTTTCCCCCTCGCTGTATCTTTCCCAACAGGAAATCAATGGCAAGCTGGTAACTTACGATATCACTTTTTGATCGATCTTCTCCTAAATAGGTCCTACAGAAAAGAGTGGGAAAGGGCAGAAGCCCTTTCCCACTCTTTTCTGTATAGGAGCGGCTGCTTCGTCAGCATTTGAAATTTGTGCGGTATTCATAAGGCGTCTGCCCCGTTTCCTGCTTAAACATTTTGGAGAAGTGGGCCATGTGAGTATATCCACAGGACATGGCAATTTTACTGACGGAAAGCTCGGTGTCGGTAAGGAGCTGGCAGGCCAGTGACATGCGCACTTTGATAATATAGCTTTTGAGAGAAATATTGAGCTTTGCCTTAAAAACCTTGGAAAGATAATCGCTGTTCAGGTAAACATGCTGGGCCACGGTTTGGCAATTCAGCGTTTCATCGCTGATATGATCCAGAATAAACGCCTTAGCCATTTCAATGGTTTCCAGCAGCGCCGCCTCAGTGGGTTCTTCTTCCGCGACACGGTGAGAAATATCCGAAAGCACAGCGCTTGCCTTTTCTCTGGAGATCAATTCCTTCCGGTGAAAGATAGCACGCCTTAAAATGGCTGTAAGCTCCTCATAATCCACCGGCTTGAGCAAATAGTCAAATACCCCCAGTGAAACCGCCTGCTTCGCATAGGAAAACTCCGAATAACAGGTAAGGAAAATGCAGACCGTCGCAGGATAGGTTTCACTGATAAATTTGACCAGCTCCAACCCGCTGGCTCCCGGCATTTCAATATCGCACAGAACAATATCTACCTCTTGCCGGGAAAGCAGCTTCTGGGCATCAATGGTGTTATGGGCAGAAAGAACAGTCGTGACCTGCATGGAAGCCCAATCCACACCGCTTTTCAGGGCTTCTACCGCAATCGGCTCATCATCGACGATCATTACCTTGTAACCGGCTTTCATAAATCACCCTCCCCTTCCTGCTTCGCTTCAAACGAAAGCGGGATCGTAAATTCAGACACACTGCCGCAATTATTGTAAAACCTGGCATACCCCTCTTCCCCGTAAAAAAGGGAAATACGTTCTGTAACATTAGTGATCCCGATGCGGTGGGTCTCGTCTTCGTTAAAGCGTTTTCCGGAATTCAGGGAAACCAGAACATCCGGCGGAAACCCTTTTCCACTGTCTCGAACACTGACCCGCATTTTTTCTCCATGCCGCTCGACCTTGATGCGGATCATCGTCAGATCTTTTCCGTTGCGCCCATATTTCACGGAGTTTTCCACAAAGGTCTGAATAGAAATTGGCGGGATCAGCGCGTTCTCCAGTTCTTCCTCCACTTCCTCCTCGTATTGGATCCCATTTGGGAAACGAAATTGCTGGATATTGATATAGTCCTGAACATGATCCAGCTCTTTCCTTACGGTAACAAGAGAAGCGGAACGGTGGAACAAATATCGGAAATACCGCACCAGGCCCAGAGAAAGCTTTTTTACATTCTCATACTGCTTCAGCTCCGCCAGGCTGTAGATCAGGTTCAGGCAGTTCAAAAAGAAATGGGGGCGGATCTGAATTTGCAGATAATCCAAATAAGTCTGGCGCTCTTTCAGCTGCTGCTCATAGACGGAAATTTTCAAAGCCTCTATCTCGTCCATCATTTCATTGAAGGACTGATTGACTGTGGCCATTTCCGAAATAGAGGTATCGATAGAGGTGCGGGCGGCAGAATTACCGGCCTTGATCCGTTCAATTACCAGCAGCAAATTGGATAGCGACCGGTTAAACACAGACCACAGTAAAACCAGCGTTACAGGAAGTAAAAGAACAGTTGCGGCCAGGGCAACCAGCAGCGTAAGAAAAAATGGCGAAAAGCTGGCAAAAATATCACGGCTGGCAATCAGCGCCACAAGGCAGATATCCGAGGCTGAGGAAAAGGCGTTGATAGAAATGTATTTTTCTCCCCCCAATGTTTCGGTCTGATAAAAGGTGCCTTTCGGATTCAGGGTGATCCGTTCGGTTTCCAGATGTGACTGTGTAAGGATATTGCCGGAGGAATCGGTAAAAAAGGAATAGCCGCGCTGGGTTTCCAGCTTATCCAGATGGCGGATCAGGGAATTCATATTGACATAGCATCCGGTATAGGAGTTATTGGAGCAGGCAATACACACAAGGTAATTCTGCCCGTTGATGGATTGCACAAACCAGCGGTTCTTTTGCAGGTCTGGCGAAGCTACCAGTTCCTTTACAAGACTATAAAACGTATTGCGGGAAACATTGTCGATCTGCTCCTGCGTTCCGTTGGAGGAAAACGCAAAATACTCGTTCCCAAAAGTATCGGAAGCAACATAAAGAAAGTACCCGGTAATCTCGGTATGGCTGCTGGTAAGAGACTGCAAGGTCCTCTGTAAAGCGCTTCTTTTGAGGGCGTTTTCCGAGACATTTTCTTCCACACGCAGCGCCACCAGGTCTTTATTGTTTAAGCTGAGGTCGATCAGGGAATAGTACGCGTTGCGCAGGGTGATATCCGTCTGTTCCAGGTAAAGCTCCAGCAGCTCATAGCGCTGCTGAGCCGCATCCTCTGAAAGACGGTTCAGCGTATGTTTCGAAACAAGCAGTGCTATTGCGATGCTGAAAATGCTGTAAATGGTCAAAAAAATTGTAAACCAATATTTTATAGAATGTGCTTTTTTCATACATTCACTTCCTGACAAGCTTTACAATAATTGTACAATTTGAAGTGGAAAAGTGCAAGGAAATATCGGAAAAACGACAAACTAATCTCGCAAAAGTAGTAGATGGAAGGAAAATTTGACAGGTACAATAAAACTGATAGAAAAAAGAGGAGGGATCGTCATGACAAAGGATCTGACAAAAGGAACCCCATGGAAGGTGATCGCGCTGTTTTCTGTTCCGGTGCTGATCGGCAACATTTTTCAGCAGCTGTACAATCTGGTCGATACCGTTATTGTGGGAAATACCCTGGGCTTTCACGCCCTGGGCGCGGTAGGCTCTACCGGAGCCTTGAGCTTTCTGGTTCTGGGGTTCTGTAATGGACTGACGGCAGGGTTTGCGGTACCTGTGGCGCGCTGCTTCGGCGCAAAGGATTATGATAAAATGCGGCACTACGTAGGTTTGGCGGTGACCTGGTGCACGGTTATTTCCGTCATTGTTACGGCCTTGGCCGCGTCGGGAGCCCGTGGGCTGCTGCACCTGATGCAAACCCCGGATACCCTGTTTGACGACGCCTACCATTACATTTTCCTGATTTTTCTGGGAATTCCCTGCACCATTCTTTACAATATGGCCTCCGGGATCCTGCGGGCCGTCGGAGACAGCAAAACGCCCCTTTATTTTTTGATTTTTGCCAGCATTATAAACGCCGGAATAGACTTTTTCTTCATTGCGATTTTACATATGGGCGTACAGGGCGCAGCCTTTGCCACTGTGCTTTCCCAAGGAATGGCGGGACTGCTGTGTGTGATCTATATCCTAAAAAAATTTCCCATTCTTCACATTTCAAGGAAAGATTTGAAGATAAATAAAGATATGACCTTGGATATGTTCGGGATCGGATTCCCCATGGCGTTCCAATTTTCCGTAACAGCGGTGGGTGCCGTTATTTTGCAGCGCACCGTCAACGATTTCGGCGCAGAGACCGTAAGCGCCTATGCCGCGGCCAACAAAGTGGAAAACCTGATGGTGCAGAGCTTTCAAACCCTGGGCACCGCAATGGCCACCTACTGCGCACAAAACCTGGGCGCAAAAAACTATCGGAGGATCCGCAGCGGAGTACGCTCCGCGTTTTTAATGACGCTGCTCTGCGCCGGTTTTTCCGCCCTGCTGAACCTTGCGGCGGGCCCGGCCCTGATCCGGCTTTTTGTCAACGAGATCTCCCCGGAGGCCATGCGGGCCGCCAGGGTATATCTGCTGTTTATGGCGGCGGGCTACGGCGGCTTCGCCCTGCTGTTTCTCTACCGCAATGTTTTGCAGGGGCTGGGGAAATCGCTTTTCCCCTTTCTGGGCGGAGCGTTGGAATTCGTACTTCGCCTGTTCCTTTGCATATTCGCGCTTCAGGTTTCCTGGAACGATTGGAGCCGCTATCTGGTAGTATGCTTTGCCTCGCCCAGCGCCTGGGTACTGGCCGCCGCGTTCTTGTTTGTCCGCTATCGCTTCTATGACCGGGGCTTGCGAGAGCTGGCAGCGCGGCAGGAATTGGCCGAATAAAAAGCATGTCGGAAAAGCGATTAGTTTGCAGCGAAAAAATGGTAGATAGAAAGTTGAGCAACAATTATACTAAAAGTACCATAATCCGTGCGCACAAAATGTGCAAAAAGGCAAAAAGGAGGATCTTATTTATGAAAAAGCATGTAAGTAAAAAGCTGCTGGCCATCGGCCTGATGGCAGCACTGCTGTGCTGCCTGTTTGCTGGCTGCGGGCAGGAAAAGAAGCCCTCTTCTTCCGCCGCCAACAGCACACCGACCAGCTCGCAGAGCAGCGCCGCCAATTCCACCCCTGAAAGCAAGCCTGACGAAGAAGTGGTAACCCTGAGCATCTATCTGATGAGCAGCAGTGTCACGGACGATGTGGATGCGGTGGAGCAGGCAATCAACGAGTATGTGGAGCCCAAGATCGGAGTTAACGTGGATATCACCTTTATCAATTCCGGTTCTTTCCAGGACACCGTGGCTACCATGGTACGCTCCGGCGACCCGCTGGACATCACCTTCCTGTCCGAAGCAAATCTGCGCTCTCTGATCGGCCAGGATGCCATTACGCCCCTCACTGATCTTCTGGCGCAGTACGGCGGCGGAATTGAAGACGCTGTGGGCAAGGAATTTATGGACGCCGCGTATATCGGCGGCGAAATTTACGCGATCCCCTCTTTGAAAGATATGGCCATGAGCCGTATGCTGGTGTACAACAAGGCCATTGCCGAAGAAGTGGGCGTATTGGAGGATCTGGACAAGGTGGAAAGCATTTTTGACCTGACCCCCATCTACGAAAAAGTCGCGGCCGCTCACCCGGAGCTTGACATGTTCGGCGGCGCTCCCAATGCCATGACCTTTGACAGCTGGGACGCTGACAAGCTTTCCGACAGACTGGGCGTTCTGCCGAATTACGCCCAGGACACAACCGTTGTAAACCTGTTTGAGACCGATGAGTACATGGAACTGTGCAAGTTGGTACGTACCTGGTATACCAACGGCTGGATCGACAAGGATATCGCCACCGGCACGGATTTTTGGAATGCCCGCCTGAAGGCCAAAACCGCTTTCTCCGGCATTACCTCCTACAAGCCCGGCAATGTGGAGACCTGCTCCAACCAGGTAGGCTATGAGCTGGGTGCCTGCATTTTGACCGACGCCCTGCGCACTACCTCTAACGTGATGAACGCCACCCTGTGCATTCCCGCCTCCTCCGAGCACCCGGACAAGGCCATGCAGTTCCTGCAGCTCTGGTACACAGATTCCGTTGTGGGCAACCTGATCATCAACGGTATTGAAGGCGTTCACTATGAGCTGAAGGAAGACGGCGGCATCGGCTACATCGGCACTGCTGACGACTGCAAATACTATAACTATGGCATGGGTTGGACCTATGGCAACCAGTTTAACACCCATGTTTGGACCGGCACCGCCCTGGACGTGTGGGATCAGACCAGAGAGTGGAACCAGAATGCCATTTCTTCCAAAGCTTATGGCTTTGCCTTTGACAATTCTGAATATCTCAATGAGATCGCCGCCTGCAGCAACGTACTGACCAAATACTGCGGCGACCTGGAGACCGGCACCATCGATCCTGAGGAAAACATTCCGAAAATGGTTCAGGAGCTGAAGGATAACGGCATCGATCGCATCATTGCCGCCAAGCAGGAGCAGTTAAATGAGTTCCTGGGTCAGTAAGCTTGACCGTTTTCACAAATAGCTCGTTAGAATGACAGATAGTGCAAGGCGTAGACATTGAGCTTTTGAGTGGCTATTGCCTTGCATTTTATCTAAGTGCTTGTCCCAATAAAATAAAGCGCATGGCTTTTCGGTACAAGCTCTAAAAGGAAAAAGAAGGTGGCCGATGTGAAACAAGAAAAAAAGAGAAAAAGCACCATGCTGTTTCGCCGCTATATTCCCGTGTATCTGTTGATGCTGCCGGCGATCCTGTACTTATTTATCAATAACTATCTGCCCATGAGCGGCCTGCAGCTGGCATTTAAGCAATACTCCCAAAAGCTGGGTGTTTTCGGAAGCAAATGGGTGGGCTTCAAAAACTTTGAGTTTTTGTTTGCCACCAAGGACGCCTGGAACATCACCATGAACACGGTGGGTTATAACCTGGCGTTTATCATAATCGGCACGGTGTTTTCCATTTTTATCGCGGTGCTGCTTGCCGAGGTAAAAGGGAAAAGAGCCATCAAGCTTTACCAGACAGTTGTACTGTACCCCTACCTGATCTCCATTATCGTGGTCGCCTATCTGGTAAATGCTTTCCTGGCGGGGCAGACAGGTTTTATCAATCGAATGATCCTGGAGCCTCTGGGAATAGAGGGGATCTCCTGGTATTCCTCTCCCCAGTACTGGCCGTTCATTTTAGTATTTGTCCATCTCTGGAAAAGCAGCGGCTACAACATCATTCTGTATCTCAGCACCATCAACAGCATCGATAAGGGCTATTACGAGGCAGCCGCTCTGGACGGCGCCAGCAGATGGCAGCAGTTCTGGCATGTGACGCTGCCCTCCTTAAAGCCCACTATCATCACGCTGACGCTGCTTGCGGTGGGCCGTATTTTCTATTCTGATTTTGGTTTATTTTATCAGGTTCCCCTGAATTCCGGCGCCCTGATCGATGTGACAAACACGATCGATACCTATGTTTACAGAGGCCTAATGGAGCTTGGAAATATCGGAATGTCCTCTGCGGCGGGCTTCTTCCAGTCTGTAGTCGGCTTCATTCTGGTGCTGCTGGCAAACTTTATCGTGAAAAAGGTCAGTGCGGAAGACGCAATGTTCTGACCGAAAGGGAGGTCTATTTATGGTCGGTAAAAAATCCGGCGTGTTCCCCGTCTTCGTTCATGTAGTCATGGTGCTTTTGGTACTGATCTGCTTATATCCCTTTGCGGTCATGTTCATGTCCTCCGTTTCTTCGGAAGCTTCTCTGATCAAGCACGGATATAACCTGATTCCGAAAGAGATCGGCTTTGACGCTTACGAGTATCTGCTGAAGCGGCCCATGCTGCTGATCCGTTCTTACGGAGTCACGCTGATCAGCACTGCCGTGGGAACGATCGTGGGCCTTTTTATGAGTATTTTTCTGGCCTACGGGCTGTCCCTGCGGGATCTTCCGGGCAGAGGGATCATTGCTTTTTATGTATTCTTCACCATGCTGTTCAGCGGTGGTCTGGTTCCCACATACATCATGTGGTCCCAATGGTTCCATATCAAAAACACCCTGTGGGCCCTGATTATACCGAGGCTCATGGTAAACGCCTTTCAGGTCATTGTGATGCGATCGTATTTTCAGTCCAATATTCCGGACGAAATCAAAGAAGCGGCCCGCATTGACGGGGCTAATGAATTTCGGATCCTGTTCCAGATCGTTCTGCCCATTGCGAAACCCATTATCGCCACTATTGGCCTGATGATCGCCTTGAACTACTGGAACGACTGGATGAACGGGCTCTACTATGTAACAGAATCAAAGCTCTTCAGCGTACAGCAACTGCTAAACCGCATTCTGGCTGACGCACAGTATTTATCACAAAACACGGACAGTGTGGAGCTTTCCACAAACATTCCCACAAACAGCCTGAAAATGGCCCTTGCCGCCGTTGGTTCTCTACCCCTGATGCTTTTGCTGCCCTTCTTCCAGAAGTATTACGTAAAGGGCATGACCATCGGCGCGGTAAAGGGATAACAAGGAGGGAGTTCTATGAAAATTGGTTCACAGCTTTACAATTTAGCGCGTTCTCCCCTGTCGTTTCAAAGCAAGCTTGAGGTGATAAAAACCCTGGGATATGACGCGGTGGAGCTGGCAGGCTTCAACGGCAAGGATTATGAGGGCGTTGGCCCCGAGGAATTTCGTGCCCTGCTGGATCAGCTCGGGCTGGAAGTAAACGGTGCTCACGTGCAGTATGGCCGCTTGGAGGACAGCATGGATCGGGTGATCGACTACCACAAGCGCCTGGGGGTACACTGGGTCGGCATTTCCCGCCCCATGCCCTATTTTCCTGAGGGCACAGATATGGCGGTGATCCGGGAACGAATGGCCCATTACCCGGAAACAAAGGAAGAGCTGGACGCGGTGGTTGCCAATGTAAACAAGTATGCCGCCCAGCTACGGAAAGCCGGGCTGGATCTGTATTATCACACCCACAATTTTGAGCACATGGTCATTGCCGGTGAAATGCTGCGGGAGCGGCTGCTCAGGGAAACAGACGTCATGCTGGAAATCGATATCTGCTGGGCCACAAAGCAAGGCGCTTTGACGCCGGATCAGCTGACCGAGTTTATCAATGCCCATCAAGACCGCATCATGTGGCTGCATTTGAAGGGCAACGACAACAATGAATCCTGCCCCTTGGATCAAGGCCAATTGGACTGCAAATTCTACTATGACCTGGCGAAGAAGCTGGGGCACGATTATACCATTGTGGAAGACGACGCCCAAAAACCGGACGCTATCACCGGGATCTGCCGCAGCCGCATGGAGATAGAGCGATTTGAGGCGGCGCGGTAATTAGGTCTTGTTTGAGAAATCGCAAACGCTGTCTTTTCGCGCAATCAAGAAAACAGCAAGTAAAGGAGAGAGAAACTATGACAGTGGAAGAACGGCTGAAAAAAGCCCATGAACTTTTGGACCAGCCCATGATCATGGGCAGCTTCGCGGAGCCCATCAAGGCTGGAAGCCTGCGAAACCACACTGTATGCGGTGTGACTACCGGCTACACATTTCGCCTGAACAACTTGAGCTATCGGGGGATCTGGATTTCTACCTTTGAGGATCTTCGGATCACGGTAGACGGGAAAGAAGTGCCTCAGGAATTCATCGTGCTGGAGCTGAAGGACATGAAGCTTCCCATTCGGGATCTCGGCGGCCACAGCGAGGTATTCTGGGGCGCTGAGGACGAATGCGGCCTGCTGGTATATCAAATCGGCGGGCTGTCCGCCGGGCGCCATCGCGTGGCGGTTGATTTTGTCAGGCGCAACGACTTTGGCCACACGGTAGGAAACGGCACAGAGGGCTATGAGGAAGCCCAGGAATTTTTAAATCCTCTGCATATTCACGGGGAAGAGGAAATGGAGGTAACAGAAAAATGAGCAAGCTGAAACACAGCGTGACCTTATATGGCTTCGGCCCGGAATACATGACGGGAGAGCAATCTCTGGAAGACATTTTGAAGCAGGTAAAGGCCATCGGCGCGGACGGCTTTGAAATTGTATCTCCGCAGATGGTAAACGGCCACCCCAACCCCAGCGAGGACTGGATCAAGCGCTTTGTAGAGCTGTACCAGCGCCTGGAAATGACGCCCGTATGCTACAGCATTTATGTGGACAACGGAAAGCACAAGGGGCGCTTCCTGACGGAGGACGAGCGGCTGACCTGGACCATCAACGAAATGGAATACGCCAAACGCATGGGCTTTCAGGTGGTGCGCAGTCAGGAAGGACTTCTGGCGGGAACCATGGAAAAGCTTTTGCCCTACGCCGAGGCTCTTGACCTGCACCTGGCGGTAGAGCTGCACGGCCCCCACACTCCGGACTCCCCCGTGTTCCGGGAATTTGAAGAGCTGTATGAAAGAGTGCGGTCCCCCCACCTGGGCTTTGTGATGGATTTCTCCTCCTTCCTCTCCGGCGCGCCCGCCACGGTACTGAATCCACTGCCCGATGAGCTATGCCACAAGGAGCTGCTGCACAAGATCCGCCGCCTGTACGAGACCACGGAGATCCCGGTAGAGCAGCTGAACCGGCAGATCCTGGACGAAGGCGGCGACGAGGTGGACGTTTATGTAGCCCAGAAAAAGCTGTATACCGACCGCCACGGAAAAATGGGTTCCGATTATTTCCGCACGGCTCCCGATTACGAGGGCTTCCGCCGGTATCTGAAGTATTCACGGTATATGCACGGGAAGTTCTTCCACGTAGATGAAAACCTGGTAAGCGAGGGCATCGATTACCCCGGGTTTATCAAAATTATGAAGGAAGAAAATTACCAGGGCTTTATCGCCTCGGAATATGAAGGCGGGCGGCATCTGCCCGGCATCACCCAGGTGGAGGAAATTGAACGGCATATCCGTATGCTGGATAAGCTTTGGGAAGAAGCCTGAGGAAACAGACAGAAAGGAAGCGAAAACATGAGAAAAGTAAAGGTTGGCGTTGTAGGCTGCGGAGGGATCTGCAAGGGAACCTACATGGATAACATGGTAAATAAGTTTGAAGTGATCGACGTGGTTGCCTGTGCGGATCAAATAGGATCCCGGGCGAAGTGGATCGAAGAGCATTACCCCGGCGTAAAGGCCATGAGCGTAAAGGATCTGATGGAGGACCCGGAAATTGAGATCGTGGTGAACCTGACCTATCCCGAATCTCACGTGGAGATCACCAAGGCTGCTTTCGAGCACGGTAAGCATGTATACTGCGAGAAGATGATGGCTCCTACCTTTGCCGACGCGAAGATGCTGTATGATCTGGCCCAGGAAAAGGGACTGCTGTATACCACTGCCCCGGACACTTTTCTGGGCGCCTGGGAGCAGTCTGCCCGAAAATACATAGACGATGGCATCATCGGCAGACCCCTTACGGTACACGCCCAGGTCTCCCGCCACTATAACCCGGAATCCCCCTTCTTCGATACCAAGCCCCGGCACTTCTTTTTCCCGCTGCATTACGGCGGGGGCTTCCCCTTTGATCTGGGCGGCTATTACCTGCATGAAATGATCAACCTGTTCGGCTCGATCAAGCGGGTGGCCGGGTTCGGCGGCAATCTGTTCCCCCAAAGAGTTTTTGAAAACCCCAAGCACCCCAAATACGGAGAGATCTTTGAGGTAAACACCCCCACCACCCTGCTGGCGGCGCTGGAATTTGAAAACGGCATGCTGGGCACCTTCAACATTTCTTCCGACACCTATACCAGCCATGCCTTTAACGTGGGCGGTACCCAGGGATATTTACAGCTGGGAGATCCCAATATGTTTACAGATACGCTGGTCGTAACCCGGCCCGGCGCGAAGCCGGATCCCAATTTGCTGGGAAAGCCCGCGCCGAGAAGAGGAGACCCCAACGATACCGACAGCCAGCAGCTGGGAGAATGGAACCCGGAGCAATCGGTAGAACTGCCCTTGCTGCACGGCTTTTATGAATCCTCCCGAGGAGTTGGCCTGGCGGATATGTGCTACGCGCTGCTAAACGACAGGCGGCCTCGGTGCCACGCGGATATCGGCCTGCACGCGGTGGAGGTGATAGACGCCATTCAGGAATGCTGCAAAACAGGAAAGGTCTATGAAATGACCACGCGCTGCCAAAAGCCCGAGCCGCTGGCCGCCACGGCTTTTTCCGTAACCTGCCAGGAACGCGTATTGGACGATTGATAATCAAGATCCGGTATCAGAATCAAGATTTACAGAAAGGAATCGTAACATGAAAAAGTTAAAAATCGGCCTGATCGGCTGCGGGGGCATTGCCAACCAGAAGCATCTCCCCTCCCTGAAGACCAACAGCGACAAATGCGAGCTTGTGGCATTCTGCGATATCATCAGAGAGCGGGCGGAAAAGGCCTGTAAGGAATACGGCGCGCCCGGCGCGACGGTTTACACAGATCACCAAGAGCTGCTGAAGGATCCGTCTATCGATGTGGTCCATGTGCTCACCCCCAACGTGGCCCATTGCGAGATCACCGTACACGCCTTTGAGGCTGGGAAACACGTACTGTGCGAAAAACCCATGGCCGCCACCAGCGCCGATGCGAAAAAAATGATGGAGGCCTGGAAAAAATCCGGCAAAAAATTCACCATCGGCTATCAGAACCGTTTCCGCCCGGAGGTACAGAATTTGAAGAAGGCCTGTGAAGCCGGAGAGCTGGGCGAAATCTACTATGGCAAGGCCCACGCCGTTCGCCGCCGGGCTGTTCCCACCTGGGGCGTATTCCCAAATAAGGCCCTGCAGGGCGGCGGGCCGTTGATCGATATTGGCACCCACGCATTGGATCTTACGCTGTGGATGATGGAGAATTACGAGCCGGATCGCGTTTTGGGCAGCGTGTTCTACAAGCTGGGACATTTGCAGCAGGCCGTCGAAGGCAACCTCTTCGGGCCCTGGGACCCCGATACCTATGAGGTAGAGGACAGCGCCATGGGCTTTATCAAAATGAAAAACGGAACCACCATCAATCTGGAGGCCTCCTGGGCCATCAATCTTTCCGAATCCAGAGAAGCCAGCACCACCCTGTGCGGCACCAGGGCCGGCGCGGAGATCTATTCAGGCATGAGCTATCAGCAGGATAAGCTGGTCTACAACCGGGGCCGCCACGGCCATTTGATGAACGAAGAGATCGCGGGCGGCGGCGCGGTCGCCTACTTTGAAGGCGGAACCTCTGCCCCGGGCGTTCTCGAAGCCGAACAGTGGCTGAACGCCATTCTAAACGATACCGAGCCCTGCGTAAAACCCGAACAGGCCTTTGTAGTCACACAAATTCTGGAAGCTATTTACCGATCTGCCGAAACCGGCAAGGAAGTCGTTTTGTAATCTGATCACTACTTGTCTTCTCCTAAATAGAAACAGGAAACAGCCTTGTGCGGAGCTTCTTTTCGCACAGGGCTGTTTCCTGTTTCTTTGAATAAAGGCAACACCGCACAATTCACGGCTGTGATGATCGCTTTGCGGCTATCACAATTTTGCGCTTTCGCGCTTATTCAGGGTGGCTGAACCGAAATTTAAGGTTGCGCCGAAAAAGTACGGCGAGGATCGCAAAACAAGGCGATCTCGGCGGGGTTGTTTCAGAGAAGTTTTTACCCGATGGCAAGAAATTCGATCAATTAGAGTTTAACGCCCTTAGGAGCCACCTGCGCGAGTAAGGGGTGCTGGTCTCCGGTGGAGACCAGCACCGACCGGAGCGAAGCGGAGAAAGCTGTCATGCGTTAGCATGACTGAGGAATTCTGGCTGGGAAGGTGCGAAATGCAGGTTTTATGAGATCTTCCAGCGAGCCAGACTCCCTCCGATAACCTTACGGCCGCACCGAAATCTGCTCAAAGAGCAGATTTCCCCTTCTCAGGGGAGGCAAGGGATTAGTGCTATTTATTAGCCCTACAAATTCCTATTTATCCTGCATTGGCAACAACGCCTGTGCTGCTTGCGGCGCTTGGGCTCTTGCCCTTTATCATTGCTCGTTCCTTATTGCTAATTGCTCATTTTATCGCGCCGCCACCGCCCAGCATCTAAGCAAGCGCCATCACTCCGAAGGGCGGCAGGACGGTTTCACCGTTGTGCTGTTCTCCGGTGAGCAGGTCGGTAAGGGGCTTTTTGCACAGGAAAGGCTGGGGCTTTTCCGTGTAGTTCAGGAGAAACCGGCAGGCATGACCGTCTTTTTCTCTGAGAGCATATTCGATCTCCGGGGGCAGCATCAGCGCGTCGGCGCAGGCCTCTGTCAGGCCCGCGTGGCGAAGCAGGGCAAAGGCTGCTTCCTCGGAGAAGGCCGCGCCGAAATAGAGGGCCTCCCCCTTCCCAGTGGGCTTGCGCAGCACGGCGGGGCTGCCATCGTACCAGGAGCCATGATAGCGGGCCAGAACCTCGCCGTCCTCCGCTTCCAGAATTTCGTGGAGCAGGGGCATGGGAACCTCCTCTCCGAACAGGGCGACAGAGGCGGAACGATCCTCCGGAACCAGGGTATACTCCCGTACCGTGCCGCCCACCAGCCTTGCGGCGGCGCCCGGCGCGGGGGCCATGGGGCAGCGGCCGAATTCGTCCTTAAAGCCGGTTCGCGCACCGAAAATCACCTTGCCGCCCTGGGAAATATAGGTCTCCAACAGCTCACACAAGCTCTTCGGCAGCAGCGCGATATGGGGAAGCACCAGCAGCTCATAGGCTTGCAGCTCTTCCAGCGTCAGCTCCCGGTCCAGGCACAGCAGGTCCATGGGCGTATGGCTGACCTGGCAGGCATAGAACCAGTTCATTACGGAAGGGCCGCTCAGGGGGCCATGGAACACGTCCCCTTCCCCGTCCCATTCGGACTGGTAATGATAGCCCACCGCCATCTTTGCCCGGTATTTGCCACCTGCCAGAGTAGAAAGGTTCTCCAGCTCCCGCCGCAGCCGTTTGACCTCCTCCAGCTGGCGGCTGTCCCGGTTATCCCAGGGCAGAATGCCGTTCCAATAGATCTCCGTTCCCACCGTGCAGGTGCGCCACCGGAAGAAGCTGATAAAATCCGCACCGTGGGCAATGGACTGATAAGCCCAAAGCCGCAGCTGGCCCGGCAGGGGCGCGGGCTGGGTCAGCCTGGTCTGCCACCCTCCCCCGCCGGACTGCTGCTCCATAATGCCGAAATTGGGGGAAACGGAGCGCACCCGGGAAAGGCTTAAGCCGCTGGAGCGGTCCTTCAGCTTCCCCGCGGCGGAGGCGTTGGCGTTTGTGCCCGTGCCCATGGCATAGGCGAAATTCGGGTAGCTGTCATAGGTGATAAAATCCAGCGCCCGGCGGTTCAGCTCCAGATAATCCAAATGGCCGAACATGCCGTTCGTGGTGATAAAATCCTCCGGCTTCCGGTGCTTTTTCAAAATATCCGCCTGAAGCTTAAAAAAGGCAATGGCGCTTTCCGAAACAAATTTTTTCTGCTCCAGCAAAAGATGTGGATTGGGGGAATCCGCCAGGGTGGGACGGGCTACAAAAATCTCGTCCCAATCGGTATATTCCTGGTTCCAGAACACCGTGCCCATGGCCTCGTTCAGCTTTTCCAGGGTGCCGAATTTCCGTTTCAGATACGCCCGAAACCCCAGAGAATCGCTTTCCGAATAGTACTGGCTCGTTTCGCAGTTGATTTCATTATCGATCTGCCAGCCGATGATGGCCGGGTGCTGGCCGTAATGGGCGGCGATCTGTTCCACCACCCGGGCGCAGAGCTTCAGAAAGACCGGAGAGGTATGGTTACAGTGGCAGCGCATTCCGTGGCGAACCAGAGTGCCGTCCGGCAGTGCGTTTAGTACCTCCGGGTACTTTTCCGTCAGCCAGGCAGGCGGCGTGGCCGTGGGGGTGCAGAAGATCACCTTCATGCCCTTTTCCGCCGCCAGATCCAAAAAGCGGTCGAAAAAATCAAAGGTGAATACGCCCTCGGTTTTTTCAAATTTGCTCCAGGCGAATTCCGCCACCCGGCAGACGGTGATACCGGCGGCAAGCATTCTGTCCAGATCCTCCGCCCACATGCTTTCCGGCCAATGCTCCGGATAATAGCACGCGCCCAAGGTCAAGTGCTCCAGTCGAATGGATTTTTTCATTGCGACAGCCTCCCAAAAATATCAGCAATAGAAGGACGGCAGGCGGTTTGAAGGTTTTTGTGACAAGGCAATTCCCTTTACACAGCCCGAAAAGCCATTTCGTCCTTCCTTCGTTTCAGTATAGCATAGAAGCAAAAAATTGCAAGGAAAAGGCGAATCGGGGCCTTCATTATAGGAACCCCCGATCCGCCTTTTCCGCGCCATACCCATTATGCTGTCACAGCGCTTGTATTGATAGACTCCCCACATTTAACTATGCCCCCGCCGAAATCGTCAAGAGCCACAATAATTGTCAAAAACAGGAAAACTATCAAGGGAAAATCACAATTCCTTATAAAACCCTTTTGGGCGGAATATTTTCTCCATAGGATCCGGCTTCCTTCTCAGATGCTCCGTGTACTCTTCCTTTTGTAAAATTCCAGGCCGGTATTGCCAAGAAAAGGGAAACCGTGTACAATTTATTTATTCTTTCTATGCCTGACTATCCAGGAGGCGCTGATCATATTCAGTTCTTCCTCAAGGGGAGGAATTTCAAGTGGAAAATACCAGAGCCCGCATTGTCATTGCCGCCATGCGGGCCGTGCGGCAGTACGGTCTGGAAGGGGTGCGGATCCAGAATATCAGTGAACTGGCGGAGCTTTCTCCCGGGGCCCTGTACCGCTATTTCAGCAGCAAGGATCAGCTGATGCGGGAGTGCTTTACCTATGTGGACCGGCAGGCTGCCACGATTTTTGAAAAGCTGGAATTCGATCCCTGCCTTCTGCTCACAGCTCCGCTGAAAGCGATCAGGAGCTTATGGCAGCCTTACTTTCGGTTTTGGATCGCCCACCCGGACGAAACGATCTTTTATCACCGGTTTCGAGACAGCGCCTTTTTCCACCAATACGACAAACAGCGGGATACCAGCTATTTCAACACCTTTGCCGATATGGTGCGCGCCTTTCTGAAGATATTCCCAGCCCTGAAGGAAATCAATCAGGAGCTGTTGTGGCACCATATTCTTACCAGCACGGTCATGTACGCCAAGTATGTGGTGGAGGGCGTATTGCCCAATACCCGGGAAACGGAAAACACCGTGTTCCAATTTCTGACCACAGGCCTTTCCGGGTATCTTTTTCCGGAGCGCTTGTCGGAAACGCCTCCTATGCCAAAGGCATTTCCATAACCATGAAAGGAGGCGTTTTTGTGGAGCAAAGCATGCGGAAGCCTGGCGTATCTTATCGGACAGGAAACCATCACGGTCCCCTATGCGGTCAAAACGGAACTGGAGCTGAAAAACTTTAGCAGCAGCGGCCAAATCATGAAAACCGCCGTGATAGAAGCACCGCCTGTAACCGAAAGATAGCGGCAACCGCCAGGCACGCCCCGAAAAACTGACAAAAATAAAAAGCAAGCAGACGAGAGCCTTTTTTTCGTCTGCTTGCTTTTTTAGCAGCGCCCGCACAAAATTGATCTCTCCCTGCTTTTCCGGAAACATTCGGGACAGGCTAACGGGGAACCGCCGGTAAACCAATGGTCGATTGCTCTGCCATTCCGCTTATGTTATGCTAAAAACAAGCTAAAAAGAGCGAGAGGAGAAAATTGTATGAACATGGCACAAACAGGCCGCCTGATCACCAGGCTGCGGATGAACCTGGGGCTTACCCAGGCACAGCTTGCACAGCGTCTGGACGTTACCGACAAGGCGGTCTCCAAATGGGAACGGGGAAAAAGCCTGCCGGATATCGCCCTGCTCAATCGGCTGGCGGCGGAGCTGCGGGTAAGCGTTATCGAGATTTTAAGCGGGGAGTTTCTCAACGTCGCCCGCAGCAGCAATCTGGACGAAATGAGCGCTTGCGGAGAAAAAGAGGATTATACCCAGCCCCTTTCTCTAAAGCCCGCCGATCCCGGCAGCCTGATGGTATCCCCCTATCTGTTCGGCAGCAATTTAGAGCACACCCGTTCCTGCATTCGGGGAGGGCTGTCCGCCCAGATGCTGCGAAACCGAAAATTTGCGGGCAATCCTTCCGCCTGTAAGGGCTGCGCCGCGGAATGGTATCCCATTGGAGAACACACGATCTTTACATTTGACCGCCCCTACACACGGCACGGAGAAGGGTATCACATGAAGCGCATGTCAGAGTGCAATTCCCTGAGCCTTTTGAACCCGTATGAAGGACAGCCGGCGGGCCTGGGGCAGCACGGCCTTGGAGTTCGGCAGGGGGAAAGCTATTTATTTGGAGCTGTGGTACGGACAAAAGGGCCCGTCACCTTCTCCGCCGCCCTGACAAACCGGGCGGGCGACCTTGTATATGACCTGCGCACCATGGCTGTGGAAGCGGAGGAATGGACCCGCTTTGAGCTGGAGCTGACCCCCAATACCATCGACCAGGACGCGGACCTGCGCATTTGGTGGGAGGAGGCAGGCTCTGTCTGCTTCGGGGCCCTTTCCCTTTTGCCAAAGGACAATTTCCGGGGAATGCGCCAGGACGTGGTAGAGGCGATGGCGGAAATGGGAATTCGGGTCCTACGCTGGCCGGGAGGCAATTTCGCCGGAGAATATAACTGGATGGACGGACTTCTCCCGGTGGATATGCGGGCGCCGCTCCAATCGTATCTCGGCCTGGAAACACAGCCCCACTCCATGGGGTATGATTATGATGAGATCAACACCGATGATTTTATTGCCCTGTGCCGGAAGATCGGCGCGGAGCCGTTCATCACCATCAACCCCTGCTGGAACACCCCGGAGGAAAACGCGGCGTGGGTGGAATACTGCAACGGCGACATCTCTACGAAATATGGGCGGCTCAGAGCGGAGCGCGGGTACGAGGAGCCCTACCGGGTGCAGCTCTGGTCCCTGGGCAATGAGTTCGGCTACGGCCATATGGAAGGCGACAACACCCCCGGCGGGTATTGCCAAACCGCCCTGGAGCACGGCAGAAAAATGCTGGAGGTGTCCCCAAAGCTCAGCCTGTGTTCTTCCGGCCCCTACCCCAACAAAGAATGGGCGGAGCTTTCCGCGCGCCCCCTTTCCGGTATTGCTCAGATGATCTCACAGCACTACTACGGCCACGCTCCAAACTATACGGAGCTCTCCAAGGTAGAGCAGGAGTACCATGAGTGCCTGGCGTCTGTTTCCCGCATGCGCGCCCTCATTCGGGAATCCCGCCAATGGCTGGAACCCAATGTGCGTATCTCTCTGGACGAGTGGAACGTCTGGTACGCCTGGTATCGCCCTTCCAGCGTGACAGACGGCATTTACGCCGCGCTGGCCATGCACCTTTTGATCGAAGAGGCGGAAAAAAGCGGCATTGCCGTTGCCTGCCATTTCCAGGCGGTCAATGAGGGAATGCTCTGCGTAGATCCGGATCATGTCGGCATGACGGCCCAGGGGCAGGTGTTTTCTCTGATGAAATACCATGCGGGAAACCGCCTGTGCTCCGCCTCGCAGGAAGCTGTTGTGACGATCGACCGGGAAGAGCAGATTACGGCCACCGTTGTGAACGCCTCCTTCAGCAAGGAAAAGGTGGTGGATTTCTCCCAGCACGGCCCCTGCCGGGAGGCGGTGCTCTATTCCAGCGCTACCGTGCTTCCCCCCTCTGTTTTTGAGAAGAAAGACGTTTTGGAGCAGGCGCGGACCGGCTCTCTGTGCATACCGCCGCACAGCGTATTGCTTCTGCGTTTCTGATCTGTAAAAACAGCGCGGCGTCATTTTTCAAAGATCTGGAAAAATCAGTAATTTTTGTAAACTTACAGTCGATTGTTCTCCCTATTTATTTATGCTATGCTGATAAAAACTTGTAAAAAAGGGGGGAACATTTTGATAAGCTGTATAGAAAGCGGCGGTGCTCAAGCCGCGTCACATGGGCGCCGCCTCAAAAAACCGTACAGCGCTGTGAACAGGAGATTTCCATTTTTACGAAGAGTAGAAAAAACAGAGAAAGGATGAATGAAATGAAACGAAAGATCGCTGCATTGCTCATCTGCCTGGCCATGGTGGCCGTCAGCTTAGCCGCCTGTAACGGGGACTCAGCGGACAAAAGCTCCGAGGCTCCCGGCAGCAAGGCCTCGGGAAGCGTTTCCCAAGGAGAAACAAAGAGCTCCGATCCATCGAACAACGGTGACAAGGAACCGGTAAATCTGACAATCTATTTCCAAACCCATATGGGCGCTCAGGACGCGCAGGACGAAGTGGCCGCAGCCATGAGCGAGATCACCCGTGAGAAAATGAACGCGAATGTGACCCTGGTGCCTATCGACGGCGGTTCCTATAAGCAGGCCCTGACCCTGGCCTTTTCCGGCGGCGAGCAGGTGGATCTGTTCAACACCTGCGGCCTTGATTCTTACGCCGCCGTGGTAAATCATGGGTACGCGCTCAACCTGGAAGAGGATAACCTGCTTCAAACGCACGGCACCGGGATCCTGGATACCATTGACCAGAAGTACCTTGACCCCTGCCGGGTAGACGGGAGCATTTACGGGCTTCCTACCATGCGCGACATGGCCATCGGCCAGTTTGCGCTGGCGGTAGCCGCCCAGTATCTGGACGGCATCGGCTATGAGTACACAGACGATGATATCATCTATGTAAAAGAAGGCGAGATCGAACGGATCCTTGCGGGGCTTCACGAAACGTTCCCGGACAAAACCGTTACAAAGTACGGCCTTCTGAGCCAGAACATCTTATACGACGCATTGGGCGGCGACAATTTCGGCGTATTGCTGGATCCCGTAAACAGCCTGAAGGTGGAAGATTTCTTCTCCAGCGATCTGTACTACGATTATTGTAAGATGTTCTACAACTGGAATCAGGCGGGCTACATTTCTCAGGACGCCATGGCTTCCGACGCTCACGTCACCACCGAGGTCAGGGCTGGAACTCTGATGAGCTATCTGTGCGGAACAAAGCCCGGCATTCGGCAGCAGGAAACAAAGCTTTGCGCGCAGGAGATCGTACTGCTTCAGGAGGGGGAGGATTTTCTGAGCTCCTCCGCGGTTTCCGGACTCTCCTGGTGCATTGGCTTTACCACGGCGGATAAAACCGCTTCCATGCAGCTCTTAAACGAGCTTTACACCAACCCTGAGCTTTCCCGGCTGATCTGCTGGGGACGTGAAGACTTTGAATGGGTGGAAACCGACGACGGCCACATGACCTATCCCGATGGCATAGACGCCGATACCTCCCCCTATCTCCATTCTGTAAACTGGGAAATGCCCAACCAGTTTATCGCCGGTGTTTGGGAAGGCGATGACCTGGACATTTGGGAGAAAACCGAGAGCTTCAATGACAACGCTCTGGTTTCCAAGGCTTTGGGCTTTACCTTTGACAACTCTGCCCTGATGAACGAGTACACGGCAATGGTCAATGTTTACAACGAGTATTCAAAGCAGCTGGAAATGGGCTTTTTGAACCCCGATGAGGGAATTCCGGAGATGGTGGAACGCCTGAAAGCAGCCGGACTGGATAAGTACATCGCCGAAAAACAGGCTCAGCTGGACGCTTGGGCCAGTGAAAACGGCATTTCCTGACAATCAGCTTTCTACCAAGAAAAAGCTTTCTACAGGGGAAACCCAAGGGGCCGTCCCTTGGGTTTCCCCGCATTTGGAAAGGAGAAAAAGAATGCAAACAAGCGTGCGCCCCCATACCGGGCAGCCCAACCAGCAGCGCCTGGGAAAACGGATCGTCAAGTTCCTGCCGGTTTACTTGATGGCCCTTCCGGGCCTTGTGTATCTGTTCATCAACAATTACATGCCGCTTCCCGGTTTGGTTCTGGCTTTCAAAAACTACAATGCCCGGGACGGCATTTGGGGAAGCCCCTGGGCCGGATTCTCCAATTTTACTTACCTGTTTCAAAATGACGCCGGATATATCACCCGCAATACGATCCTGTACAACCTGGCCTTCATCATCATAAACACTGTGCTTTCCGTAGCTGTGGCTATCCTTCTCAGCGAGATGACAAGTAAAGCGAAAAAAGCCTATCAAAGCGCGATCCTTTTACCGTATCTGATTTCCTCAGTGATCATAGCTTATCTGGTTTTCGCTTTTCTGGGGGTAGACAATGGATTTTTCAATAAAACGATCCTTCCCCTGTTTGGCGTAAAATCGGTCAACTGGTATACGAAAACCGAGTATTGGCCGTTCATTCTGATATTTGTAAGCGCCTGGAAAACGGTGGGCTATCAATGCATCGTGTATCTGGCCACCATCATGGGCTTTGACCGCACTTATTATGAAGCCGCGATCATTGACGGCGCCACCAAGCTGCAGCAGATCTTCCGCATTACGATCCCCCTGCTGAAAAGCACGATCATTCTGTTGATTCTGCTGGCCATCGGCCGAATTTTCTATTCCGATTTCGGCCTGTTTTATCAGGTGCCCATGAATTCCGGCGCTCTCTATCCGGTCACACAGACCATCGACACCTACGTGTACCGCGGGCTTCTGGAGGTAGGAAACATCACGATGTCCGCCGCGGCAGGCGCGTATCAGTCTCTGGTGGGGTTCCTTCTGGTGCTTGGGGCAAACCTGGTGGTACGCAAGCTGGACCGCGAAAGCGCGTTGTTTTAAGGGGAGGAGCTTATGGTAAAGACAAAAGAAGAACGGGTCTTTCAGATCATTGCCAACTGCATTATGGCAATCATGTCCCTTTGCGCTTTGATCCCCATCGTTTTGCTGTTTACCTCGTCCCTTACGGCAAACGACGATCTGCTGCGGGACGGATACAACTTTATTCCCCGCACCTGGAGCCTGGAAAACTACGCGTATATTTTTGACACCAGTTCCAACAAGGTGCTTCACGCGTATATGATCTCCTTTCTTCTCACTTTTTGCGGGACGATTCTGGGAACCGTTATTACGGTTTTGCTGGGCTATGCCATTTCCCGCCCCGGTATGCCGGGCAGAGGCGTGTTGACCTTTCTGGTCTTCTTCACCATGCTGTTTAACGGCGGACTGGTTCCCACCTATATCAATTACACCACCATCTTCCATTTGAAAAACACCTTTTGGGGCCTGCTGCTGCCGTCTCTTTTGATGAATGCCTTCAATGTGATGCTGGTAAAAAGCTATTTTGCCACCGCGATCCCGGAGGAGATCCTGGAATCGGCGCGGATCGACGGCGCCGGGGAGATCCGAATTTTCGGCTCCATCGCGGCGCCGATGGCCCGCCCCATCATCGCCACCATCGCTTTATTTGTGGGCATCGCCTATTGGAACGATTGGAATAACGGCTATATCTATCTCACAAGCGCCACGGATCTTTACAGCATTCAAAATTTACTGAACCGTATGCAGGAAAACATTCAGTTTCTTGTAACGAACTCCGCCGGGCTTACCAGCACCAATGTGGGGCTGGCAAATATTCCTTCCGAGGGCATACGAATGTCTATGGCGGTATTGGGTGTTCTGCCCGTGATCCTGGTCTATCCGTTTATCCAAAACAACTTTGTAAAGGGCATTACTCTGGGCGGCGTAAAGGGCTGATCCATCGCGGGCTTTTGGGGAGCTTCATAAAAAGAAAAAATATTCAGGAGAGTGATTAGAAATGAACAAGTTTCAAAATTTCGCGGTGATGTCTTATTCCTTCCACGGCTTGCGAAATCTCGGCGCAATGGACGTTTTCGGTTATTTGGAGACGGTGCGTTACCGCTATGGGCTGCAAACAGCGGATCTCTGGAACGGCATGCTCGATTCCACAGAGGAACCGTATCTTCAAATGGTGAAGGCCGCCATTGAGGAACGGGGCCTGGAGGTGGTAAACTTCTGCTGTGACCGGGCCCACCTGTGGGATAACGACCCCCAGACGCGGTACGAAAACGAACAGCGGGCCTGGGAGTATATCAGAGCAGGCAGAATATTGGGCGCCAAAACGATCCGCATTGACGTGGGGATCCGGGAAGAGCAGGCAAGTGAGAAACAGCTGGATTATGTGGTAAAGAAATACAGGGAATACTGCCGGGAAGCCGCCAAGTTCGGCGCGAAGCTGGGGCCGGAAAATCACTGGGGCGCTTCCTGGGATCCCGCGCTGATCGAAACCCTGTTCCGGCAGGTCAACGAACCGAATTTTGGGCTGCTCCTTCATCTCGGAAACTGGTTTGGACCGGAGGAAGAGAAGGACGAAAACGATTGCCGCTTTGCCAAGAGGGCGATGCATATCCATATAAATTATGAACACTGCATGGAAGCGGATCGGGTACTCCCCGCCTTAAAGGCGGCGGGATATCAGGGCTGCTGGAGCGTGGAATGCCACAAGGCAAGCAACGAATACAGCAACGTGGCGTTCCAGCTTGCCCAGGCCAGGCGTGTGCTGGCGCCCCTTTCCTACGACGGTTCCTGGGAAGTAGCGCCGCCCTCGGTGCTTCCCAACAGTTGATCGCCGCCGGAAAAAAGGCAAATCTTTAATAGCCGACAAAAAAGAGGGAGAGTTTATGAAAGAAATTCGTGTGGCCTTGATCGGAACGGGTGTGATCTCCAAGCAGCATATGGAACGGTATCAAAACATTCCAAACGCCAAGGTGGTGGCAGCCTGTGATCTTGACAGAAGGAAGCTGGAGGCTTGGGGCGAAGCATACCAAATTCAAGACCTCTACACAGATTACCGGGAGCTTTTGAAGCGGGAGGATATTGACGCGGTAGACGTCTGTCTGCACAACAACCTCCACCTTCCCATGGCCCTGGAGGTTTTGCGCGCGGGGAAGCACTGCTATTGCGAAAAGCCGATGGCGGGCTCTTACCGGGACGCAAAGCTGCTGTACGAAGAGGCGAAGCGGTCCGGAAAAGAGCTTTCGATCCACCTGGATTTCATCTTCCGCCCGCAAAGCCGCATTGCCCGAAAAATGGTGGAAAATGGCCGGCTGGGTCAGATTTATCACGCACGCTCTGTGGGCCTGCGGCGCTGCATGCGGCCCGGGCTGGACGTTCCGCCTCCGGCGTTTTCCAGGGATTTTATTTCCGGGCACTGGGCCGGCCACGGCGCTTTGTATGATATGGGGGTATATCACATTTCCCAGCTGCTCTACATTCTGGGAACTCCCAAGCTGGAGCGGGTGACCGGGCACACCTATCAGAAAGTGCCCTACCTGGGAAGGACAGCTTCAGAAGCGGGTATGGAGGTAGAAGAGCTGGGAGTTGGACTGGCGACCTATGAAAATGGGCTGACTCTGGACGTGCTGGAGGCCTGGGCGATCCACATGGATGAGTTTGGGCCCGCCTTTCTGGCGGGAGACAAAGGCGGCCTGAGGCTGACAGATGAGTGGGTACAGGGAAATCCCTCTTTTGGCCTGAAATTTTTGACCACAAAGGAAGGTTCTCTTCTGGATATCGACTTAAAAGCCGAGGAAAACGGCAGGAGCGAGGTGTTCCGGGATCCCTCCGCACGGTTTCTTGCGGACGACCAGGCTTGCTGGATCGCCTATCTTTCCGGAGAATTGAAGGAACGGTACGATACGGCGTGGCTGGCGCTGCAAACCATGCTGGTCAGCGAAGGGATCTTCCTTTCCGGCGCACTGGGCCGCGAAGTCACCGCCGATGAGATCGAGTCTCTTTCCTCATCAATGGCAATTCGGGAACAGGAAACAGACTGGGGTATTTTTCACTATGAATTTTGACCCGAAAAGCGTTGTGACAGAAGAGGAAAAGGCAGAAACAAGCCGCGGCAAAAGGCCGGTGTCTGCGCCAAAGTCCTTCCCAAGGCTTGCAAGCTGAAAATGTTTTTCAACCGCTTGCGCGCAGCGCATGCCATAAAGAATCGGCCCTGAAAAAACGAAGTATGAAAAAAGCCAACCCGCACACAGGGTTGGCTTTTTTCATAGTTGAAACGGGCACCGGGAATACCGCGGACTTTATCTCAGCAATTCCTCCGGGGATTTCTCGATCATCGGGCTTTCAAGCTTTTCAAGCCACTGTACAGGCGCGGCCCAGCGCACCGCGTTGGCAATGATTTGAAGGATAATGGGGTTATGATAAGAAGGGAAGGTCTCGTGGCCGGGCTGGAAATAGAAGATCTTTCCGTTGCCCCGGGTCCAGGTGGCGCCGCTGCGGAACAGCTCGCCTCCCCGATACCAGTTGGCAAACAGCAGGTCGTCCGGCTTGGGGATATCGAAGGGCTCGCAATAGACCTCCTCCTGCTCCAGCTCAAAGGTTTGGGGGATCCCCTGTGTAATGGGGTGAGTGCGGTTCATGGTGTACACCCGGGTGAAGTCCACCTCGCGCCATTTCAGATTGCCGCTGGTGCCCAGCAGGTAGCGGAAGGGCTTGCTGAGATGAGCCGAGTGCAGGGCAATAAAGCCCATGCCCCGCTGTACCCGTTCCACCACCCGAAAGGCCAGCTCATCCGGCACCGCGTGGTGGGCCATATGCCCCCACCAAACAAGCACGTCCGTTTTATCCAGCAGCTCGTTCGGCAGACCGAACTCCGGGTCGTACAAAGTGGTGTACGTGACGTTCATATCCTCGTTTTCACGCAGATGATCGGACAGCGTGCGAAGCAGCCCATTGGGATACGCCGCCTTCACGCCGGCGGCCGATTTTTCCAGAAACTCGCCGAAATGTCTTAACTGCTCCTCAGAGCTTCCGGGCGGGGCAAACTCAGGCCGCATTTCTCCCCTTTCCTCCAGCGCCTCGTACCAAACCGTTACATTGATCATATTTTCCGCTCCCTTCTGAAATCATACGGAGCGGCCCGGGCTTCTTCGCCCAGACCTTTTCCGCTATTGCCGTATTTTGTTTTGCCTTTTCTGGTCGGCCGCACAAGCGCCGCAAGCGGTGCTGCCGCTTATCCCGCCAGCTTCAAAAGCTCCTTGTCCTTTGCTTCCGGGCAGAGCCTTCGCAGCGTTTCCAGCAGGCGCTCTTTGGATTCCCGGGGCGCGTGCCGGTAAACCTGTTCGGTAAAGGCTGTTCCGAACCGCGCTTCCGGTGTGGAATACCGGGCAATGCCCCAGCCGTAGGTTTTGCCGTCTTTGTCCTTCGCGTACTCAAAGTCTGTGATGATCACATATCCCTGCATTTGCAGGCGGGTGACGGCGTTTTCAAACGCGCCCTTTTTCTCCTTGCCCGCAAAGCCGCTCTTTTGCCGCCACTGGCCGGTGAGCAGGCTGCCGTGCTCCAGAAGGGCGTTGTAGATGAGCAAATCGGTATGGGAAGCCAGTCCATCGTCATACCGCGCGTCAAAATCATAGCCGTCCCGCCGGTAATTGGCAAAATCCAGATAAAGCTCAGGCATGATGTACCCCGCCTTATTGCGGAAGAATTTGCCGTAAGCCGCCCCCGTCCGCCGGATCACCGGGCCCTTCCATTCCCAGGGGCCTTCGGTGTTTTCAGCAAACCAGAAGCTGCGGGGCGTATGCTCCTCAATGGAAAACCCCGGGACCTGATTTTCAAACATGGGAAGCATACCGTACTCTTTTACCATGCTTTCCATCGCCTTGCAGGAGCTTACTTCCTGTTTCATGGGTTCACCCGCTTTCCTTAGAGCCTCTCCCAAAATAAACCGCGCACATCTTATGTCGGGATAGGCACTTACTCTCCGAAAATATCCCGCGCCTTTTGCATATGCTCGATGATCTTCACGCCAAAGGGACAGCGGGTCTCACAGGCACCGCACTGAATACAGGCTCCGGCCTTTTGCTCCAGCGCGCCGTAATGCTCCCGCAGGGTTTCCGGCACCGTTCCCTGGGCCTCGCAGAGATCGGCAAATTTATTGACGGTGGCAATGTCGATCCCCACCGTGCAGGGGGCGCAATGCCCGCAATACATACACTTATCCGTAAAGGGGTGTGCCGGACAGCTGCTCAAAAGCGCGGAATAATCCTTTTCTTCCTCCGCCGCGTCACAGTAGGCGGCCGCCTGTAAAAGCTCCTCCGCGCTGCGGGCCCCTGCCAGCACCACGGCAACGCCCGGACGGGTCAGGCAGTAATGCAGACACTGGTTCACGGTCATGGCTGCGCCAAAGGGGGATTCCTCCGCTTTCAAAAGCGCGCCGCCTCCGTAGGGCTTCATCACGGTGAGCGCCACGCCCCGGCTTTCGCACAGGCTGTAAAGCTCCTGCCGCTCCGGGTCGGTGCTCGACAGCACATTGGGCTGCTCATAGGTGGATTTTTCAAAGAGCGTGTCCACGTCTTCATTGGGCGGCAAAATATCATAGGCGGGGTTAACGCTGAACATGATAACGTCGATCTCCCCCGTTTTCACCGCCTGAATGGCCACTCTGGGGTTGTGGGTACTCATGCCGAGATGCCTGATCTTCCCGGCGGCCTTCTGCTCCTTGGCAAATTTCAGCACTTCACCGCCGAACACCGCGTCAAAATCCTTCTGCTCGTCCACATAGTGGATCATGCCAATGTCGATATAATCGGTCTGAAGGCGGTTCAGCAGATCGGCAAAGGCGGCGCGAACCTCGTCCATTTTCCGGGTGCGCTTATACTGCCCGTCCAGCCAGGCGGAACAGAGATGCGCCTGCATGATGAACTTCTCCCTGCGGCCCGTCATGGCCTTTCCGAACACGTCCCGGACATAGGGCTCGGGGTTATAAAGATCAAAATAATTGATCCCCGCGTCAAGAGCAGTGTCAACAAGTTCCACCCCGAATTCCAAGGACTGATTGACAAACGCCTCGCTGCCCAACCCGATCTCGCTGACCTTCAGGCCGGTACGTCCCAACGTGCGGTAGTTCATGGAAATCCCTCCCTAAAAAGCTTATTCTTATCATACTAAAGAACGTTTTCCTTGTAAAGGGCAGCGGAAAATTTCACAATTTCTTTTTTATTCCGTCTTTGAGTTTGCAATGAAAGAAAGCCCCACAGAAAAACAAAAAGCAAACAAAACGGGCAGATCGCCAGGTGCGATTTATTCAAAGGGATTCTAAGTAAACCACAGGTTGTTTTTTTGTTTTCCTATTCAACCTCTCATATATTGCTAAACAGACCTGCCTCCACTATAATATTCCAGAAAGGCGGGCCTATCCCAGTAACAAGATAAGGAGAATCTCTATGTTGGACAGTGTAAAAGCGGGTAAGGAAATTGCAATTTTAAGAAAAAGCATGGGGCTGACCCAGGAAGACCTTGCCGGTCGGCTGGATATCAGCCCCCAGGCGGTAAGTAAATGGGAAAACGGCCATTCCATGCCGGAGCTTTCTTTGCTGGTAAAATTGGCGGAAATACTCAACAGTACGCTGGACGCTATTCTTTTTCCGAACTTTGCCCAGCCTGCGGCAACCGCAAATTTTGAACATATATTGCTGCCCTATTCCCCTATCGCAAATTTTTCAGGCAGGAATTGGCCCCGAAGCATGGCATATCCGGCTATGCTCTCCGCGGTCAAGCTGTTAATGGGCCTTGAGGAGCGCAAGGACCCTATGGGGCGTCAGATAAATGACGACACGGAATATATCTTACAGTCTGCGTTTACCTCCATCTGTTTCGGGTACTCCTGGGAGCCAAAAGACGCACTGATGAACGGCCTTTCAGTATATGGACTGGCCGGAGAGGTTCACAGCGGAAGGGACTGCTCGGAAGAAGATTTTATACGTCTGGCCGTAAAAAACATTTTAAGTGGGTACCCCGTAATTATTGTCCCTCAGGAATATTCCGACATGATACTGGCAACCGGCTTTTTTCACCAAGGAAAGGTGTTGAAGGGACTTCCGTTTCTCGATGGCGATGATGAAAAGAATTCAGTGATGTCCATGGAGCAGCTGAAAAGCTTTCCGGCATGGTATGTGAAAAAGCCGGACATGCTGCTGATCAAGCCAGGTTCAAAGCCGGTCCCCGCTTCGGAAAAATGCAGAGAAGCCTTGCAAAAGGGACTTGCGCTCCTGCAAAACGAGCGCAATGTGTCCGATGAGCCGCTGGTTGGGTACGGAACTGTCATATACGATAACTGGTGCCAGGAGCTTCAAAAGGAAACCAATCAGGATATGATAGCCATAAAGTGCCTGTTTCCGCACATTTTCATTCATTATGAGGGGAAGCTTCGCATCAAACAATTTCTGGAGCTTAGCAAGAACCTGATGGATATAGATCACCGCCCCTTTACAGTGGCAATTTCCAAGTACGAGGAAATGATAAGCATGTGTGAAAAATGCTTACACGATTTATCGGACAGATCCCCTGAGACGATTGGCGAATCCAAAGAAAAAAGACAAACGCTCATTGCCATGCTGAGAAGAAGCAAGGAGTTGGAGCAGGAAGCTCTCAAAGAGATTTCCGCTGCTATTCGGTGAAATTGTTTTTGATGTTCAAATTCGGGAACACTCAGAGCCTAAAATAGCGGGCGGAGGTAAAAACCACGTCCAAAGGACGTGGTATGAATGGTAAGCCCTAAGAGGGCATGATACCAGCAACGCCTAAAGGCGTACAATGAGAAACGCCAACCGCACTTTTGATTTGGCGTTTCTTTCTTACATTCCTTCTATCCCATGAATTCCCCGCGCTCAGTTTGGGCGGTGTTGAATGCGATCCGGTATGGTACGCACTTCTATGGTTTCTACAGGCTTATACTCACACAGCTTTCTTAAAATTTTTCCTATGTTTGCTCGTAGTTTCCCATACACCACTTTTCCTGCGGTACTTCGATACCAGCACGATGTGATATTGGCACTTCCATTTCATGTAATAAACTTTGCTCGTCTATTTGGACTGACCTTCTTTGATTTTTATGTCGTTGGCGTTACCCGTTTCCATTATATCAAAGGGGACCTTTTCTCCAACCTAAAACCTAATTGACACTTTCGCTTTCCTTTTCTCCACCGACTTAGCCGGTGGTTAACTATATAGTAAAAAAGTGAAATAGTCACCCTTACGGGCAGCTGTTTCACTTTTTGCAAGGGCAGAAGGATTTGATTCTCGCCTGTCGTCCCGGCGGGACACACTCACCCCTCGGCATGCGGTTTTGGAGTGACTGTTGGATTTGAATTAAGCCACATTGCAGCTGGATTTTTTTGGCAGTGTTGAGCCGTTTCAAAGTGGCAAGTACACGCCCCAAAACCTTCTGATGATTTCTTGATGATATTTCGAGTTTTTACTCACAGTCAGGTCAAAATTCGAGACGCTGAAAACAAAGAAAATTGCACCATGTCATCTTTGCTTTGCAGTTCTTGTTGCAGAGCTTTTTTGATAGATTAATAACAATTTGAAGTATTAAATTGTATAAGAGTATATGCTAGAATTTTTTATACACATGAAATGGAGGAAACTCTGTATGGCAAAACCAAAGACAAAAAAGTGCCTTGTGGCAATTAAGCATAACGGCGAATATTACATCCGTCGAAAATTCGGCGAAAACAAGAAATTTCAATTTGTAGAGATTCAGTATGATTGCCAACAAAAGTTTAAAAACAATAATTTTGAGTTAAGACAAGAAATCGTAAAGCAGATACAAGAGGGGACCTCGTTTAGGAACACTATTTACGACAAAAGGCGAAGTGAAAGTGCCGTTTCTTTACGCCGAAGTTGTTTTGACAGACATCTGAAATATGCGATTTTCTTAAGCAATTAAATGAATGAAAAATCAAAAGATATCAATGTTCCTTATAACAAAAAATTAAATGAGCAATGTGATGAGAACACAAAAAAGGTACTGCATGATATAAAAATCAGAGCACTTCTAGCCCCTTTGCTGGTGTACTTGTTGTATGCCATTTCCTTTATTCTTCTTTGTATACTACGAGTTGCAAATCAACAAAAGCTAGAACTTACTTCTTTTTTATTTGCTATACTTCTTCCATTCATGAAACATCTAACCCAAATTGTTTTGCGGATTCCTATGAAAACTTGTGCAAAATTTTGGTCATGCTTGTTGAAATCGGAATTCAGACAACTGATTCCGATGTTGGCGTTTCTTTTAGCAGTCGGTATATTAGCGCCGACTTACCCTTTACTTGCTTCTTACAACTTTCCTCTGTCAGAGATAGGAATTGTATTGATTTTTATCGATGCAATCGTTGACCTTTTTCAAAAGTGATTTGTAATCACGCATTGCTTTTAAGAAAATCTCGAACAAGGATTCGAAAAGCTTGCGAATTTCTCCTAGAAGTGGTATACTGTTTTCAACTATTATGGCATATGTTGCCTGCCCATGCGGGAGGAGCGATTATGCGCTTCATTGGTTCAAAGGCACTTTTGCTTGAGGATATATATGATATCATTTCCGAAGAGATCAAAGGACCCATCGAAACAGTTGGCGATCTGTTCAGCGGTTCAGGCGTTGTTTCTCAATTCTTCAAGCGAAAAGGGTACAAGGTAATAAGCAACGATCTGATGTGCATGAGCTATGTGATAGCCCGTGGGTATCTCGATTTGAACACCGCACCGACTTTCAGCGGCTTGAATGGTATGGACGTGTTTTCCTATTTGAATGGATTACGAGAGCCAGAAGAGTCAGAAAATTCCTTTGTTTTCAAAAACTTTTCCCCAAATGAAGCCTCTGCCCGAATGTATTTTCAGCCAGGAAACGCTAAAAAAATCGATGCCATTCGGCAGCAAATCGAACTGTGGTTTTCTGGCAGTTCAATCACCGAAAATGAGTATTTTTATCTGCTGACATCACTGCTTTTGGCAGTTCCCTATGTTTCAAATATTGCGGGAGTCTATGCGGCTTATCTCAAGCATTGGGATGCCAGAACATACAAGCCGCTGTACTTGGAACCCGTTCCCATTGTTCCAAGCCGCTATCAGTGCGAGGTGTTCAACATGGATGCGGTAGAGTTATGCAAGCACAAGCGGTTTGACCTTGTTTACATTGACCCCCCCTATAACCAAAGACAATATAGCCCCAATTATCATGTGCTGGAAACCATTGCACGTTATGATTCTCCTGCTTTACATGGCGTTACCGGAATGAGGGATTATGAGAGGTCAGATTTCTGCATAAAGGGGAAAGTAAAAAATGCATTTCAAACCTTGTTCAAAAATCTTCAGTCAAAATATGCAATTGTAAGCTATAACAATGAAGGCTTGCTTTCCACAATAGAGCTTACCGATTTGCTTTCTAATTATGGAAAGGTGAAATTGAAGGAAATCCCGTACAGACGGTACAAAAGCAAGATACCGAACAACTCCAAAGGACTGAAAGAACAACTTTACTTTGTCGACATGAGGTGACAGCATGAAAACGGTACTACTGAAAAGTCCCATGAATTATATAGGAAACAAGTATCGTGTTTTGGAGCAGATATTACCTTTGTTTCCGCAATGCAATACCTTCGTCGACCTTTTTGCAGGCGGGCTGGATGTTTCGGTAAATGAAGATGCGGCAGATGTATATTGCAATGACATTAACTGTTACCTCATTGATATTTATAGGGCTTTTCAAGAGAACGGCTACGAAGCGGTTCTCGCTCATGCCGAACAGAGGATCGAAGAATATGGGCTTTCCAAGGAGAATGAGGGAGGGTATCTGGCATTTCGGAACTTCTACAACCATTCTGAAAGAAATCCCCTGGATTTGTATTTGCTGATGAATTATGGCTTCAATTATCAATTCCGCTTTAATTCCAAGCATGAATTCAACAATCCATTTGGAAGGAATCGAAGCAGCTTCAATGCTGCTCTGCAAGAGCGGCTTCAGTTTTTTGTGGAGCGAATTGAGACCTTCAAATTTTCCAGTACAGATTTCCGTGATTTTGATTTTTCAGTCTTGGAAGAGGGTGACTTGATTTATTGTGATCCTCCTTACTCGCTCAGTATCGGTTCCTACAATGACGGCAAACGGGGCTTTAAGGGTTGGTCTAAAAACGATGATCTTGATCTGATGGATATTCTGGATTCCTTGGCTGATCGGGGTGTGAAATTTGCCCTTTCAAACGTGACGGAGCATAAGGGACAGGAACATACCTCATTGAAGCGGTGGGCGGAGAAATATACAACGTATGTGATTGACCGTGCATATGGAAATTGCAGTTACCACTTAAACGATAGAAACACTTCCACGAAAGAGGTGTTGATTACGAATGAGTAGAGCTTTTGGCTGGGTTCAGGACGGCGGCTCCTTTGAAAATTTGAAAAGAGTTTTGGCTGCTATCACCCCCGATTCGGAATTGAATACCCTTTTGCGGGAACAATGGATTCCTGCTTATGTGCCGGAAAGATATGGGCGGCAGGAGCTGATAATGGCGATTACGGGAGAGAACTGCAATGCTGTTCCATACAGTCTTCTGCGAGGAAGCGGCTCTTCCAACCAGCTTACTGTTGCGGAAAATATTGAAATGTTTGGTTACAGAGAGGAAGAAGCAGAAAGGATTGTTCGCAAAGGCGGGCGGGGAAACGCAGCTTGCTCCGGCATTGGACAAGCTGCTGTACCGGCGCAGAAGAATATGCCCAACGGAGAAAAGAAGCCTTACCAGAGCGACTGGTCAACAGACAGCTTTATCCGCTGGGGTATTTCTCTTGCGTTTATTAAGTATGATTCCGATACAGATAGCTGTAGTATTTCAAATCTTGGGCGGCGTTTTGCGCTATGTGAAGCTGGAAGTGATGAAGAAAAGGTTATTCTGGGAGAAGCGTTGGAATCCTATCCGCCCGCTTGCCGTGTCTTAAGACTGTTAGCAGAACAAGGGCATTTGACAAAATTTGAGATTGGCAGACAGCTTGGCTTTGTTGGGGAGGCTGGATTCACTTCCCTGCCGCAGTCCTATTATGTAGGTGGGATATGCACGGCAGCTACTCTTGCAGAAAAAGCAGAAATCAGAGCAAATTTTGAGGGCAGCAGCGATAAATATGCCAGAATGATTGCCGGTTGGCTTTGTAAGATCGGCTGGATTGAAAAGATTCCGAAAACCGTTACAGAGTGGTATCTTGGCAGAAATTACACCGTGGAAATCGGACAAAGCTATATGATAACCGCACAAGGTCTGTCCCGTTTGAATCGGATTTTGGGGAGAAGCCGGCATCGCCGTTCTCCGAAAGTTGTATTCTGGAATATGCTCGCTACGGCAGCGCCCGATAGTAATTATCTTCGCAATCGAAGATGTTATATCTTGAAATCCCTTGTCAGTCCTAAGACTGTAGAAGAGATTCAAGTGTATCTCGCCGCTAAAGAAATCGAAGCTTCTACAGTGACAATTCAAGACGATTTGCAAAATTTCACTAATATTGGCTTGGAAATTGAACGCAGGGATGCACGCTATAAGCTGAAAGACGAAATTGTTCAGTTGGAAATTCCTGCTGAGGCTGTGTATACAGAAAGGACGGAGCTTTCTGTAGTGAAAGATGAAGTGAGAGCGCAGTTGACCAGCATTGACCACAGATATTTGGCATTGATTGATTTGGCTTATGACCACAATTCAAGCCGAGAGTTTGAAATTGAAACCATGTCTCTTTTGACAGAAGAACTGGATTTTCAGGGTCTGCATCTCGGTGGCTCTCGAAAGCCCGATGGTCTGTTCTATAAAAACGCAGACGGTGTGATCGTCGATACAAAAGCCTATTCCAATGGATATAACCTGCCAATCCCGCAGGCGGACGAAATGATTCGTTACATTGAAGAAAACAAATCAAGAGGCGACATCAATCGTAACCACTGGTGGGAGAACTTCAGCGATGAAGTTCAGAATTTTAGTTTTCTCTTTGTTTCTTCAGAATTTCGTGGCTCATTTCTGGATAATATCCGTTATATCCACGACAGGACAGGTTATTGTGGATCGGTGATTTCCGCTAAAAATTTGCTGTTGTTTGCGGAAAGAGTCAGCTCCGGAGAACTGGCGTATGAGGAGAGCTTTGATGTGCTAAGGGGCAATGATGAAGCTGGGTGTGAAAGAATGTAAGTTTTGATTCTTTTTCTATATCTGTGGGATCACAGTTCATTAGTGCATTCGCAGCATATCCTCTTGTACAGCGGCGGGCATTGCCCGCCGCTCAGCTGTTTTTTGAGGCATTGAACGGTATGCTTTTTACGATCCACTCCGCAGGTGGTTTATCAAAAACGGAATACCGGTAGGGAGAATTGTCGTGTTCATCAGAACATCATCGGTATCACAAAGCTGTCAACGACATTTTTGAGTAAAAAAGCCCGTTCAAAATCTGACCCGCAGAAAAGAAAACACCAACTCCAGCATGGCTTTTATGTTTCGTGGGGGCACTCTTGCAATAGCGCTTCCGCGGCTTGGCACAGGGTGACCCTGCGTTCCATAGCGAGCTGTTCGACGGTGCGGTGAGCCTCCCGCTCGGTCAAATGCTTCTGTTCAATCAAAAGCCACTTGGCGCGGTTGACGATCCGCAGCTCCCGAATTTTTTCTTCTACGGTGGCTTGATTTTCCCGCCGCCGACGTAATCGCTCCCGCGTGGCACACAACGCGCGGACGGCTTGAGCGAACAGAACGCCGCTGCTGGGCTTTGAAAGAGCGACGACCCCGCTGGTCACCACCCGATAGTGAAGCTCTTCAAAAAAATCCGTTCCCGCAAGCAGCAGCACTCCCGCGTCCGTTTTGGCACAGGCCTCCTCCGCAAAATCTATTCCGGGGTCGTCCGGCAGAGGAGAATTGACCAGCACCAAATCAAAATCCTGTTCCAGCAAAAGGCGCTTTGCTTCTCCAATGCTGCCCGCCGTGACCACAGGCTCATATTCCCCCGGAGAGAGAAAGGAAGAGAGGGCCTGATTCAGTTTTTTTGACGCAGAAACCAACAATACACTATATGTGTTAGGCTGAAACACCATAGGCCCGCCTCCTTTCCTGAAATACTGGAAAAGCCTGTTTAGTCTCGAAGTAACCGGGCGATCAAACTATAGGGATTTTGCTCCGGACCTTCTACCGGGAACCGCGTTTCCTGCCCATCATGATACGACAACAGGATCATATGATTTGCAGGATAAGAAAAATCGGCATAAAAACCGTTTTGGGCGGCAATGGTGCGCGCCACAGCCCGGAAGATCACCATGCGATCCGCCGCAGCCAGCGGACCGGCACTGTGGAGAAGGATCAGGTTCTGCCCAGGGCCCTTGGCGTGGAGGGAGCCCTTGGGTTGGATCCCCATCTGCTCCAATGTCAGGCAGATGGCCCTGCGCACATTTTCTCCCCGATCCTCCGGGGCAATGTCCAGATACCCGGCACAGTCGCAGGGATCCTCCGTGGGCAGCCCGTGCTCGTCCAGCCGGAACAGGGTGAATTCCATCAGGGCGTTGAGCAGTAGACCGGAAGGCTTTTTCTCTGCCGCCAGCTTCAGCTGCCGGCGGGGATCCTCCTCAAAGGGGGAGCCGTCCGGCAGGCACAGGTCGCAGAACATATGGGCCACCTTCCCGTGTTGGGGCCGCCAGGGGAGCTGGATCAGCGTTTCGGGATCGGGGAAAAGCAGGAGCTTTCCCTCCGGCAGTCCCTCCAGTACACTGCTTTCCAGGGGAAAGCCGTTTTCAAAGACCTCCGGCAGCTCACCGGGCATGACGGCCACGTTTTTCTGCCTGCCCTGCTTGTCGCAGAACGCCAGGCGGATAAACTTCACGTCCTCGCTTTCCACATACTGTATCACATCGTCCCAGGTAAATTTCATAGCGATGTCATTTCTCCTTCTCTCAGTTTGCAACGTACATCTGGCGGTATGGGTTCCGGCCGTCCGGAGTCACCAGGGTAAAGGGCGCATCCAGAACCTCCGCCGGATCTTTGCCGAAACAGCGGCAGAACTCCTCCACATAGGAACGGATCATCTCCAGGTCATTTTCGGAGGCGGGCCGGGCGGTGACTTGTGCGGGAAACAGAATGTCCCGGCAGTCGGAGCGCAGGAAGACCTTCCCGCCGTGCATTCCCGTGCAGGGAAAATTTCCCACAATGGGGCCGGAGGTGTTCAGGCCCAAAACCAGAATGATCCCGCCGGCCTGATATTCCCCCAAAAAGCTGCCCGCCTTGCCGCCGATGACCATGACCGGCAGCTTATCCTCGTATTCCTTCATGTGAACGCCGCAGCGGTAGCCTGCGCAGCCCTCCACCAGAATGGAGCCGCCCCGCATGGCATAGCCCGCGGTGTCGCCCACGTTGCCGTGGATCACAATGCGCCCGGCGTTCATGGTGTCGCCCACGGCGTCCTGGGCGTTGCCCATCACCTCCAGGCTGCCCCCGTTGAGGTAGGCTCCCAGGGCGTTTCCGGGGATCCCGGTGATTCTGACGTCCAGCTGCTTCATGCCTGCGCCAAGAAAGCGCTGGCCCAGGCAGTCTTTAAGCAGTACCTGCCCGGAGGACTGTTCCAAAAGAGTTCCCAATTCCTGAAAGCTCTTTCCGGCGGCGGAAATTTCCTTTGCTGCTGTCATTATACCACACCTCCCAGAGTTTGACCACGATATTGCGCGCCAAAAGGCAGAAGCCCCGGCGATTTTTTCACAGCCTCAAAATCCAGGGAACTCAGCGGCCGTTGTTCCCGGATCAGAGCGGTGTAGATCCCGGCCCGCTCCACGTTCCCCAGCAACAGGAATCCCCAAAGCCGGTCGTCCTTGATAAAGAGGCGTTTCATGGTGTTCTTTCCCTTTTCTTCATAGACCTCTGCCCCCTCCGGACAGCTACCCGCCGTCATCAAATGAAGGCCAAAAAATCCGATGGAATTCATGGGAACGTCGGAAAGGAAGCGCTCCGTTCCTCCGGCCATGTTTCTTCCTGCGCACAGGCCCTGCATGGCGGCATGGGGCAAAATGAGATACGGCCCGGTGCAGTCTCCGGCGGCGTACACATGGGGCAGGCTGGTTTTCATGGCGGGATCTGTCACGATGCTCCGTTCCGCCGCTCCGCCCGCCTCCCTCAGCAGGACGGTATTGGGCCGCACGCCCACCGCCAGCACCAGCACATCGAATTCCACCGTTTCTCCCCCGGTGAGCCGGGCGGTATGTTCCGTAAATTCCTCCACGGTTTTTCCAAGCCTCAAAGCAATTCCATTTTGCTCCAGATGCGCTTCCACCAGGGCGGCGCTGTCCGTCTGCAAAATGCTGGAAAGCACATGCGGCGCTAAGTCGCAGACAGTGATCTCCTTTGCACGGCCATGGAGTCCCTCCGCCGCCTTCAGGCCGATAAGCCCGCCGCCCAGGATCAATACCCGGCTTTCCGGCGTGACGGCCTGCTTCAGGGCCTGGGCGTCGGAAAGGGTGAGAAAGGAGAACTTTTTTCCCACCCGCTCCAGCCCCTTCATGGGCGGCACAAAGGGAACAGAGCCGGTGCAGAGGCAGAGCTCGTCATAAAGGAGAGCGCTGCCATCTGAAAGCAGTACCTGCCGCTTTTCCGGCAGCAGCCTTTCCGCCCTGATCCCGTGAAGGGCGTTGACGCGGTTTCTTTCGTAAAAATCCTGTCCCCGGTAGCTCATGCGGGAAAGGTCGGTTTTTCCTTCCAGATAGTAGGAGATCAACGGCCGGCCGTAATTGGAAACAGGCTCTTCGGAAATCAGCGTGATCCTTCCCGCAGGATCGCGGCTGCGAATTCCCTCGATACAGCTTACACCGGCGACCCCGCCGCCGATGATGACATATTGCTTCACGCTTTCTCCTCCCCTTCCTCAAAAACAATAGCGCCGTTGGGACAGCCCTTGACGCAGGCCGGCTCACCGCAGGCGTTATCCAGGCAAAGCTCGCACTTCAGCGCCGATCCGTCGGGCCCGGCGGTCACGGCCCCATAGGGGCAGACCAATACGCAGGTCAGGCAGCCCACGCATTTTTCCCGGTCGATCCGCACCGCGCCCTCCTTCTTTTCCAGCGCTCCGGAAATGCAGCTTCTGACGCAGATGGGATCGTCACAATGGCGGCAGCTTACCGCAAAGCTGATTTTATCGTCTTCCTCGATCCGGATCCGGGGAAAAATAGGCTTTCCCTTCAGCGCCTTTCCCATATCATCGCTTCCGCTGCCCGCAAAGGCACAGTTATATTCGCACAAATGGCACCCAAGGCACCATTTTTCCTTGACATAAATCCGTTTCATGCTCCCGCGTGGGAGATCCCCAGGATCTCCAGCTCCTTTTCAGTTAGTCCGATGCCCCGAAGCATCAGCCGGTTGCCCCGCAGGGCTTCGATGGAGTTGATGCCCATGCCGCCCATCAACTCCTTGATCTCGTGGTTCCATGCAGTCATCAGATTCACAAGACGTTGGGAACCGATATCCGGGTTCAGCCGCTTGACCAGCTCCGGCCGCTGGGTGGCAATGCCCCAGTTGCACTTGCCGGTCTGGCAGGTACGGCACAGGTGGCAGCCCAAAGCCAGCAGTGCCGCCGTGGCAACGTAAACGGAGTCCGCTCCCAGGGCGACGGCCTTTACCACATCGGCGGAGGAGCGGATACTGCCGCCCACCACCAGGCTCACACTGCTGCGGATCCCCTCGTCCCGCAGGCGCTGATCCACGGCGGCCAAAGCCAGTTCAATGGGAATTCCCACGCTGTCCCGGATCCGGGTGGGCGCCGCGCCGGTGCCGCCCCGGAAACCGTCGATGGCAATGATATCCGCTCCGCTGCGGGCAATGCCGCTGGCAATCGCCGCAATATTATGAACCGCCGCCACTTTGACGATGACGGGCTTCCGGTGGTGGGTCGCCTGCTTCAGGGAATAGACCAGCTGGCGCAGATCCTCGATGGAGTAAATATCGTGATGCGGCGCGGGAGAGATCGCGTCGGAGCCTTCCGGGATCATTCTGGTGCGGGAAATGTCCGCCCCCACCTTGGCGCCGGGCAGATGTCCGCCGATCCCGGGCTTCGCGCCCTGTCCCATTTTGATCTCAATGGCCGCGCCCGCATTGAGATAGTCCTCATGCACGCCGAACCGGCCGCTTGCCACCTGTACAATGGTGTTGGGGCCATAGGCGTAAAAATCCTCGTGAAGCCCTCCCTCGCCGGTGTTGTAGTAAATCCCCAGCTCTTCGGCGGCCCTGGCCAGGCTTTCATGGGCATTGTAGCTGATGGAGCCATAGCTCATAGCGGAGAACATGACCGGCATGGAAAGCTCCAGCTGGGGAGGAAGCTCGCAGCTCAGGGAGCCGTCCGGCCTCCGTTCCGGCCGGGTGGGCTTTTTTCCCAGAAAGACCCGGGTCTCCATCGGCTCCCGCAGAGGGTCGATGGAGGGGTTTGTCACCTGAGAGGCATTGATCAGCAGCTTATCCCAATAGACGGGATAGGGCTTGGGATTCCCCATGGAGGAAAGCAGCACGCCGCCGCTCCCCGCCTGCTTGTAGACCTCCTTGATAGTGTCGCTGTCCCAGTTGGCGTTTTCCCGAAGGGCGCAGTCGGATTTTACAATTTTCATCGCCCTTGTGGGGCACAGGGAAACGCACCGTTGGCAGTCCACACATTTTGTCTCATCGCTGAACATTTTTTGGAGATCACCGTCATAACGGTGGACCTCGTTTGCACACTGGCGCTCACAGACCCGGCACTGGATACAGCGGTCCTCATTCCGGATCACTTCAAATTCCGGAGCAAAATAAGAAATTCCCATCAGTAAGCTCCCTCCTTCACACGGACGATGACCGGATCCCCGCCGGAGGGGGCCCAGATATTCTCCGCCGCCGGCTCTATGGCGCAGATGGCGGCCTCCTCACTGGCGAGAAAGACCAGGTCGTCCTTTTCTCCCACTACCATGCTGCGCAGCTTCAGGCGGTCGTTTAAGGCCATCAGCCCGCCGGAGAAGCCCAGGATAATGGAAAAGGGGCCGGTGATCAGCAGACTGGAGAAAACGGTTCGCAGGTAAGAAATCTGACGGCGCTCCGCTTCGGGCCTGCGTTCGATAGTGCTCCAGAAGGGAGCCGCTATCACAGAGGCCGTCTCCGACAGGGAAAGCCCCTGCTTCCGCTGAAGGAAATCAGCGATATAGGTAATGACCTCCGTATCGGTCTGCAGGGTGCATTTATAGCCGTACATCTCGATAAACCGCCGGTTTGCGTCGTAGGAGGAGATCTCTCCGTTATGTACGATGGTGCGGTCCAAAAGGGCAAAGGGGTGCGCCCCGCCCCACCAGCCGGGAGTGTTGGTGGGATAACGGCCGTGGGCGGTCCAGCAGTAGGCCTCGTATTCCTCCAGCCGGTAAAATTCCCCCACGTCCTCCGGGTAGCCCACCGCCTTGAAGACCCCCATGTTCTTTCCGCTGGAAAACACATAGGCCCCATCGATAGTGGTGTTGATGCGCATGACCGCCCGAGCGATAAACTCGTTTTCGTCCAGCTGCATTCTTTGCAGCACCGAGCGCAGAGGGGTGACGAAATACCGCCAGATCAGGGGTTCATCCGTGATGGCCGGCAGCTTTCGGGTGGGTATGTTTTCCGCCCGGACGATCTCCAGCACAGAGCGCAAATAGGTCTCGCACTCGCTTCTGACACTGTCGTTGTCGTAAAAGATGTGCAGGGCAAAGAAATCCCGGTACTCCGGGTAGATGCCGTAGCCGGCAAAGCCGCCGCCCAGGCCGTTGGAGCGCTCGTGCATGGGCCGCATGGAGCGAATGATACCCTCGCCGGTCATTCTGCGGCCCTCCCGGGAGATCACTGCGGAAATTGCACAGCCGGAGGGGATCCGCACCTTCCCTTCTTTCAGATTCGGAGCTGTCATAACAATCCCTTTCCTTTCCTGAATAAAGAAAGAACAAAGGCGCTTTCTTTTCTTTGCCCGCAGCAAACAAAAGAGAACGCCTTTGTTCTCAGCGCATATTATACAATATGAAGGGACGGCTTGTCAATACTTCATATTCAAAAAAATTTTTTGAAAAAATCGAAGAAAAATGAATCTTTGCACTTGACAACTTGCAAAAACAGGTGTATAGTAGTCGGCGTTGAGAGACAACGGCGTCTCGGAGGAAGCTCCGGCTGTTGTCTCTCTTTTTTGTTTGTCAATCTTTGTTGAAGGAGCGGTCAATATGGAAAATAAGCAAAATGTCCCCAGCTATTTCGGAAGCATGGTCTTTGACGACCAGGTCATGCGGGCCCGGCTGTCCCCGGAAATCTATCATTCCCTGAAACAGACGATCCGCAGGGGAGCAAGGCTGGATCTGTCCCTGGCCAATGCGGTGGCCGCCGCCATGTGCGCTTGGGCGGTGGAGAAAGGGGCCACTCATTTTACTCACTGGTTCCAGCCCCTGACAGGCATTACGGCGGAAAAGCACGACAGCTTCATCAACCCCGCGCCGGACGGGCGGGTGATCATGGAATTCTCCGGAAAAGAGCTGATCCGGGGCGAGCCGGACGCTTCCTCCTTCCCCTCCGGCGGCCTGCGGGCCACCTTTGAAGCCAGGGGCTACACCGCCTGGGACCCCACCAGCTATGCTTTCATCAAGGGAAAAACCCTGTGTATTCCCACGGCCTTCTGCTCTTACGGTGGAGAAGCCCTGGATAAAAAAACGCCCCTGCTGCGTTCCATGGAAGCCCTGAACCGGCAGGCTCTGCGGATTTTGAAGCTTTTCGGCCATGATGAGGTCACCAGGGTCACCACCAGCGTGGGGCCGGAACAGGAATACTTTCTGGTGGACCGGGAGATGTACTTAAAGCGCAGGGATCTGATCTACACTGGCCGCACTCTGTTTGGGGCAAAGCCCCCCAAGGGGCAGGAGCTGGAGGATCACTATTTCGGCTCTATTAAACCCAGGGTGCAGGCCTATATGGACGATTTGAACGAGGAGCTGTGGAAGCTGGGGGTGCTGGCGAAAACAGAGCACAACGAGGTCGCCCCCGCCCAGCATGAGCTTGCCCCCATTTATTCCAGCACTAACGCGGCCACCGACCACAACCAGCTGACCATGGAGATCATGAAGAAGGTGGCAAGAAAGCACGGCCTCGTGTGCCTGCTTCATGAAAAGTCCTTTGCCGGGGTCAACGGCAGCGGCAAGCACAACAACTGGTCCATGGCCACCGACACGGGCGCGAACCTTCTTTCTCCCGGGGAAACGCCTTATGAAAACGCCCAGTTTCTGCTGTTCCTGGTGGCGGTGATCAAGGCGGTGGATGAATACCAGAGCCTGCTGCGTCTCAGCGTGGCCACCGCTGGGAACGATCACCGGCTGGGGGCAAACGAAGCCCCGCCCGCCGTGATCTCCATTTTCCTGGGCGACGAGCTTTCCGCCGTGCTGGAGGCCATTGAAACGGATTCCCCCTATGCCGGAGCAAAGAAACAGAAAATGATTCTCGGGGTAGACGCCCTCCCCAGGATCACCCGGGACGCCACCGACCGCAACCGCACCTCTCCCTTTGCCTTTACCGGCAACAAGTTTGAGTTCCGCATGGTGGGCTCCAGCAACTCCATTGCCTGCGCCAACATTATGCTCAACGCCGCTGTGGCGGAGGCGTTGCGGCAGTTTGCCGATACGCTGGAGGGGGCAAAAGACTTTGACAGCGCCCTGCATACGCTCATTAAGGAAACCATCACCGCCCACAAGCGGATCATCTTCAACGGCAACGGCTACGATGAAAGCTGGATCAAAGAAGCCGTGGAACAGCGGGGACTTTTGAACCTGCCCACCACGCCGGACGCCATGGCTCGTCTGTTGGATCAAGAGAATGTGGATATGCTCGTTTCCCAAGGTGTATTCCGGGAAAGCGAGCTGCGCTCCCGCTATGAGATCCAGCTGGAAAATTACACCCGCACGGTGAAGATCGAGGCCCTGACCATGGTGGATATGGCAAGAAAGGAGATCCTGCCGGCAGCGGCGGGAAGTTCGGCCCGTTTGGCAAAGGCCATAACGGACAAAAAGGCCTCCGGCTGCGCGGTCAGCGGCTATGAACAGAAGCTGAGCGATGTGCTGTGCGCCCTGCTGGACGAAATCGACAGCGCCGCGGAAAAATTGGAAAACGCCGTCGATGGGCTGGAGCGCGCCGGGGACGTTACCGCCGAAGCCTGCTTTATCCGGGACGAAATTCTTCCCGCCATGGAAAAGCTCCGCACGCCCTGCGATAAGGCGGAGACAGTGGTGCCGCGAAAAGATTGGCCCTTCCCCACCTACGGGGATCTGCTGTTCGGCGTATAATCGTTTGCTTTCCAAAAGAAAGGGGTAACAGAGTATGTCAGTTGAATTTTGGTTTTTGATAGGAGCTGCTTTGGTGTTCTGGATGCAGGCGGGCTTTGCCATGGTGGAAACGGGCTTTACCCGGGCCAAAAACGCCGGCAATATTATTATGAAGAACCTGATGGATTTTTGTATTGGCACAGTGGTGTTTTCTTTACTGGGATATACACTGATGATGGGAGAAGACGCCCTGTTCGGCCTGATCGGCCTGCCCAATATGGATTTGTTCACCCATTTCCGGGAGTTCATCGCTTCTCCCGCAGAGGGCTTTACCGATGCTTCCTATTTCGTTTTTAACCTTGTGTTCTGCGCCACCACCGCCACCATCGTGTCCGGCGCCATGGCGGAGCGCACCAAATTTTCCGCCTACTGCATTTATTCCGGTGTGATCTCCCTTCTGGTCTACCCCATCGAGGCGCATTGGATCTGGGGCGGCGGCTGGCTTTCCCAGCTGGGCTTCCACGATTACGCCGGTTCCTGCGCCATTCACATGGTGGGCGGCATTGCGGCCCTGGTGGGAGCGGTCATTCTTGGGCCTAGGATCGGCAAGTATGTTCGGGATAAGAGCGGCAAAGTGATCAAGATAAACGCCATTCCCGGCCATTCCATCCCTCTGGGCGCATTGGGCGTATTCATTCTTTGGCTGGGCTGGTACGGCTTTAACGGCGCGGCGGCCACCACACCCTCCGAGCTGTCCTCCATTTTTCTGACTACCACCATCGCCCCCTCTGTGGCCACCTGCACCACCATGATCTATATCTGGGTCAAAAACGGAAAGCCCGATGTTTCCATGTGCCTGAACGCTTCTCTGGCAGGCCTGGTGGGCGTTACCGCGGGCTGCGACGCCTTTGACGCTATCGGCGCTTCCGTTGTAGGCATTGTTTCCGGCATTCTGGTAGTGGTCGTGGTAGAGGTGCTTGACCTGAAGCTGCATGTAGACGATCCCGTGGGCGCTGTAGGCGTTCACATGGCAAACGGCGCCTGGGGCACCCTGGCAGTAGGTCTTCTGGCAAACCCGGACGCGCCCGCCGGACTTTCCGGCCTGTTCTATACCGGCAGCTTCCGCCTGCTGGGAATCCAGTTCCTCGGCTTTGCGGCGGTGGCCGTCTATGCGGCAGCCGCCATGCTCGTCACCTTCCAGATCATTCGGAAGACCAACGGACTCCGGGCCGAAGCGGAGGATGAGCTCAGGGGCCTGGATATTTCCGAGCACGGCCTTCCCAGCGCTTATGCGGATTTTGCCCCCGCTGTGGAGAAGTACGCCGCCTTTGCCTCCAGTGAGGAAATCGTCGCCGTAACCGGCACCACTCCGGTGGCGGAGGCCGTCCCGGTCAAGCGGGAGCCTTCCTTCGAACCTGACGGCAGCAAATTCACCAAGGTGGAGATCATCTTCAAGGAAGAGCGGCTATACGCCCTGAAGGAAGCCATGACGAAGCTTGGAATCACCGGTATGACCGTTTCCCACGTCATGGGCTGCGGCATACAGAAGGGCCGCCCGGAATACTACCGCGGCGTGGCGGTGGAGGCAAGTCTGCTGCCCAAAGTGCAGGTGGATATGGTCGTCAGCTCCGTGCCGGTGCGGGACGTGATCGAGACCGCCAAAAAGGTTTTGTATACCGGGCATATCGGCGATGGGAAAATCTTCGTCTATGACGTGGAGAACGTAATAAAGGTGCGCACCGGCGAAGAGGGCTTTGACGCCCTTCAGGACGTGGAATAATGAGAAAGCTCAATGAGGAATGCGGTGTGTTTGGGATTTGCGCCCCGGAATCCCGCGACTTGAGCACATTGACCTATTACGGTCTGACAGCCTTGCAGCACCGGGGGCAGGAAAGCGCCGGGATTGTAGTCAACGACCATGGGGTGTTTACCGCCTGCCGGGAAGCAGGCCTGGTCAGCGACATCTTTTCTTCCGTCCGGCTCAAAGAGCTGGGCATGGGAACGATCGCCGTAGGGCACGTGCGGTACGCCACCACCGGAGCGGACCGAAAGCGGAACGTTCAGCCTTTGTTGATCAATCACCACAAGGGGCGCATGGCACTGTGCCACAATGGAAATCTTGTCAATGCCTTTGAACTGCGTAAGGAGCTGGAAGAAAACGGATCGATCTTTCATACCACGACAGATTCGGAGGTAATCGCCTATCTTACCGTTCAGGAACGCCTGCGCTGCGGAAGCATTGAGGAAGCGGTAAGCAGAGCCATGCGCAGGATCGACGGGGCCTACTCCCTGGTGATCTCCTCCTCCCGAAAGCTCATTGCCGTCAGAGATCCTCACGGCTTCCGGCCGCTCTGTATGGGAAAGCGGGAGGACGGCGCGATTGTATTCGCTTCCGAAAGCTGTGCGCTGGACGCTGTTGGGGCCGCCTTTGTCCGTGACGTTCTCCCCGGCGAGATCATCGTGGCGGAAAAGGGAGCCGGGCGCAGCAGCATCCGTCCCCTCGGAAGCTGCCCAAAAACACTTTGCGCCTTTGAATACATCTACTTTTCCCGTCCCGATTCCATCATAGACGGCGTAAGCGTCACGCTGGCAAGGCAGAACGCGGGCCTGCTGCTTGCGAAGGAACACCCCGCGGCTGCCGATTTAGTCATAGGCGTACCCGATTCCGGCCTGGACGCCGCCATTGGTTACGCCAGAGGATCCGGCATTCCCTATGCAATGGGCTTTACCAAAAACAAGTATATCGGCCGCACCTTTATTGCTCCCACGCAGGAGCTGCGGGAAGCGGGAGTGGATTTGAAGCTCAACCCCATCAGTTCGGTGGTAACGGGAAAGCGGGTGGTATTGATCGATGACAGCATTGTTCGCGGCACAACCAGCAAACGGATCATCGCCCAGCTTCGAAGAGCCGGAGCGGCGGAGGTGCATATGCGTGTGTGCGCTCCGCCCTTTACGGCGCCCTGTTGGTACGGCACCGACATCGACAGCCCGGAAAATCTCATTGCGAACCGCCACACTCCGGAAGAAATTGCAAAGCTCATCGGCGCGGACAGTTTGGGATATCTCAGCCTTGACAGTGTTAGACAGTTTTCCCCGGAAGGACTTTGCACCGCCTGTTTCGGTGGCGGATATCCCACCGCGGTGCCTGCTCATGGAGAGAAAGCAAGATTTGAGGGAAAAATCGTAGATTGACAGAAAGGAGAACGCCTATGTGCTCCATTCTCGGATTCACAGAGCAAAGCGTCCCTGAGAAGCAGCTGAAGCGCTGCTTTGCCCGCACCCATTCCAGAGGGCCGGATATGGAACGGCTTGAAAATGCGGGAAAGGGCTGTCTTGGCTTTCAGCGCCTTGCCATTATGGGTTTGGAGGAAAGCGGTATGCAGCCCTTTCATCTGGGAAAAACCGCCGTGGTCTGTAACGGAGAGCTTTACGGCTTCCGCCCGAAAAAGAAAATGCTGGAGCAGGCAGGCTACCGCTTCCAAAGCGGCTCAGACTGTGAAATCCTTTTGCCACTCTATCGGGAATACGGCGTGAAGATGTTTTCCATGCTGGACGCGGAATTCGCATTGATTCTATATGACGGCGAGAAGGAGGAATGGATCGCGGCCAGGGACCCCATCGGCATTCGCCCCCTTTATTTTGGAAAGCTTACAACCGGAGGCATGGCTTTTGCCAGCGAGCCGGAAAATCTGATGGGCTTAGTCGAAGCGATCCGCCCTTTCCCCCCCGGCTGCTATTACGCGAACGGTTCGTTCACCCGCTACGCCGATCCATCCGCCTCCACAGAAACCGTAAGCGGCGGTCTCGACGCCATCTGCACCGGAATTCGGGAAAGACTCATCGCGGGGGTGGAAAAACGCCTGGACGCCGACGCCCCCTTGGGCTTTCTGCTTTCCGGCGGCCTCGATTCAAGCCTTGTCTGCGGAATTGCTTCCCGGCTCTTGAAAAAGCCGATCCGAACCTTTGCCATCGGCATGGACAGGGACGCCATCGACCTGAAGTATGCCCGCCAAACAGCGGATTTCATAGGCGCTGAGCATACAGAGGTCTATATGACCCGGCAGGACGTGCTGAACAACCTGAAAACGGTGATCTCCCTGCTGGGGACCTGGGATATCACCACCATCCGGGCCAGCATGGGCATGTACCTGTGCTGCAAGGCGATCCATGAGCAGACGGACGTGCGGGTGCTGCTTACGGGAGAGATCAGCGACGAGCTGTTCGGCTATAAATATACGGATTTTGCCCCCTCACCGGAAGCCTTTCAGCAGGAGGCGCAAAAACGCGTCAGAGAACTGCACCAGTACGATGTGCTCCGTGCCGACCGCTGTATCTCCGTAAACTCTTTGGAAGCCCGGGTCCCCTTTGGCGATCTGGAATTTGTGCGGTATGTGATGAGCATAGACCCCGCTTTGAAAACAAACACCTACGGCATGGGGAAATATCTGCTGCGAAAGGCTTTTGAGAACGATAAGCTTTTGCCGGAGGAAATTCTCTGGCGGCAGAAGGCGGCCTTTTCCGACGCGGTGGGCCATTCCATGGTGGACGATTTGAAAGCGCTGGCGGAAAGCGTCTACACCGACAGGGAATTTGAGGAAAAGCGGCAAGGCTATTCTCACGGCAGGCCCTTTACCAAAGAAAGCCTTTTGTATCGTGAAATTTTCGAGGAAAGCTACCCGGGCCAAGCCGAAATGATCTCCGATTTCTGGATGCCAAACCGCAGCTGGAAAGGCTGTGAGGTCAACGACCCTTCCGCCCGCGTGCTTTCCAACTATGGAGAAAGCGGGAAATAAAGCAATCGGTTTCTTCTCATCAGATCATTGCGCCGCTTATACCGGGAAACCAATTTGGAAACAGACCGAAAGGATTTTCGTCGCTGTAAAAAAGGATATGCCGCGCTTGCGGCATATCCTTTCAGCTTTTCATGGCACCTGATTCGATATTGTTCATCAAGGCCAGGATTGCAGGAATCAAGTCTAACTTTTTCTCGTTCCGTATCCAGTTCTTCGTCTGCGGCGTTTTTTAGGAAGGTACCCAATTCATCATAATTACCCACAGCGGCTAATACAGCAGCAGTGCCCGCTAATATAGGTAATCCCGTGCTCAGAAACCTTTTTAAACCCATTTTCCTAGGCAATCTCCTTGCTGCTTTTTTGCTTGTTATCTTATAAATCCAAAAACTGATTACCTCGGTCTGACACCCTCCGCCTTAGCAAATTGCTTTGCCGTCATTCCGAACTTATCCTTAAACGCCCGCTCAAAATGTGAGGAACTGGAAAATCCCAGCATTTCCGCAATCTCAAATACAAGGTGCTTTCCCTGCCGCAGTAATCTTGCGGCTTCGTCCAGCTTCTTTTCCCGGATATATTGGCTGGGAGGCAGGCCGGTTTCCCGCTTGAACAGCCCGGAAAAATACTGTGGGTTCAGCCCAGCGTGGGAAGCCGCGGCTTCCACCGTACAGCGCCCGTACAAATTGGCTTGCATGAAACGAATTGATTTTGCCACCGGTTGGGTGTAAGCCTTCGTTTCCAGGGCCTGCACCAGCGCCGCGTAGTGCCTGAGCGCCTGGATAGAGAGCAGTTCCACATCCTCTTTCAATTGGCAGTTCTCTACGGTATACAGATAGTAATCGCTGAGGGAGTAGCTCTCCTCCGGATCCAGCCCCAGCCGAATCGCCGCCCGGCACACTAACGCCACCAGGACGATGACACCGTTCTTCATGGCCCGCAGCCGTTGGGGGGCCATAACGTCGAAATAGCTTTTCGAGTGCTCCAGATAGGGAAGAAGTTCTTCCTCGGCGCCTCCTGTGAGATAGTGCTCAATGAGCAGAGTTTCTTCTTCCGGATCATGATGGCGAAAGCCGCTGAGTATCAAAGACTCAGCCGCCTTTTTCGCGTCGCAGATCGCCACAAAATCACCTCATAAATATATCAGAAATCTCAGATTTGTGCTATTACTATAATTCTTTCTCCACTATAATGCAAGCAATAAATCTGAACGGAGGGATAACGGTGAAAGCGATCGATCTGAATGGGTTATGGCAGATGTGCGTTTTAGGGGAAAGCGAAACACTCCCCGCAAATGTTCCCGGCACGGTGGCGGAGGCCATGCTGGCGGCGGAGAAAATTCCAGACCCCTATTGGCGGGATAACGAAACAAAGGTGCTGCCTGTGTTCGACAAAGACTATGTGTTCAGCAGGGCATTCCACGTGGAGGCTGAGCTGCTGGCCCATGACCGTGTATACCTGCGCTGCGACGGCTTGGATACCCTGGCTGAAATCACCCTGAACGGGGAGCGCTTGGCCGAGACCGATAATATGCACCGAATGTATCGGTTTGACGTGAAGGGGAGGCTTCGTGCCGGGGAAAATACGTTGTCCGTTCTGTTCCGCTCTCCCACCGCCGGGCTGGAAGGGTCTGGAATGGGCAGCTTTCCCACAGGACTACGTAAAGCTGCCTGTATGTATGGCTGGGACTGGGGCCTGTCCCTGCCGGACAGCGGCATCTGGCGGGACATCAGCATAGAGGCATTTAACGGGGCCCGGCTGGATTGGATCAGCATCGTGCAAGACCATACGCCGGGCCGGGTTACTCTGGACATCGCCCCGGAGGCAGAGGTGTGGGACGAGAATGTAATGCTGCGCGGCGAGGTATTGGATCCGGAAGGAAATCTCATAGGAGCGGGAAATGGAGCTTTTCAGGTGAAACTAGAAAATCCCCGGCTATGGCAGCCGGTAGGTTTTGGGGAGCAGCCGCTTTACACCGTGCGTATCACAGCCCAAAAGGACGGCAGGGCGCTTGATGCTCTGGAAAAGCATATTGGCCTGCGCACGGTGGAGCTGGACCGTTCCCGCCAACCGGACGGCTGCTGCGACTATTCGTTCAAAATCAACGGCCGGCCCGTCTATATCAGGGGGCAGGCAATGGTCATCGAAGACGCGTTCCTGGGCCGATCCACCCCAGAACGTTGGAAACGGCTGGTGGACAACGCGCTGCGCTCCAACCTGAACTGCATACGGGTGTGGGGTGGGGCCTACTATCCGCCGGAGCTGTTTTTTGAGCTGTGTGACCGCGCGGGGGTATTAGTATACATGGACTTCATGTTCGCCTGCCGCCCTTACCCGGCAGATGATGCGTTCTGCGAAAATATCCGTATGGAAGCGGAGCAGCAGGTCAAAATGATGGCAAGCCACCCAAGCTTGCTGGTGCTTTGCGGCAACAACGAGATTGGGCTGGTCCAGCAGTGCATGACCGATCCCAACGACCCCATTGGCAAAGCTCTGATGGGAACCTTCGGCAGCTTAAGCGGCGCCCTTACAGACAAAATGGTTCAGGTGCTGACGGACAATTATGACCGGCTTTTCCGGCAGCTGCTGAAAGAGACCAGCATTGAATATGCCCCGCAGATACCATATGTGTCGTCCTCGCCCTCCCTGCCGGAAGGGGTGGAGGGCTCCATCAAGGATATGATTACCAACGGAGATATGCACTTCTATCTGCAATATGTGGGCAATTTGCCTTATCAGGTCATGGCGAAGATCCCTGCCCGAATGCTGTCGGAGGTGGGTTTCCAAAGCTACCCATCCATGAAAACGATAAAAGAATTTTGTGTGCAGGAGGATATGCGGCCGGATTCGCCGGTGATGTACGCCCACCAGAAGTGCAAAAACGGTAACGAGACCATTGAGGAATACATGGGCAGAGACTACACCGTTCCGGAGGATTTCGGGGATTATGTATATCTGTCCCAGCTGATGGCCGCGGAGATCATGAAGTTCACAGCCGAAACTTACCGTCGCCAGAGCGCCTTTAATCGCGGGACGATCGTCTGGCAGTATAACGACTGCTGGCCGGTGGTGTCCTGGTCGGGGGTGGACTATTTTGGGCGCTGGAAGGCCCTGCAATATTTTATAAAACGTTTCTTTGCGCCCGTGCTGCTCAGCGCAAAAGTGGAAGACAGCCGCGCGGAGCTGTGGCTGTCAAATCAGAGTGGGAAAGGGTTTTCAGGGAAAGTCCTGTGGAAACTGCGGGATAACTTGGGAATGGTCGCAAAGGCTGGTGAAAAGCCCCTGACGGTACCAGTAGGAGAGAGCATACTGGCATACAGCCTGAACTTCGCCGAGGACCTGAAAAACCACCGGGACGGGTCATATCTGGAGTACACGCTGCATGATAAATACGACGTCCCCTTAAGCAGCGAAACAGCCCTGTTCTGTCTGCCGAAGGAATACCACTTTGAGCCCGTAAATATCAGCCTGGAGGTGAGCGGACAGGAAATTACCGTAACAGCCGACCGGTACGCAAAGGCCGTCATGCTGGATACGGTCCGGGGAGACTGCCTGTTCTCCGACAACTGGTTTGATCTGTCCGCTGGGGAGTCCAAGCGGATCACAGTCGTGCAGGGGGATGTAATGGGGAAAGAGAATTTGGAGGTAAAGGCATTGAATATGGTTATGTAGAGAGCGCCGACACCGATGTCAATATCACCAGATGCGCCAAGAAAGCCATGACTTTCTGCACTCGCTCACCCCTCAGCACGCTCCGCATGCCGCAGTTTAGAGCCATTTGCACCCACAGAAGAAAGCCGAAGAAGCAACTGCTTCTTCGGCTTTCTTTGGCAGGGGCAGAAGGATTCAATTTTCACCTGTCAGCTCGGTCTCCACTGGAGACCTCCCCCCCACCGGGACGCGCTCACCCCTCAGTACGTGATTTTGGAGGTGGATAAACATTCATAAATGAACGTTTGGAAAAAGCATGAGTGGGCATGTACCAACCGAATTTCCGCACGGTTGAGTGGTTTGTGTTTCTGAAACTTGCGCCCTGAGAAGCTTTATGATTTATTGATAATATTCAAAAGTCCGGGGCGCAAAACAGGCCAGTTTTGCGATTATAATTCAAAGCTTTTTAGGGCTTGTTTAAAAAATCGCAAACGCCGTCTTTTTGCACAATGCGGACGGATTTCCGCGTTGGAAATCCTCGACAGGCGTCAGCCTGTCCTGCGGTTTCCGCCTTGAAACCATCTCGCCTTGTACAAAAATCCGCCATTTTCTCTATTTTCAAACAAGCCCTAGAAGGGAAAAGCCATTTATTTTATAATGGTAATATGGAAATCGAGCTGTATCAAGCAGCAATTCCTTTCTCAAAATCTGCGCCGCTAAACAAAGAAAGCATTTCCAAATCGTACCATTTACTTTTTCAAAGTTTTAAAAACGATACGACAGCATAGCTTTAACGCCCTTTAGCTTCCCATCCCCATCATAAACCGTAACCAGAGCGATCTCCCCGCCATCCGTAGAATTAACAGAGAACACACCGCCTCCCGGCCTCATGTCCGTAAAGCTGTCTACAGCCTTGCCTTCATACCGTATGCTTCTCTTGCCGTCCTTTTCCTGATAAGTCACCCCATAGGGCGCATACTTCTCCATACGCTCCGCAATGGTCTCCCCGGAGCTGTCGCCAGTACCTTCAGTAGCGGTGGCTTCAGCGTTTATAACCGCCCCGCTCTCCACGAAACTTTTATCCTCCGTGCTTTCCCGCAGGCCGGCAAGCTCTCCGTTCTCATAGACCGCTTCCAGGTTCAGCCCCTCTGTACCCAGGCTGTTGCAGACCCAAAGCTGCCGCTGGGCATCAAATAAACTGCGCACGGCCCTGCCGTTCCAGGCCATTTTGAGAGAACCGGTGCTCAGAGTCTGGTCAAACTCATACGTCAGCCCGAAGGGAGCGTAGCGCTCCAATTCCTTAGCCGTGCGATCTCCCTCATACTGGAGCTCCGCGCCTACATAGCTTTGCCCCTCCAGTGCGTCCAGGAACATCTGCTCAGGCTCGAACTCCTCCAGCCGCACCAGGGGCCCCATCAGGTTGTAGCTGCCGTCGCCGTTATCCACCCGCTCCCGGACGGTCCGCACATCAATACTGCCATCCGGGTCGTAATGCTCATACTGAGAAACCCATCCGCCCCCATGCTCCGCGCCGTCCACAAAAATTCGCACCCGCTGGCCGTTCCAGTACAGGTTGCCGTCGCTGTTCTGAAAGGTAAGCCCGCAGCTCTTGTAGTCGTCGAAAAGGCTCGTGTAGTCGAAAGTATCATCGTAAAAATCGGACTGCTCTTTTGCCTCTATGACGTTCTCCCAGTCCGCGCTGCCAACCACTCTGTCAAGCGGATTCATTACCAGCATGGTGTCCTCATCTCCGTCAACGGTCTTGGAGACAAGATATCCGCTCTCAATCATGTTCAGAATTTCCTCATACTCAGCTATCGTCTCGTCCACCACCTCCTGGGTCCAGGTGAACCAGCCGGTGCTTTGTGTCCAACCTTTTGAGCCGATCATATCCTGCAAATTCTTTTTCTCGTTCTCTAACCATGCGGCGTATTCCGCGGCAGTCCACCACTCGACCTCCGGCTCGGGGTATGCCGCGGCGAACTCCTCGTCGGTCATGGCGGTCCAGGTCTCACCGTCATCGAAGCTGTAGTAGGTGGTGCCGTTTTCATCGGTATAGGAGACCAGGGCGGCATCTTTGTTTTCCACCACATAGCTGGTTTGGGGTGCATTATTATCATTGTTATCCGCACTGGCGGATGTGGCAAAAACTGTCACTGTGCCGCCTATCAGGCAGATGGACAGAGCCAGTGCAATCATAGATTTCCTTTTAATAGTCATAATTGATTTTATCCTTTCTTCAATAGGAGTTTTACTGAAATAGTTTCCTATCAAGGCCGGCACGTTTCTGCGTTCCTCCATGCGGATAAGTGCCATAGCGTAGCCGGGCCTCACGTCCTGCCCGAGCAGCCGGAGCACCGCTTCGTCGCAGGCCAGCTCGATGTCCCGGTTGGCAAAGAACAGCATGGCCCAGACCAGCGGGTTGAACCAGTGCACGCAGAACGCGGCATCCAGCGCCAGCTTGAAAAGACCATCGAACCGGCGGATATGGGTCCACTCGTGGGCCAGCACATAGTTTAAAGTGTCCCTGTCGTTCCAGTCTGCTGACTTGGGCAGAAGTATCACCGGACGCAGAATGCCATAGGTCAACGGCACGGCTATTCTGTCAGACTGCCGGACGGCGACCGGGCGGCGAAGCCTATGCTCCTTGAGCCACACACTCACATAGTCGTTGTGAACAGGCAGCGCCTCCCGGAACTCCCGGCGGCATTTTACATAGACCGCAATAAAGTACCAGGAGCAGACCAGGAACCCTGCCAGCCAGAGCGCGGCCAAGGGGTCAATGCTTGTGGCAGCACGGCCTGTAATGGCAGGTGTTTCAGTGACTCCGCCTGCCATTACAGCGGGGATGCGAGGTGTGCCTATTGGTCCAGGCTGATGAACTGTAGCCGAAGCGGGCCTGTTCAAAAGCGAGTACACGCTGCACGTTGCAGGCAGAGAAAACGGTACCAATAGTCGCACCAGCACCAGCGCCCACAGCGCCGGGAACAGCCGCTTGGGCAGCCGTTGTAGAGCCAGCGTTCGGACCAGCAGGATCGCCAAAATCATGGCCGCGCCGGACAGGCTCATTTGCAGGAGGCTCATTTCTCCACCTCTCCCTCAACCATCTGTTTCAGCCGGTCAATTTGCTCCGCCGAGAGCTTTTTGCTCCCCAGCAGCGCGGCGAACAGCTTATCCACCGAGCCGTCGTACAGCTTGCCTATGAGTTCGTCGGTCTCGGCCTCCTGCACAGCTTCTTTTGGAATAAGGGCGTGACAGAGAAATCCTGGCTCACTGCGCTCGATAGCCCCTTTGGCAATACATTTTTTGATGACGGTGTATGTGGTGTTCATGTTCCAGCCGGTCTCGGCCTTAAGGATGTCGGAAATTTCTTTGGCGGTGCGGTCGCCGCCGCGCCAGAGAACGTTCATTACTTTCAGTTCGGAATCGAATAGTTTGATTGGCATTTTTATCGGCCCTTTCTTTGAAACTATTGCAATAGTTTGCACGTTTATACTATCACAATAGTGTGGGGCTGTCAAGACTATTGCAGTAGTTCAAATGTAAAGAAGTTGTGAATGGGGCGGCTACACCCGCCCGGTGAACTTCCGCAAACGGTACTACCGGATTTTGAAAGCTGCTGGGATAAAGCAGAAAGGTCTCCACAGCCTCAGACACACATTCGGCTCATCACTGGTCAACGGCATCCGTCAGCCAGACGGAACCCTCATGGCTCTCTCGCCCCGCCAAGTGGCCGACCTCCTGGGTCACAGCACCTCACAGATAACCGAACTATATTATGTTAAAAAAGACACGACCCGCCTGCAAGGAATTACAGACAGGTTCAATTTTTAGCGAGAGCAAGCCAGCCCAGGGAGAGCGCCCCGGATTTTTGATGATTTATTGATGATGTGCCAGACGGAAAGGTTAGAAACGGATACGGCCAGATACGAAAAAAGCGCAAAATGCACGCCATAGAGAACGGCACCATAGACCGTACCCAGCCACCCCCAAACACGAGAAAAGCCCGGAATTCCAAGGAATTCCGGGCCATGTCTGTGGCAGGGGCAGAAGGATTCCTCTCGCCTGTCGGCTCGGTCGGTTCGCACCAGAGCACCACTGGCGCTCGCTCACCCCTCGGCACGCGGTTTTGGAGTGGATGTGGAAAAGACATGAGAGGACATACAACAGCCAGTTTTCCGCGCCGTTGAGCCGTTTGTGTTCCCGAAAAGTACGCCACAAAAGATTTTGATGATTTATTGATGATGTTGGATTTTCTCAGCCCTCAAAAAGGGCTTTTTTCATCTGCTTGTCTGAAAAAACTCTCAGAAAACTACATAGATAATACCATGCACACAAGCTAACTGTCAAGAGTTCGACAGCTCAAAATTTGTGCTGCAAAACAAAGAAGAAAAATAATATGATTTCGACAATAGAGAGCATAGTTTGGCAACACTCAAAACTTGAACGGTCTTTCATTTCAGTTGACTTTATCGCGCTGCAATGCTATTATCTGCAATGCTATAATCTTTGAAAAGCAAAAAGATACCAGGAGGAAAAGCATATGACGTTTCCAATCACAGCACGATATCTCTGTCTGCCGGTGGACAAAAAAGCCCCGTGGTGAAGCTACATTTTTATTCTGATGGGCAGAAGTTTCAAGAGGCAGACATCAGCCTGGGCACGGATGATAATGTAGATTTCTACAGTGCTATGGACGTGGAAAAATATGTGGGCAAGACCATCGAAATCGCTGGAGAGATACCGGCCGGCGCGGGAGAGAAGATACACTGCCAGGACAAAAGGCCTGCCACTGAATATGCTTTTCGCCCCCAGATCCACTTTGCCGCTGAAACCGGCTGGATTAACGACCCCAACGGTCTGATTTACGCGAACGGCGTATACCACCTTTACCACCAGTGGAACCCCTTTGGAACAGAATGGGGGAATATGCACTGGGGCCACGGAGTGAGCCAGGATATGATAACCTGGGAGCATAGGCCCATGGCCATGGAGCCGGATGAGTATGGCACGGCTTACTCCGGGTGCGCGTGGCAGGACAGGGAGAATACGGCGGGCTTTGGAAAAGACGCCCTGCTGTTCTTGTACACGGCCTCGGGCGGGTGCAACCAGTGGTCTATTGATGCCGGGAACCAGCATACTCAGCGGATGGCCGTGTCCACTGACGGCGGTGAGAGCCTAGAAAAGCACGGCCTGGTTTTAGGCCATATTATGGGTGGCAACCGCGACCCAAAGGTGTTCTATCATGAGGAGAGCGCTGCCTATGTGATGGTGCTATTCCTGGACGGGAATGAGTTCGCCATTTTCCGCTCCCAAGACCTGCTCCATTGGACGGAAAGCCAGCGGTTCACAGCGGATAAAATGTGGGAGTGTCCGGATCTGTTCCGGCTGGAGGTGGACAATGCCCTCGGCGCAGAGGTCGGCGAAAAGAAGTGGGTGTTCTGGTCCGCCGACGGCTATTACATGGTAGGCGAGTTTGACGGCTACCGGTTCACGCCGGAAACCGAAGTGCTGACCGCCTACAGCACAGACCTTGGCTACGCCGCCCAGACCTTCGCGGGCATAGAGGGCCGTACGGTGAGCGTGGCCTGGCTCCGCACGGAGAACCACCGGGGCAATTTTCGGGGGATGATGTCCATTCCCACAGAGCTGTCGCTGATGAAAGTGGATGGCGGCTGGAAAATGTGTTTCCGACCGGTGCGGGAAATCTGGAAACGCTTTTCAAAGTACCGGGAGCATACGGTCGAGAATGGGAAAGTCGCGGTCCCCATGGGCGGCAAGCCGGTGATCGCGGTGATCAACTGGAAATCGGGCGAGAAACATATTGTAAAAGTGGGCGCGACAGAAATGGAGGTCGGAGATTCCGCCCAGCCGCTTACTTTGATCGTAGACCACGGTATTGTGGAATATTTTGGAGACGGCGGCACGGTGTATGGTTCGATGGAGGCTGAGGAGGACGTGCTGAGCGGCGAGATCACCGTCGGTTCCGACGCGGAAAATATCTGTGTGTTTGAGATGCTGTAAGGTACAGCAGAGAGGGAATCAGTATGAGCGTTTATGAAATGAATGACAGAAAATCTTTCGGCTTTTCGGCGGAGAATCCTACCGGGACCTGGGGCGGCGGCTCACGGGGCGGGGACTGCGAAAAGCTGCGTCCATGCATCGACATCGCGCCGGGCGAAACCGTGACGCTCTGCAACACGGAGGGGCCGGGGATGATTACCCATATGTGGTTCACCGGGTACATCGGACATTCCTTTGTGCTTCGGATCTATTGGGATGGCTTGGAACGGCCCTCGGTGGAGGCGCCCATCTCCGCATTTTTTGGCTGCGCCTATGACGAAAATTTCGCAGACCGGGACGGGAACTACCCGGTTTTGAACTCCGCCATGGTGCTGGTGGCCCCGGGCCGGGGGTATAACTGCTACTGGGAGATGCCCTTTCAAAAGCGCTGCCGGATTACCATGGAGAACCGCGGAGCCGAAAAGCAGACCTTGTTTTACATGATCTCCGGCTGGCATGGAGCAGTGGCTGAAAATAGCGGCTATTTCCACGCCGCCTACCGGCAGGAGCACCCGGTTCAAAGGGGGCGCAGCTATACGGTGGTGGACAGAATCCAGGGGAAAGGCTGCTTTGCGGGGCTAAGCCTTGCCGCTGGCATGAACGGCCACAACACCTGCTGGGTGGAAGGCGAGGCCAAAATGTATATCGACGGCGACCACTACCCAACCATGAATTACACCGGCACCGAGGACTATTTCGGCGGGGCCTATGCCTTTGGCAACGATGTATATCAGCACCGCTACCAGACGTTCTCGGGGCTTTATACCGGGCTTTATGCCATTCTGGGCGACACCGACGAGATGTACAACCACCAGAAGCGCTTCCTTCTTTACCGCTGGCATGTAAAGGACCCGGTCTATTTTGACCGGGATTTCCGCATGGTTTTGGACAATCTGGGCTGGACCGGGCCTCGGTATGACGACTACACCACGGTGGCCTACTGGTACTTGGCGGAGCCTGCTCCCACGCCGGTGCAGCTGCCTGCGGATACGGAGATGGTGATGAAGTAACGGGAGAAGGGTGGTATCTATCGGATCAGGAAGAACACGGATATGCAATAGTGTGCGAGAATATCCAGTGAAAAGGGCGCAGAAAACCGTCAAAAAGACAAGCAGGTTAAAGCGCGGGGTCTACCGCGCTGGCGACATCGGACGGCAGAGCCGACCGTTGGGGCAAAATGAGGGATTTTTCTTTCTGAAAATCAGGGGTCGGTTGATAGAGGGCTTTTATGAAGGAGATTGTGCAAATTAATGCACGAGAAAACCTGCCTATAGGGCAGGACAAGCATAGCGTCCGGCTATACGCCGTCCGCAGGAGCCGGGAAACTCGGTTCTCCCCCTGCCCCTAAAGGGGAGTTGTAAGGGCTTTGGTGAGCGCTCGAAATTTGCACCGCTAAACAAAGAAAGGAATTTATCAAAGGAGCAAGAAGAAAAGTAAGAAAAATGTCAGTGGACTTTCTCGGCGAGGTGTGGTATTGTGGTGTGCTGAGAAAGGAGGCTGACAAGCATGGTTCAAAAGAAACTGCTCACGAATGGAAAAGCCTTTAAGAGAACCGACGACCGCTGGGGCGTCACAGTCTGGTACATGGATGAAAAAGGAGAACGTAAGCGTAAATCGTTCTCCGGTACTACCAAGGCAGAAGTCACCAAGAAGATGACCGACTACGTTGCGGCCTTTAACGATGTCTTGCAGGAGTCCGATGAATCCCGCAAAACGCTCAAGGAGAGCATGACCCACTGGCTACAGGTTTTTAAGTTTCCCTCAGTGGAGCGCACTACCTACGACCGCTGCGAATGTACGGTGGAGCACCAGATTTTTCCTCTGCTTGGTGAGAAAGTAGTAGGTGACATCACCGCCGCCGACCTTAAGGAAGTGCTGAACCACTGGATGAGTGAGGGTTATGCCTACACCACGGTGAAAAAAGTGTACATTGCCCTCAACGAGTATTTCCGTTATCTGACCCAGCAGGAAATCTTGCAAAAGAACCCCATGAACAGCGTCCCTATGATAAAGAAATCCAACTTCATGGCGGCGCAAAACAAAGAAGACCTACCCACACAGGAAACCGTCACAGTTTTCACGCCAGAAGAAATCGAGAAATTCAAGTCTGAGGCGTTCAGCACCTACTCCAACGGTAAGCCCAAGTATCAACAGCCAGCAGCCTACATTCTCATGCTGAACACTGGCCTGCGCACCGGGGAGCTGCTTGGCCTCCTCAACAGCGACATCGACCTGGAGCATAAATATCTTGAGGTGCACCAAAACGTAAAGGAAGTTTGTAGGCGCGATGGAACAGACTACGTCCCGGGCCGGGAAGTGAAGGTGGGCAAAACAAAGACCGCCACCAGCAAGCGCCGTGTGCCGCTGAATGGGGCCGCAGAGCAGGCGGTAAGGGAGTTGCGCCAGGAACGCGATTTCGGCCCCACAGCGCCCCTCGTGAGCGACGAGAAGGGCGGCTACACCCGCCCTGTGAACTTCCGCAAGCGGTATTACCGGATTCTCGAGGTAGCGGGGATAGAGCAAAAAGGGTTGCACAGCCTCCGACACCATTTCGCGACCCAGTTGATAAACGGTGTGAAACAGCCAGATGGCACGATTCTAGCCTTATCACCCCGCCAAGTAGCCGACTTCCTGGGTCACAGTACCTCACAAATTACCGAGATGTATTACGTCAAAAAAGACACCACCCGTCTGCAAGGAATCACAGACAGGTTCAATTTTTAGCGAGAGCAAGCCAGCCCAGGGAGAGCGCCCCGGATTTTTGATGATTTATTGATGCTGTGCCAGACGGAAAGGTTAGAAACGGATGGCGCCGGATGCGAAAAAAGAGCAAAATGCACGCCATAGAGAGCGGCACCATAGACCGTACCCAGCCACCCCCAAACACGAGAAAAGCCCGGAATTCCAAGGAATTCCGGGCCAAGTCTGTGGCAGGGGCAGAAGGATTCGAACCCTCGGCACGCGGTTTTGGAGACCGCTGCTCTACCAGCTGAGCTATACCCCTATTTCTGAAATGGTGCTTTCCATTTCTTGCTCAATTAGTTTACCATTTTGCCGCGTAGATGTCAACATATTTTTCAGGGAAACTTGGTGAAAAGATCTGTGCTGGCTGTAAAGGCGGTTTCTTGACACCTGGGTACTGCCATGATAAAATATTGATGGTAATATCTGAAATGAGGGCTGTGCCGCATTTCATTTTATGAAAGCTGTGGTTTTGGAAATGTCCTGCCACAGTGTGTGGCGCTTGTTTTCGATGAAGAGGTATTTATGCGTATGATATGCTTTATGAAAAAACCGATCCTTCTTTTTTTCACCTGCCTGATCCTGGCTGGCGTCGTGCTGGGCTCCGAAGCTGGGTGCGCTGCGAAAACGCCTGCCCGGGTGGAGGTTCCGATCCTGATGTATCACAACCTCTGTGAGGATTCAGAAAGCTCGCAGGTATCCACGAATACCATTACCCGCGGGCAGTTTGAAGCGGAGCTGGCGCTGCTGGACAAGCTGGGAAAGAACACGGTCACCTTTGATGAACTCATTGCCTATGTGGAGGAGGGAACGCCGCTGCCAAAAAATCCGGTGTGCCTCACCTTCGATGACGGTTACCTCAGCAATTATGAGATCGCTTTTCCCATTTTGCAAGAGCGCGGCATGAAAGCTACCATTTTTGTGATCGGCGCTACAGTGGGTAATAAGGAGCACTACAAGGAAACGGATTTTCCCATTACGCCCCATTTTGACTATACGGAAGCCAAGGAAATGGTGGATTCTGGCCTGATTTCCATTCAATCTCACACCTATGACATGCACCAGTGGGCGAAATATGAAACCGGCAATGAGATCCGTACCAATATTCTGAAGCTTCCCAATGAAACTGAGGAAGAATATACCCTGGCTGTAACCAAGGATCTCACCCGTTCCCGGACGGAGATCGAGGAAAAGGCGGGGAATCCCGTGAATGTTTTGGCTTATCCCGGCGGTTCCTTTGATGATCTCAGTCAAAAGCTGGTAAAGGAGTTGGGACTAAAGGCCACTTTGGCGATCACGCCCGGAAAAGCGGAGCTTATCTATGGAAAACAGGAAAGCTTATTTGCCATGAACCGCTTTTATGTGACCGACAACACCACGGAAGAGATCTTCCGGGAATGGCTTAAGTGAGCAAAATTTTTGAAGCTGCCCTTTTTCGCAAAAGAGCAAAAAACATTTTTGGAAAAAACAGGAAGATTCCTGACGAGAAAAAGCTTGACAACAGAATCTCTGTATTGTATAATAACCGTTGCCTGATAATGATTCAGGCATTTGGCCCGGTAGTTCAGCTGGTTAGAACGCTAGCCTGTCACGCTAGAGGTCGACGGTTCGAGCCCGTTCCGGGTCGCCATGCTGCTATGGCTCAGGCGGTAGAGCGCATCCTTGGTAAGGATGAGGTCTCCAGTTCGAATCTGGATAGCAGCTCCAGAAAGCGCTATGCTCTTTATGAGCATGGCGCTTCTTGTTTTGAATAAAGACCTCATCCTCCGCCGTGAACGCGGCGGGGTTTGGGGCGAAGCCCCATTTTTTATGAAGGAGAAGCGCAGCTTCTTTCGGAAGATATCGTCAGATATCTTCTCTCCAGCTTCGAATCTGGATAGCAGCTCCAGAAAGCGCTGTGCTCTTTATGAGCATGGCGCTTCTTGTTTTGAATAAAGGCCTCATCCTCCGCCGTGAACGCGGCGGGGTTTGGGGCGAAGCCCCATTTTTTATGAAGGAGAAGCGCAGCTTCTTTTGGAAGATATCGTCAGATATCTTCTCTCCAGCTTCGAATCTGGATAGCAGCTCCAGAAGAATCCCGACAAACTGCGGTTTGTCGGGATTCTGGTTTTTTCGGTTTACTCACTTTTAAGATTTTGGCCACAACAGAAAGCGCTTGGAAACAAAAGGAAACTGCCAAAGAGGGATCACGGCATGAATTCTATCTATTACCTTTCCAAGAAGGAAGGAAAGCAATACTTTGGAAGCGATTTAGTTATTTCATTAAGCTTCGTGCCCCAAAAAGCTACCGCTGTCATTTCGATATTATGAGCGAAAGGTTGCCCAAATAAATCAAGGAAGCTCGCCGGAGTTCTTTTGAACATCTTCGGCGGGCTTTTTTATAGTGTCTTACCTGGCCTGGCTCATAAAATACTTCTCTTCCCCACAGACTTCCCCTGCATCTGTTCGTACCTTTCAGAACTTCCTTCTTTCGCATAATCCGCCGGATCACGGCAACTCTAATTTTATGGCGATGGAGGAACAGATTTTCGGCGGGCCAAACGGCTTGCTTTTCAAATTTATTCTTCTCGGCCAACCCTGATGATTGCCGCCCATGTTGTCGAAACGACAGGGACGGTGAAGAAAGGACAGCACATATGCCAAACCATCTGAAAAGCGAAACCAGCCCGTACCTTCTCCAGCATGCGGAAAACCCGGTAGACTGGTACCCCTGGGGAGAAGAGGCTTTCCGCAGGGCCAAAGAAGAGGATAAGCCCATTTTCCTCAGCATTGGCTACAGCACCTGCCATTGGTGCCATGTTATGGCAAAGGAAAGCTTTCAGGACCTGAAGATAGCGGAGCTTCTAAACCGATGGTTTATCTCTGTCAAGGTCGACCGTGAGGAGCGCCCCGATATAGACAGCGTTTATATGGCGGTCTGTCAGGCCTTTACCGGCAGCGGCGGCTGGCCTACCAGCATTTTTCTGACGCCGGAGCAGCAGCCCTTCTTTGCCGGCACTTACTTTCCCAAACACAGCCAGGGCGGTATAGCGGGCTTTGGAGAGCTTTTAGAGCTGATCCATGAGAAATGGGAACAAGAGCGCTTTGCCCTATTGCGTCAGGCAAAGGAACTTGTGGCGCTGCTGAATCGGCAGACGCAAATGGAACAGGAAACTGAACCGCAGCTGCCGGAAACAGCCGTACAGCTTTACAAACGAAGCTTTGACCGAAAATACGGCGGATTTGGCGGCGCGCCAAAATTTCCCTCTCCCCACAACCTTCTGTTTCTCCTGGCTTACTATCGAAGACGAAAGGATCCGGATTGTCTGGCGATGGCGGAACAGACGCTGCTGCAAATGTACCGTGGAGGTCTCTTCGATCACATTGGCGGAGGCTTCTGCCGGTATTCTACCGACGCGCGATTTCTGGCTCCGCACTTTGAAAAGATGCTATATGACAACGCACTGTTGATTTTAGCTTATTGCGAAGCATATGCTCTTACAAAAAAAGAGATCTATCTTCGTGTGGCAGAGCGAACGGCAAATTTTATCCTGCGGGAAATGACCGCGCCGGAGGGCGGATTCTACAGCGCTCAAGACGCCGACAGTGACGGCGAGGAAGGAAAATACTATCTTTTTCAGCCGGAAGAGCTGATCTCCCTTCTGGGCTCGGAACAAGGCAGGGCTTTTAACGCGCATTTTGATATTACCGCCTCAGGTAATTTTGAAGGAAAAAGCATTCCCAATCTGCTGCACAGCGACCCGGAAGCGAGGTCTTTTGACTGCTTGTTAGAGCGGGTTTACCAATACCGCAAAAGCCGCTGTTCGCTTCCTCTGGACGATAAGCTCCTGACCGCCTGGAACGCTCTGACGATTGCGGCGCTCTGCCGTTTGTATAAGATTGATGGAAATGAAAAATATCTGCATGCCGCAAAACGGGCCGATCTGTTTCTGCGGGAGCATCTGTGGAGGAACGGTACGCTCCATGTCAGCTTTCGAGTTGGACAATTAGGAGCAAAAGGCTTTCTGGACGATCACGCCGCCTGCCTGTTTGCCCAATTAGCGCTGTATGACGTGACCTATGACAAGGAATACCTGAACGAGGCGGAGCAGCTTTGCCAAAATACGATTTCCAAATTCCAAGACGCCGAAAACGGCGGCTTTTACCTTTATGGAAAAGAGCAGGAAGCCCTGATCCTTCGGCCTAAGGAAACCTATGACGGGGCGATTCCCAGCGGAAATTCCCTGATGGCGTGGAGCCTGGTACGGCTCAGCCAGCTTATTCCGGAAAAGGATCTTGAGCCGGCGGCAAAACGGCAATTAGACTTTCTGACCGCGGACGCCGGCCAATACCCGCCCGGCCACGCCATGCTTCTGCTGGCGCTTTTGGACTACAGCGAACCGCCGCCAAAGGTGACAGTGGTCCTGGCGGAACCATCGGAACGGGAACCGCTGCCGCTGCTTCTTCCCTCCGACGCAATCGTTATTCTGCGGGAGCCGGATCGGGAGTATCCACTGAAAAACGGAAAAACTACTTTTTATGTTTGCCGGGATCACCGCTGTCTGCCTCCGGTCAATGAATGGAAGGAAGAGTAAAAAACTTTCTTTCCTCAAACACACAAAGCAATCACTACAATGAAAAGCCACAACCAAATATCCTGTGTCAAAACCACAGAATATTGAAGTTGAGGCTTTCTTCAAATGCTGCTGTTTTTTGAGTTTTTAGGGCAAAACCGGTTCATCTGGCACTGCTTTCCTCTATCAGTTCGGTGCAGACCTGCACATACCGGCAGACAGAGCCGACCCACACCTCCCGATAGGTGGCGTTGTTGTTCTGGGGCCAATAGGGCTCGTCGCCGTTATTCAGGGTCTCTATGCCCACGGGGACCTCCCCTACGCTTTCGCCGGTGAGCACCGCGTACTGGCGGCAGTAATTACTGCCCATGCCGTACACCAGAGACTGGCCGAAGGGATTCTTTCCCCAGGTCCAGTAAAGCTGCTCCCGGGCCAGCTGCAGCAGGGCTTCCTCTCCGAAGCAGCGGCCCAAAATTCCCGCCGCCTTCCCCATGGAAAGCAGCACTGCCTCATTTCCCCGGAAAGAGAACCAGACCGGGAAATTCCGCAGTACATAGCCGCCGCCCAGAGGCTTTCCGGCGGCGAGCTGCTCCAGGTAATTTTCCCGCTCCTGATGATACTGGCAGGTCACGTGCAGGAAGGGAAACAGCTCTTCGTTTTCCGCCTCGCTGACATGGTGCACTCCGGCGGGAAGCATGCCGTAAGGGGCGGTATTGCCCGCGATGGCCTTCAGGTAGCTTCCGTAGCGCCACATTCCCTCTTCCCAGGCGGCGCGCTCCGGGGCCTCCGGCTGCGTGCGGCACAGGGCCTCCAACGCCTGAACGAACTGATGCTCTCTGGCCTGATGATTGAAATGCACGATGGTCTTGTGGCTTTCGTCCCGGTAAAAGAAGCCTGTGAAGGGAAGGCCCGCTTCTCCGGTTTCCTGACAGGAGAGCAGACTTTTCCCATACTCCCGGGCAGCGGCGCCGTATTCCTCCGCTTTTGTGACCTCATACAGGCAGCTGGCCGCCCAGGTGATCACCGCGTAATATTGAGACAGGCCGCTGTTGTAGGTATGCTCGTACATATGGGCCGGTTCCACGCCGGTTTGGGCAAATTTCTTTTCCGCAAAGGCGAAATCCTCCCGGGCGGCTTTCAGGGCGCATTCCGCCAGGCCCTTGTCATAGTTCATCAGGCACCGGGCCGCAAAGGCCTCGATCCCGGCAAACAGAAAGTTTTCATAGGAATGGTCGTGCACCCGAGCCTCCACATCGTCGAAATTTCCCATGAGGCCGTCGGTGTACCGGGTAAGCCCGGCGCTGGTGGCCCGATACCCGTCTCCGAACCGGGTGCGAAGAATGAAATCCAGTCCCCAAACGGCTTCCTCCATCAGCCGGAGATACAGCGGGCGATCCTCTTTACAGCGATCCGCCGCCTCAAACAACGCCTGAACGATCTCCCCCGTCTGCGCCGCCTGCTGAGACTGATCTCCCGCGTCGTGCCAGCCGCCGGAAAAGCTCAGGGCAGCTCCGTTGTGGTGGGCCAGAATATCCTGGTGGCAGGCTCCGTGCCTGCCGTCCACCGGGAAGCCGCAGCGCTGGCAGTAAAAGAAATTTACGGCCTTCCACAGGGCCTCGGTGCAAAGCTCCTCCGAAATGGAAAAGACTGGGCTTTCCAGCTTGCCGGAGCGTAAAAAATACCTGCCGGGAGCGGACACCTCCGTAAAATCCATCACCCCAAAAACGCCGCGCTCGTTTACTTCCCGGCTTACCGCGCCGGTAAAAACTGTCTTTCCGGTTTCCGCCTCGACCACACTGAAGCTTTCTGCCTCTCCGGCGGCAACGGCGCGCTTTTCTCCCCTCGGCCAATATCCCGCTGTAGACAGGCGGATCCCCGGGGTGGGATTTTCCCAGCCCAGCTCATGCTCCGGGCATTCCAGCTGTTCCAGCCTGATCTCCTGAAATTCATAGGCGAGCGCTTCCCCGGCGGAAATATCGTGGCCGCTGCAAAGCACATAGAAAAAAAGCTGGCAAACGGCGTCCCGGGGCATGGCGGCAAATTCCCAAATGCAGTCATTCCACTCACCGTTTTTCAGGTCAAACACTGTGGAGCCCTCCCGGAAATAGGGATCCGGAATTGGAACGCTCCCCCGGTTTTCTATGGAAGCGTGCACATGCAAAATGCGGGCGCCCAAAATACGGGGCCGCACCTGAAAGCGCAGACGGTGATACTCCCGCCAATCCTCCCGGTCAAAGGAAAAAGCAAGCTTTGCTGTGCCAAAATTGCAGTAGTCCCCATCGGCAGGGGCTCCCTCGGGCCAGCGCTCTGTTCGCAGCGGGGCGGTCATGCACAAAGTATCCTCACGCTCCTCCAGGGCAGCCAGCCCCATTGCTCGCGGTCTCGAGGCGCGGACGCCCTCTCCATACAAGCACCTGCTTTTCAGCACCGCCTTTTTCGCAAAGCCTGCTTCCAAGCTGTTTTCCGGGTGCAGGGGCAAAGGACGATGCACAAAAAGACTTTCCTGTATTTCACGAGTCAGCTTGGGATCCATTTTTTCTCCTCCTGTTGTATAAAGCCGTTTAGCTTGGTAGATAAATCCAGTATTTTTCAGGGCGATAGCCCGGCAGCGAAAGCCTCTCCGCTCCTGGCCCTTCCACTATAGTATGAAACCCTTTTCCACGCAACGGAAGGTTCCCCCAAAAATCGCTTCCTGTTTTTAGGGAAAACGCCGGAATTCTGCCGCCAAGCCTTTTATTTTCATTTTATGTATTTTCCGGCGAAAGCTCCTCCTTTACCACCCGTAAAAACATCTCCATATCCTCGCCGAGAGTTCTGGCCGCGATCACCCCATAGGCAATGGAAAAGTTCTCGTCCAGTGGCACCGCCGTAAGGGCGGGGTGCACATGGCTCCAGCATTCCGGGGACAGCAGCAGCCCGCCGCTTTCCACGCAGCGGTTGAAGGTTTCCATGTTATAAATGGGCAGAATGTCTTCGATGACAATGTTGGAAGCCTCTGAAAGCAGCAGGGCCCGCATGTTGTCGTTGACCGGGCTGGTACCGGGCTTCATGTGCAGAATCGTCTCTCCCCTCAGCTCCTTGAATTTCAGGGAGCTTTTCCCCGCCAGCCTGTGCTCCCGGTTCATCAGCAAAACAAAGCGGTACCTTCCAATGGGAATAAAACGGCACTTTTCCTCTGCCGAGGGGTTGTTATAGGGCCCGATCAAAAAGTCGAAGTTTTTCCCCAAATGCTCATACCGCCGGCGGTCGTCGGAAAAAGGAATGATCTGAAACTGAAACCGAGAGCCCAGTCCTTTTTGCTGCCAGAGCTCCAGAAAGACCTGACAGGGAGACAGGGCCGAGCTGCCCACCCGCAGGGTTTTCCGCACGGGCCTGCCCGCCGCCTGAACGCGCTTTACCGCTTCTCTGGAATGCCGGATCAGCTCTCCCGCCTCCCGGTAGAGAACCTCCCCGGCAGGGGTCAGCCTCACGCCCTGATTAGAACGCTCCAAAAGCTGGACTCCCATGCGGTTTTCCAGGTGATTCAGCTGCTTGATCACAGCGGTATGCGTGAGAAACAAGCCCTCCGCCGCTTTGGAGAAGCTGCCACGGTCCGCCACTTCTCTGAAAACCTCCAGGGTTCGGTCGTACATGCCACCCGCCGCCTTTCGCTGAAACTTTTTGTTTCCGCCATTGTAGCAAATCGGAACTTCCCTGTCAAGAAAAGGCAGAGTAGACTAGGGGTTGTTTGAAAATAGAGGAAATGCCGGATTTTTGTACCAGGCGAGACGGTTTCAAGGCGGAACCCGCAAGACAGGCTGACGCCTGTCGAGGATTTCCAACGCAGAAATCCGGCCGCATTGGGCAAAAAGACGGAGTTTTCGATTTTTCAAACAACCCCTAAGCACATAGAAACTTCACTTGACAGGTGAAGCTGCGGGAGGCGGTTTGAAATGAAAAAAGACAAAGGGTTGTTTACAAACAAGGCGCTGCTGGCCCTGATCATTCCCCTGATCATTGAGAACGCCCTCTCTTTGGTCGTGGGTATGATCGATTCGATCATGGTATCCAGCGCGGGAGAGGCGGCGGTATCCGGCGTTTCCCTGATCGATACCGTGATGGTGCTGATCATCTATCTGTTTTCCGCTATGGCGGCGGGCGGCGCGGTAGTGGCAGGTCAGTACCTGGGCGGCGGCGACAAAACCAACGCGAAAAAGGCCGCCGGGGAGCTGGTTTGGATCAACGGGCTCATCTCCATAGCCGTAACTGTTCTGGTGTTTATTTTGTCCGGCTGGATCGTGGGCAATCTCTTCGGAGACATTGCGGAAGATGTGGCGGCGTCCGCGGGGGATTACTTATTCTATACGGCCTTTTCCATTCCGGCCATCGCCCTGTTCAACGCCGGGACCTCTATTTTCCGCACAATGGGCGATACCAAAACCACTATGAAGGTCTCCCTGCTGATGAACCTTCTCAACTGCGCGGGCAATGCCCTTCTCATTTACGGCTGTTCCATAGGGGCGGCCGGCGCGGCAATTTCCACACTGATAGCCCGGTGGGCGGCCGCCGTTCTCCTCATAGCGCTGCTGCTGAACCAAAAACGTGAATTGTCCATTGAGCGCTCCTTCCGCCACCACTTCAACTGGAGCTTGTTCCGCCAAATTGCCCGGGTAGGGATTCCCGGCGGTATTGAAAACGGGATTTTTCAGGTGGGAAAAATTGCTCTGGTAGGCCTGGCCGCCACCTTTGGCACCACAGCCATCACCGCCAACGCCGTTACCCAAACCCTGGCTTCCATTGAGGTGATCCCCGGAGGCGCGGTGCAGCTGGCCATTGTCACGGTGATTTCCCGGTGCGTGGGAGCGGGCGAAATAGAACAGGCCAAATACTACAACCGCAGGCTGATTCTGTTTACCGCGCTGGCTAATCTGGGGCTGGGTACCCTCATGTACCTGGGCCTGCCGCTGATCCTGGGGCTTTATACCCTCAGCGTGGAAACTACCGCCCTCATCGGCTCCATGTTTTTATGGCACACCATCGGCGCGGTCTCCCTTTGGCCCATGGCTTTTGTCCAGACAGCCGCTCTCCGGGCTGCCGGGGACGTGAAATACCCCATGCTGATGTCCATCGTTTCCATGTGGGTGTTCCGATTCGTCGGAGCCTACCTGCTGTGCTACGGCCTGAACCTGGGCGCCGTGGGCATATGGATCTCTATGGCCATGCTGGATTGGGGATTCCGGGCCGTTGTCTATGCCCTGCGCTGGAAAAGCGGCAAATGGGAAAGTATGAAGGTTATATGAGACAAATCATAAAATTTTTTACAGGAGGTCAATTCTATGGAAACACGGTTGATTCAAGACCTGGAGGTAAGCCCTATTGGCATGGGCTGCATGGGCTTTTCCCACGGCTATGGAGCTGTGCCTGAGGAAAGCTGTTCCATTGAGGCCATTCGCAGGGCTCATGACTTTGGCTGCACCTTCTTCGACACCGCTGAAGCCTATGGCAGAGAGCAGTTCTGGCCCGGCCACAACGAGCAGCTGGTGAGAAAGGCGCTGGAGCCCTTCCGCAGCAAGGTAATGCTGGCCACAAAGCTGCATCTCCACCCGGAGGAGGTGGAGGGAGCTTCTGTTTACGACGCGGTTCGGCATCATTTGGAGGCTTCCATGAAAAATCTGCGCACGGATTACATGGATCTCTGCTATCTGCACCGGGTCAACGAAAACATTCCGGTAGAGGACGTGGCAGAAGCCATGGGAAGGCTGATCCAGGAGGGGCTGATCCGGGGCTGGGGGCTTTCGCAGGTTTCTGTGCTGACCTTGGATAAGGCCCACAGCGTTACGCCGGTAACTGCCGTACAGAACCTCTATAACATGCTGGAGCGGGACTGTGAGGAGGACATTTTCCCCTACTGCCTGAAAAACAACATCGGCGGGATCCCCTTCTCCCCCATTGCCAGCGGGTTTCTTTCCGGCAAGATCACTACAGACACGAAATTTGAAGAAAAAGACGATGTGCGCAAATGGGTTCCCCAGCTGCAAAAAGAAAACATCACCGCCAACCAGCCGATCCTTGGTATTCTCGAGCGGTACTCTGCTGAGAAAAGCGCCACCAACGCTCAAATTTCCCTGGCCTGGATGCTGCATAAATACCCCAACTGCGTGCCGATCCCCGGCTCTAAAAACCAGGAACGCATTTTGGAAAACCTGGGCGGCTGGAATGTGGAACTGACGGAGGAGGAATTCAGCGCCTTGGAAACCGCCCTTTCCGCCTGCCAGGTGTACGGCCACCGGGGCCATGTGGAAATGGAGGGGAACGGCTTCAGCAAGAATTGGCGGAAGTAGTGAAAAGGCTGTGAAAAATGAGAAATGAGCAATTAGAAATTAGAAATTTTAAGGACTTAATTCGATAAATAGGAATTTACCGGTTATCCACTCACCTCTCTCCTGTCATTCTGAACGAAGTGAAGAATCTCGCCCTTTTCCCTTCTATTCAGGAAATGAAAGACGAGATTCTTCGTCACTTCGTTCCTCAGAATGACAGAGGGAACTGTGCGCTAAACTATAATTTAACATATTAGTCGTTAGTTGTAAGATGTTAGAGAAGAACAAGGCCCCTGCTTTGTCATTCTGAGCCGCAGGCGAAGAATCTCGTCCTTGCTCCCTGAGTAAAAGGGGGAAGGGCGAGATTCTTTGCTTTACTTTCTGCGAAAGGTCGAAATTCCTTTTCCTTAGAGATGATAAAAAGGTAGGCTTACGCTTCTACCCGCAGTGAGCTTGAATCGCTTCCCGGACAAACCGGGCTGTTCCTTTTCCTCCTGCCCGGTCGATATTTTCTGTAAACTCACCGCCAGCGGCGTACAGCTCTCCAAGTTTACATAACATATCATTTGAGCAGGTATAAAAGTGCTCCGTGATAAAGCCTTGCAGCTGCTTTACCTGGGCCTGCGCTTCGGCTGAATCGGCGGGAAGCTTTCGAAGCTCTCCAAATTTCACAAACAGCTCCATCAGTTCTTCGCCGAGCTTCCGGCTTTCTTCCTCAGTGCGCCCCTTCTCTTTTTCTTCAAACTCCCGATACTGGGCGGTTTTTCCCCAGGCAGCTTTTGCCTGAGCGGCGTACTCATCTAACTTTCCTGTATCAAAGGCGGTAAAATCCATGTAATTCACTCCTACTAATTTGATTCCACGGGCAAAGGCAAGCAGGTTTTCCAAATGCTCTTTCTTCAGCTCTAACAGGGAGATCTGCTGCTCCAGCGCCTTGTTTCGGTCGAAATCCGGGCTTTCCAGAATGGCCTTGATCTCCTTTAAGGGAAATTCCAGCTCACGAAACAATAAGATCTGCTGCAGCCGCTCCAGGGAAGCAGTATCGTACAGGCGATAGCCCGCCTCTGTGACCTTTGCGGGCTTCAAAAGCCCAATGGCGTCGTAATGGTGCAGCGCGCGTACACTGACGCCGGTAAGCAGGCTTACTTCCTTTACTGTTTTCATGTATAGCTCTCTCCTTTGCGGAAGCTTTTCTCCGCCCGTGGTGTAAGCACAGTATACGCTATAACGCAGCGTCAGAGTCAAGGGGAATCTGAAAAAAATTTTGCACAAACAAAAAGCATCTGCCTTTTTGGAAGAAGCCCCGCTGTCGGGATCCAAGAAAGGCAGATGTTTTCTGGTTTTTATACTAAAGCTCTATCCCTTTACAGCCCCGGAAGCCACTCCTTTTATGATGTGCTTCTGGCAGAAAATGTAAACAACGATAATCGGCACGATGCTGAACATGATCACCGCCATGGTGGCGCCCAGATCCACCGTGCCATAGCTGCCCTTCAGGTACTGCACGTGAATGGGAATGGTCATATATTTGGTGCGGTCCAAAACCAGGTAGGGAAGCAGGTAATCGTTCCACACCCACATGGTCTGCAAAATACCCACGGAGATCAAGGTGGGCTTCAGCATGGGCAGCACCACGCCGAAATACGTGCGCAACGGGCCGCAGCCGTCAATGGCCGCCGCTTCCTCGATCTCCAGCGGCAGGCCCTTGACAAACCCGGTAAACATGAAGATGGCAAGTCCGGCCCCAAAGCCCAGATACACGATGGGAATGGTGTACGGGGTGTTCAGCTTGAGCTGGTCGGCCGTGAAAGTCAGGGTAAACATGACCATCTGGAACGGCACGATCATGGAAAACAGGCACAGATAGTAAAAAATCTTACAGAACAGACTGTTCACACGGGAAATATACCATGCCGTCATGGACGTGCAAAGCAGGATAAGCCCTACGGAAAGCACGGTGATGATAAAGCTGTACCCCAGAGAATTGAAGAAGGGGTAGTTGCCAAAGGTCACACCCTTGGCATAGTTGTCAAACCCCACGAAGCTTTCGCTGTTGGGCAGCGCAAAAGGCTCCAGATTTACAAAAGCGTTGGACTTGAAGGAGTTTATGACCACCTCAACGATGGGCAGTATCCACACAATGCTAAGCAGCCCAAAAACAACAGTCAAGATCCAGCTTGCCTTGGAAAAGCTTTTCTCTTTCATCACTGCTGCACCTCCTTGCTGCGGGTCGCGGTAAGCTGTGCAATGGCCAGCACTGCCACAAGCAGGAAGAAAATGACAGCTTTCGCTTGTGCAACGCCGTGCCAGTTCACATTAATGTTATAAGTGTTGTAAATGTTCAGCGCCAGCATTTCCGTCGCCTTGATCTTGCCGCCCTCCACCATGATGGTGGGGTCTCCGGCAGTCAGGGCAAGGTTCTGGTCGAACAGCTTAAAGCCGTTGGTCAGCGTCAGGAAAGTGCAGATGGTGATAGAGGGCATCATGTTGGGAATGGTGACCCGGAACAGGGTCTGGAGCCCGTTAGCGCCGTCTATCTTCGCCGCTTCCATCATATCCTCCGGCACAGCCTGGAACCCCGCGATATAGATGATCATCAGGTATCCGATCTGCTGCCAGGCAACCAGAATGATCAAGCCCCAGAAGCCATAGGTGGAATTTGCAGTGAGATAGGTATTGTACTGCTTCAGGATGCCGTCGAAGATCATGCTCCAAATATAGCCCAGCACCACGCCGCCGATCAGGTTGGGCATAAAAAACACGGTGCGGTACAGGTTCGCGCCCCGCATTTTCTGGGTCAGTGCAAAGGCGATGAAGAAAGCAATCAAATTTGTCAGAATGATGGATACCACCGCAAAGGCAGCGGTATTCCAGAACGCATGGATAAAGCTGGCATCGCTCAGCGCTTTGGTATAATTGCTGATGCCCTGCCATGTGGCGTCCCTCGGGGTGTTGAACTTGCAGAAGGACAGATAAATGCCCTGAATAAAGGGCCATACAAAGCCGATACAGAACGCCACAAAGGTGGGCAAAATGAATAACCAGCACCAACGCTGGATCGGGCGGCGGATCAGCTGGCTGGTCACAGCGGAATTGCACGGTGCTTTTGATTTCACTTTTTTACTCAAAAGAAGTCCCTCCTCTTAAAAGTTTCGCAGGTAAAGCAAAGAAGAAACTTTTTATAGAGGAAAGGGGTTGGGCATCGCCCAGCCCCTTTCCGAAACTGTCAAATCGTGCTGTTTTCAGAGCACAGTAGCTAAAATCAGCCGCCGTTCTGGATCTTATACTCGTTTGCCCAGCCGTCAACGAAAGCAGTCTTCACTGCGTCCCAGTTGGCGTCGGTCTGATCGGCGGAGTATGCAGCCAGTGCGGAAACAACGGAAGCTCTCCAGCTGTCCACATTGGGGGTGTAGTTGAAATCCCAGGTCACAACATAGTCGCCGTTGGCAATATGGTCGTCAGCATTCTTAAAGAACACATTCTCAGGCTGCTTGGCGCTCTTGAAAGGGCAGGGACCAAACTGCTCTGCCATCATCGTGGTGCCGGCTTCGGAGGTGACAACCCACTTCATAAAGTCCATGGTAGCCTTCTGATCCTCTTCAGAAGCCTTGGAGTTCACAGCCCAGCGCTGCTCGGTGCCGCAGCACAGGCCTGCCTTTTCCTCGCCGTCAACGCCGCAGTAGATCGGGATCATTTCCAGATTGGCAGGGTCCATGCCGTACTGTTCACCGGTAATATTGGCGTACTCCCATGTGCCCTGCTGCCAGAACACAGCCTTGCCGGTGCCGAACTCAGCCTGGCTCATATCGCCAGTGGCGGAAGTCAGGGAGGTAGGCTCAGCAGAGGAATTGTTGATATACAGATCCCAAATGTTCCTGTAGTTGTCCAGATAAGCGCCGGTAATGGTAGCGGGCTGGGAAGTCACGTTATCATCGCGGAATTCATAGAACAGGGGCATATTAGCCAGATGGCCAGAGAATCTCCAGGAAGAGGAGGAATCCAGACCTGCGGAAGCGAAAGCGTCAAAGCCCAGGTCGGCAGCCCTGCCGTGGATATCCTCAGCAACAGCCTTCAGGGAAGCAAAATCCTTGATTTCGTCAATGGAATGGCCGGCCTGCTCCAGCAGAGCCTTGTTGACGATGATGCCGAAGGCCTCGTAGCAGAAGCCGATGGACTTCACAGCACCGTCGGCAACCAGATTAAATTCCTCGGTGCTCATCTCGTTCAGGATATCGGTGCCGGTAAGGTCCAGACAATAGTCGCCCCAGTTGATCAGGTCCTGCTCATTGCCGCAGTGGAACATGGTGGGCGGAGCGGACTTTGCCATTTCGGCGGTCAGGGTGTCGCCATAGGTGCCGGAAGCGGCGGTAACGACCTTGACTTCAACGCCGGTCTCGTCAGTATACTGCTTTGCCAGCGTCTGCCATGCCTCGTCAGCTTCAGGCTTGGCGTTCAGATAGTACACCTTGCCGGTAGCGCCGGTGTTAGGGGTGCTGTTGTTCCCGTCAGTGCTCGCGGTGGAATTCGGTGTACTGGAGCTGTTAGAACCGTTACCACAGCCCGCAAACACGCCGACTGCCATCAGGCAGGCCAACAGAATTGCGATGATTCTTTTCATGTTTTCGTACCTCCATATTGAGATTTGCCACAAAGGCGGCTTTTATAGCAGGGACAGTGTCACGCCCAGTTCTGCGGGAACCGGCCCACGGTGCCCGAACCAGCAATCCATGAAGCTTCTCCGCAGGAGAAGCTTCATGGAAAGAAAGCCGGGCCCGGTTTTCCGCCGAAGCCGCTGCTCACTCGCACCGAACGTAGGCATTTTCCCTTTCTGAACACATTATAGTACACTTTGCCGAATTTTTCAAGATTTTTTTGGTTGAATTTTCCATTTTGGCTAATTGCATAAACTCTTGTAACCGTTCGGCAAATTTCGTCTAAATCATTCTGTATATAAGCTGAAGCTCTGACTTCAGTTCCGTCAGGATTCTCGGCTCTCCTTCCGGTATACGCTGGGGGAGCGCCCCGTTCGGGCATGAAAAACCTTGGTAAAATAAGCAGGTGAAGCAAATCCGCACCGCGCCGCCGCCTCTGCTACAGTATGCCCCTTTTTCAGCAAATCCATGCTTTGCGCCACCCGGTATTCCAATAAATATTCAAACAGGGAAATTCCCATTTGCTTCTTAAAAAACCGGCAGCATTCACTTTTGCATAAATTGACTTGCCTTGATGCATCCTCCAGCGTGATTTTCTCCGCATAGTGCCCGTGGAGGAAGGCAAGCAGCGTGCGCAGCCGCTCTATCTTTTCCGTATCCTCTGCCGGGGCGCGCCTTGCCTCGTCGCCGTAATTCCGGTACAGCTCTGCCCAAATGCCCAGCAGCAGCCTCTGCACCTCTAGCTCATACGGCTCCTGCTTTTCCCGAAGCAGCCCGTATATGCGCCGCAGGCTTTCCAGCACCTCCCGTTGCCATGGAATCTCCCCGGTAAGCGGCAGGGAAGAAAGGGCGGAGCTTTCAATCACGCTTTCCACGTATTTGGTACGAATCACGCTGCCCTCATAGCCGTACAGGAACCGGGGGTGAACGGTAAGAGAAAGATAGTCGCAGTCCTCCTCCCCGTGCATGGAGCCGGTATGCAGGGCATTGGCGTTGCAAAAAAGCCCCTCTCCCTGCTTCAGCAGGTAGCTGCTGTCGTTGACACGGTACTCCATCTCCCCCTCCAGCACCAGCGTCAGTTCAATTTCATTATGCCAGTGCCATGGAAACGAGCCGGTTTCGTAAGAGGATATCTTTTTGCGCCCCAAACTTACCGGAAAGCCGTATGTTCCATGTAGCTTCGTTTCCTGCCGCTGCTCGTTTATCTGCAATTCCATGGTATCACCTCAAAATGCTGCAAGGTTTTCTATCAAATACCTCTATTTTCCTGCGGATAAGCTCATTATAAGAAAGGCTTTTACGAAAAGCAAGCTAAAAAAGCTCTTCCGCTGTGAGCTTTCACAGAAGAAGAGCTTTTTAGAAGCTAAGATACGCGGCGGGGAGCTTTTGGCGCTTTGTCCGCCTTTGAAAAATTACGGGCGCTGGCCCATACCGCCCTCCAGGGTGATGGTCTCGCCGGTCATATACTTGAAATCAGGCGAAGCCAGCTGCACGCAGACACGGCCGATCTCCAGCTCGGAATCGCCGTAATGGCCTACGGGAGGCATTTTCACATTTGCCTTGAAGGCCTCGGGGTATGCGTTCTGGAATTGCTCCAGCTGTGCGGTCCAGGCCAGGGGGCATACGATATTGACATTGATGTTATCCTTGCCCCATTCTGTGGCGGCCACGCGGGTCAGGCCGCGAATGCCTTCCTTAGCGGCGGCATAGGCGCACTGCCCGAAATTTCCGAACAGACCCGCGCCGGAGGCGAAGTTTATCACAGAGCCCTGAGATTTTGCCAGATAGGGATAGCAGGCCTTCATGTAATGGAAGGTGGCATATAGACCGGAATACACCGCCAGATCAAACTGCTCCACGGTGTGATCCGCCAAAGTCACGCCGGAGGCGGAGGCCTGAGCGTTGTTAATGAGCACATCAATACCGCCGAAGGTATCCACCGCCTGCTTCACGACCTCGTTTACCACGGCCTCGTTATCGGCCCCGGCGTTCACATCGGCCTGAACGGTCAGCACCTTGATGCCGTAAAGCCGTTCCAGCTCTTCTTTGGCGTCCTCCAGCTTTTTCACATTGCGCCCGGTGATCACCAGGTTCGCGCCTTCCTTTGCGTAGGCGGTGGCAATACCGTAGCCGATAGAGCCGCACCTGCCGTCGCTGAGAACAGCGCGGCCCGCGCCTGTAATGATAGCGGTTTTTCCTGTCAAAAAGCCCATGTTACTCTCTCCTTTGTTTTTTCTGAAAAAGCCTTCGGGACGTACTCCTGCAAGAACGGACACGCGGCTTTTGGTAAAACCCACATTTTCTATTTTTGCGAACACATTCTAAAACAGAAGTTCTTCCGAAGCCGGTACATTTTCCTGTTTCCGGCTGATTTGTTAATTTTAGTATAGCGGTTTGTTATTTATTTGTCAAGCCGTGATGATCAATTTCTTTTCCAGGAAATCCGTTTTTTCAGCGGATAAAATTGGTGCGCTGGGGCGCTTCCTTTTCCGGCAGGCCGTATTTCTCTTTGGCCAGAGCGATCCCCCTCATGAGAAAGGTCATGTTGCGGGCCAAGGTGCGCATGCTTTGCAGACCCTCCGCGTCCTGGACCGCCTCGCCGGGCGCCGCGCCGTGAATGCTGTTCCAATACTGGCCGGAAGCCACCGGCATACCCGAGATCGTAAAGAACTTATTCAGCTCGTCAAAGGTGGCGGAAAGCCCGCCCCGGCGGGCGGCCACCACACTGGCCCCCACCTTCATGGCTTTATCAAAGTGGGTGCTGTAAAACAGCCTGGTTAAAAACGCTACCAGGGTGGCGTTGGCGGAAGCGTAATAAACCGGGCTGCCTACAACCAGGCCGTCACAAGCCTCAAACTTTGCCGCCGCTTCATTGACAGGATCATCAAATACGCATTTCCCTGTTTCTGCGCATTTCCGGCAGCCAATACAGCCCCGGATCGCCTTGTTTCCCACATGGAGCAGCTCGGTTTCTATCCCTTCCCGCTGGAACACCTGCTCCATTTCATGAAGCGCCGTGTATGTATTCCCTTTTGCGTTCGGACTGCCGTTCACCAATAAAACCTTCATCTCCGCCACCCTTTCCAATGTCTAGTATCCAGTACTTAGAATCTAGTATGCCATATCACAACCGAAAATGCAATCCGTTCGGAAAAGGTTTTTTCGGGAAAAATCCTGGTCTGTTGCTCCGTTTCCGTTTTTGTAGTATACTAACGTAAATATGATTTAGAAGCTTTCTTAAAAGCAAAGGCAGCCGAGACTTTCAAAAAATTTTTTCAACGGTTGAATGGTTTTCCGTTCCTCAATCGTATTGACTACAGAAAGGTACAAAAACCCGGAAAACAATTTGGAGGAATCAACATGAAAAAATTATTGGCAGCAATTTTGACAGCAGTATTTCTTTTGCCCGCAGGCGCGGCAAGCGTTTTTGCACAGCGTCAGGATCACAATGAGACAGCTCCTCACAGAGAGGAACGCCGTGTATGCACACAGTACGCAGATACAAATGGCGATGGTATTTGCGACAACTTCGGTTCCGCTCACTGCACTCACGCCGACTGCGATACTTTTGTGGACGCCAACGGCGATGGCGTTTGCGACAACTTCGGTTCCGCTCACTGCACTCATGCCGACTGCGATACTTTTGTGGACGCCAACGGCGATGGCGTTTGCGACAACTTCGGCTCCGCTCACTGCACTCACGCCGACTGCGATACTTTTGTGGATACCAACGGCGATGGCGTTTGCGACAACTTCGGCTCCGCTCACTGCACTCACGCCGACTGCGATGCTTTTGTGGACGCCAACGGCGACGGCATTTGCGACAACTTCGGCTCCGCTCACTGCGCCCATGCCAGCTGTGATGGTTTTGTAGACGCAGATAGCGATGGTATTTGTGATAATCATGGAGCCGCAAACTGTTTTCATGAAAATTGCGGCAGCTTTGTAGATTCTGATGGCGACGGCGTTTGTGATAATTGGGGCAGCGGAAACTGTATTCACGGCAACGGAAACGGGTACGGCGGTGGATATATAGACGCGGACGGCGATGGCGTTTGCGATAACTGGGGTACCGGAAACGGCTGTGGAAACGGCGCTGGATATGTAGACGCGGACGGCGACGGCGTTTGCGATAACTGGGGTACCGGAAACGGTTACGGAAACGGCGGCAATGGCCAGGGCTATGGCAACGGTCAAGGCAACGGCGTGGGCCAGGGCGGCGGCCGCGGTCATGGCGGCCACCATGGCGGCGGAAGAGGCTGCCACTGGGGCTGAGCGCTTCAAAACGCAGAGACAGGGAGGCTTCCCTTAAAAATCAGGACAGGGGTTCGGTATGCGAAGCGAACAGGAGGCGGAAAGAGCCATTGAGCTGTATTCCGATACAGTGCGGCGGCTCTGCATGGTACATTTGAAGAATCAGACCGACAGCGAGGATATTTTTCAGACAGTCTTTTTGAAATATGTCCTGAGCACTGCTGCGTTTGAAAATGAAGAACACGAAAAAGCCTGGTTTATCCGTGTTACCATAAACGCCTGTAAGGATCTTTTGAAAAGCTTTTTTCGCAGTCGAACCGTACCTCTTGAGGAGCTCTCGGAGGAAGCCGCTGCTTTTTCTGAGGAAAGCAGAGAGGTGTGGCAGGCGGTGCTGGCTTTGCCGCTGAAATACCGGGACGTTGTTTTTCTCCATTATCATGAAGGCTATACCGCCCCTCAGATCAGCCAGATCCTCGGCAAGAATGTAAATACGATCTATACTCTTTTAACCCGCTCTAAAGATCTGCTGAAGGAAAGCCTGGGAGGTGACGGAGATGAATGACAGGCTGAAAAACGCGTTTGAAGCTGTTCGCGCCGAAGAGGCGTTAAAGGAAAAAACCAGCGAATTTCTGCTTCGTAAAACACGGGGCTATGGAGCAAAGCGCCGTCCTTTCCGGCGGCTGGTTCCCATAATAGCCTGCTGCCTTCTGGTTCTGGTTCTCTCTCTTGGGGCCGGGTGGGCCTATTTCACTCCGGTCTCGGCAATCACCATCGATATCAATCCCTCTCTGGAGCTCAGCATCAATCGCTTTGACAGGGTGCTTTCTGTAAAGGGCTACAACGAGGACGGACGCGCGCTGGCCAGCGCTGTGAATGTGACCTTTTTAAGCTATGAAGAAGCGCTTCGGCAGATCTTAGACAGCGCGGATATTCAGGAGCATCTGCGCCGTGACGAGCCCCTGTCTATCGTGGTGGTCTCTCCGGATCAGCAGCAAAGCGATAAAATGCTGGATACCGTAAAGCACTGCGCCCAGGGCCATCACAACGTGCACTGTCATGCGGGAAACAGCGAGGAAGCCGCGGCGGCGCAGGCGGTCGGGCTGTCAACCGGAAAGTACCGGGCCTTTTTGGAATTGCAGGCGCTGGATCCCTCTGTTACGCCGGAGGAAATACAGGGCCTGACCATGCGGGAGATCCGGGACAGGATCGCGGCTTTTTCCGAAAAACAGGAGCCGGTCAGCAGCAGCCCGGCGGAGACCTCCAGCCCGCAAGCAACAGACAACGAATCCAGCACAGCTTCGGTCAGCAGTTCTTGTGAACAGGAGGCTTCTCACAGCCAGGGCCAAGGAAACGGTATGGGACAAGGCCAAGGCGGCATGGGCCACGGCCAGGGAAATGGCACAGGACACGGCCAAGGTCATGGAAAAGGACAGCACCGGGGCCGCAACGCCTCTTGACGGCAAGCTTACTATGTTTCAGATGTTCAAGGAAGCGGATCAAAAAACCGCTTCCTTTTTATTTACAAATCTTCTCTTTCTCCCCGCCGAAACTTATGATATAATATCCGCAAAGGGCGCGGATATTATAAAATTTAAAATGCCTTGCCCAGTTTGTGCTTCGCGCAACGGGCAATCGGCATATTATATCAACGCGCCTACGGCGCTTATGATATAATATCCGCAAAGGGCGCGGATATTATAAAATTTAAAATGCCTTGCCCAGTTTGTGCTTCGCACAACGGGCAATCGGCATATTATATCAACGCGCCTACGGCGCTTATGATATAATATCCGCAAAGGGCGCGGATATTATAAAATTTAAAATGCCTTGCCCAGTTTGTGCTTCGCACAACGGGCAATCGGCATATTATATCAACGCGCCTACGGCGCTTATGATATAATAAGGACGGCAAGAAGCCGTCGTTATCTCGAAGAACCCCTGGAACGCGAAGCGTTTCTCTTTTCCTTACGGAAAAGCACCGGGCTTCTTCGGTATGCACGGAATTTGCGGTATAATAAATGCTGGATAGCAGAGAAGGGCGCTATTCTGATTCATATATGTCCTTTTCTACTATCTACTATCTAGCATCCAGCATCTAAAACGGGGTGAATGTTTTGCCGAAAAGACGAGTAAAGCGGGAGATCCTGGAACGCACGGATCACCGGCTGGATCTGAGCGTGGCCGGAAGGAATATCTTTATTTCCAGAGACAAGCAGGCGCAAAGCCGTTCCGCCCGGCGTATTAAGGTGTGGATGCGGGTAGTACTGACTCTGGTGATCCTGTTTGGCTCCATGGCCGCGATCTTATTCGCTGTTTCTTATCTGGGGCCATGGCTTCGATCTGAAATGTCCGTAGAAGCCAGCAGCTCCGTGTCCGCCTCTTCCCTGCCCTCCGCGCTGCCCAGTCCTGTTCCGGAGTATGACAGCGTTGGGCTTCCCGTTTACAGCGAAGAGGTCTGCCTGTTCCTTGTCAACAAGAGCAATCCTGCCAAAAAGGACTTTGCGCCGGAGCTTACAGAAGTAAGCGGAATTCAGGTAGATTCCAGAATCGCCGCGGCCCTGCGGCTGCTTTCCACCGCCGCCAAGGAGGATGGTCTGGCGCTGAGCTTTACCAAGGGCTACATTTCCTATGAAGAGCAGAAAAAGCGCTTCCGGGCTGTAGCGGACAAGCTGATGAAGGAGGAGGGGCTTACCACCGTTATGGCAAAATCGGAAGCGGAGGCGATAGAGCCTCAGCCAGGCGAAAGCGATTTTCAAAGCGGTATGTGCATCCGCCTGGAGGGAGACCCCAAAACCTTCGAGGATTCCCGCACCTATTCCTGGTTAAAAGCAAATATGGGAAAATACGGCTTTATTTTCCGTTACCCCCAATACAAGGAGGATGCCACCGGGCTGGAGGCCGACCCCACCGTGATCCGTTATGTAGGCAGCGCCAGCGCCGCCGCCATGCAGCAAAGGTCTCTCTGCCTGGAGGAATATATCAGCTATCTGGATAATCAATAAAGAGACAGAGCGGCTGTTAAGGAAAGAGCAGGCTCCTATCGGTATCTTGAGGGAAAGGCGCGTTGCTCCTTCCCGAAGGATTTTGCTCTTTCTTCCCTAAATAAAAGGGCGAAGGACGAAATTTTTCAAGGAAACGGAGCAATAACAGGCAAATGCAGTTCGCTAAACTATAGGTTTAGCACTTACCCTTGGCTCCCCTGAAAGGGGTGCTGGTCTCCGGTGGAGACCAGCACCGACCGGAGCGAAGCGGAGAAAGCTGTCACGGCTTTGCCGTGACTGAGGGGTTCCGACAGGAAGGTAAAAAATGTAGATTTTATGCTGGTTTATAGCGAGCTGGAACCTCTCCACCACCTGACGGTGGTCCCAGAAGGTTGCAAAGCAACCTTCTTCCCCTATTCAGGGGTGAGCGCGTCCCGGTGGGGGGGAAGGTCTCCAGTGGAGAACTCAGCTGTCGCTTCAGACATTGCTGAACGTGCCCCACTGGGGCACAGCAACCGCTCTGACCCGTTCTCGTTTGTCAACTCGGTCGTTGCTGGACGTGTGCCACCGGCACACAGCAACCGAACCGACAGGTGAGACCGTTGCTGGGCGTGCCCCACCGGGGCACAGCAACCGAGCCGACAGGCGAGAAAGGCAAGAAGTTAGTGCTAATTATTAGTCCGCTAAATTCCAATTTGTCAGCTTACTTACAGCCGGGTCGAAAACACCTTGCTGTCAGTGCACTAGGAACCCACTGAAAAAGGAGGTAAGAAAGCTATCGCTTTCTTACCTCCTTTTTCAGTCCGGCCGGCAAGCGGCTGCGGTGCTTTACCGCAGCGTTGTGATCACCCGCCATCTGATCCTCTTTCTCCAACCTTTTTCGATTTTTCCTTACTTTTTTCTGGACTTTTCCAATTTCCGGTGGTAAAATGTATCGGATAGCGCAAAATTTGCGCCGGAAAAGAGTTCCCCGGTGCGGTCCAAACCGCCTGTTTCTTCTGAACGACCCGGGCGATCGAGGGAACCGGAAAACGAAAATGGAGGAATGTACATGAAGCTTACGTACAACATCAAGGACAAGCCAAAGTTCGGCCAAATGATCGTATTTGCCGTTCAGCAGCTGCTGGCGATTATGGCCGCTACCATTGCGGTGCCCGCCATTGTGGGCAACGGTATGCAGCAGACAGCCGCCATGTTCGGCGCTGGTGTGGGCACATTGGTCTATGTGCTGTTCACCAAGGCAAACAGCCCCGTGTTTCTGGGCTCCAGCTTCGCCTTTATCGGTTCTATGAGCGCCGCCTTTGCCGGCGCCGTATCCACCTCCGCCGGTTACGCGGGCCTGATCATCGGTGCCGTGTTTGCCGGCCTTGTTTATGTGGCGATCGCCCTTATCGTAAAATTTGCCGGTGTTGGCTGGATCGACAAGCTGATGCCCAAGCAGGTCATCGGCCCCACTGTGGCCATTATCGGTCTGGGCCTTGCGGGCAGCGCTATCTCCAACCTGAATGCCGGTGGCTACACAACGGCGGAGGGCGTTTCCACAGCTTACCCCCTGCTGGCCGTGTTCTGCGGGCTGTTCGGCCTTCTTGTCACCATGCTGTGCTCCGTATACGGCAACAAGAACATTAAGCTGATCCCCTTCATCATCGGCATTGTGGCAGGCTATGCCATGTGCGCTCTGTTTACCGTGATCGGCATTGCCACCGGAAACGATGGATTGAAGCTTATTAATTTCTCCCATTTCCAGGGGATCGGCCTTTTCGCCCTGCCCAAGTTTACTTTCCTGGAAGCCATGAAGGGCGTTTCTGAGATCAACGGCGCTTACATTGGCACTGTGGCTCTGGCCTATATGCCTGTGGCCTTTGTGGTATTTGCCGAGCACATTGCCGACCACAAAAACATTTCCTCTATCATTGAAACCGATCTTCTCAAGGAGCCCGGCCTGCACCGCACCCTGCTGGGCGATGGCATCGGCTCCATGGCGGGCGCCGTGTTCGGTGGCTGCCCCAACACTACCTACGGCGAGTCCGTAGCCTGCGTGGCCATTTCCGGCAACGCTTCTGTGGCGACCATCATCACCACCGCCATTCTGGCGATCTTTATCGCCTTCGTTTCCCCCTTTGTCGCCTTTGTAGAGTCTATCCCCTCCTGCGTCATGGGCGGCGTGTGCATGGCGTTGTATGGCTTTATCGCCGTTTCCGGCCTTAAGATGGTACAGAAGGTGGATTTGGAGGATAACCGCAACCTCTTCACTGTGTCCACCATCCTTATCGCCGGGATCGGCGGCCTGGTATTGGACTTTGGAAAGATCCAGATCACCGCCGTAGCCACCGCGTTGATTCTCGGTATCCTCGTCAACCTGATCCTCCACGCCGGGGATAAGAAAAAGAAAGCATAAGCTGTTTTGAAATTAAGAAGAGCGCGCTGCAGAGGGAAAACTGCAACGCGCTCTTTTTTTGATGCTGGATTCTGGATTCTAGACGCTAGATGATGGCGGCGCTGCTATGCATAAGGAGCAATGAGAAATTAGCAATGAGCAATGAAAGGCAAAGGCGAAACAGTAAATTGTATAGAAGTAAACTATAATTTAGCGAACTAGTCGTTAGCTGTTAGTTGTTAGAGAAGAACAAGCCCCTTCCTTTGTCATTCTGAGGAACGAAGTGACGAAGAATCTCGTCCTTAATTCCAGGGCAAGAGAACAAAGGACGAGATTCTTCCCTTCGCTCAGAATGACAAGGAGAGATCTTTTCCCCTTTCTAACAACTAACTACTTACGACTAACGACTAACACGCCAAATTCCAATTTACCGAACCTTTCCCCTGCCTTTCCTAATTGCTCATTTCCAGTTTCTATTGCTCCTTGTGCCTATCGGCGTTCTTTACCGCAGGGGAATCTTCTCCCCATTCACTCGCACAGCGGTAACTTCCTGCGGATCCACAGGCGCGCCGGTCACCATGAGCTTTACTACCGCAGAGGTATCGTTATCTCCACGGAAAAATTCATAGGGCGTGGTGACCGCATGGTAAGAATGTGCCTTTTCTCCGCAGACAAAATCCAGGCTTTCCATACCGCTCAGCTGATCCCTGGCGCCTCTGAGATACACGCCCAGAGGAGTGATATCGATTGCTTCCAGAGAAAAACTCTCTCCCTCTACAGGGCCAAAGGAGGCGGTGCTTTCCGCAAGGCTTTCCTGCAAGTCAAATTTTACTGGAATCCTGAGAGTTTCCTCTCCGGAACAGAAGATCATGGCAAAAAACTCATAGTCCATTAGCTCTTCCGGGTTAATATCAAAAACGATTTCTTCGTAGCAGTCCTTTGCCGCGCTGTAAGGTGAGCCCCATTGAACCATGCCGTTCTCGTTCAGGTCAAACACAGCGACCGCGTCCAACCGCTTATACCCGAGAAGATCATTTTCTTCCACAGCCAGCATCTTTTCAGAACCGGCATTTCCCAACTGCCGTGCCACGGCTTCCCCCTGGCCCGCGTTGGCGCAAACGATTCGGAAGCTGTGCCTTTGAGAACCTGAATCGGTGTTTTTGTATCGATACTGTATATGGAATTTCCCATGAAGAAAACCGGCGGCTGTGATCTCCACAAAGTCCGCGCTTTCCGGGGAAACAGACTAAACGGGCTTCAAAACCACCGGAACGTCTTCTTCTCCGCGGTACTGCTCAAAAAACGGCATACCCGGCATTTCCTGCCCCTGCTCTGCAAGCTGCCCCCTGATTTCTGTATCGGCAGCCTCAGCTTCCTCCACGATGAGAAAACGGGCCGTGTTTCCGGTAGTATCATAAACTCGGGCAACCGGCAGAGTTTCTGTAGTCAAGGTCTTCTCCGGGAAGGAAAGCGGCACATATTCGGAAGAGCCTTCCGCGACAAAGATGCGGCGAACGCAAAGCTCCACCGATGCGTTGGCGGCGCTGTAAGCCTCGCTGCTTCTTTCGTTTGCGGAGCCCGGCAGCCAGTAGCGCCCTGTGGTCAGATCAAACCGGCAAAAAGCTGTTTGGGTTTCTCTGTTATATTCCAGCACCTGAGCGCTCTGGGCCATGCCGCCCTCTATCACGTTTTCCGTTTCCGGGTATTCCCCATTGAGCACCGCACCGGCGATCACGCTCATAGTTTCGCCCAAGCGATTTCTTTCTTCCAGATCCTGCAAGGTGAAATAGGCGATTACATGGTTTCCATCACCCATGGCGCCCAGCACCTCCATGCGGATCCCGTTCCATTCTCCGGAGGCGGCAACGGGAGCCAGACTTTCCGCCACCGGGGAGCTTTTCCCGAACAGCAGCTCCCGAAAGCCCGGAAAGGCGGAGGCCAGCGCCGTAACGGACAGCGCCATCACCAGCACGCACGCCAGTGCCGCTGTAACGATCCGCTTTTTCCTATGCGCCGCGGGAACAGCCGGGCGTTGCCCCGCCGCCACCATACGTTCCGCAGTTCTTGCCCGCAACGCGGCGCTGGGATCCACCTGTGCCATCAGCTCCTTATACTCACGTTCCAACATGGTCGTTCTCTCCTTTCAATCTGTTTCGCAGCAATTCTCTGCCCCGAAAAAGCCGGGATTTCACTGTGCCGGGTCGCAGACTCAGCATGGCGGCGATCTCGTCCACGGTCATATCCTCCCAGTAAAACAGGCGGAGCACCGTGCTGCATTTGCACGGCAGCTTTTTCAGTTCCTCTGCTAAATAGTGGTTTTCCGGCGTATCCGCCTGCAGGCTCTCTTCCAGTGGAACGCTGCGCCGCCAGGAAGAGGCCCACAGCTTTTTGCAGCAATTTATTGTCACCCGCAAAAACCAGGCCTTTTCGTGTTCTCGGCTTTCAAAGACCAGGGCCCTTTTCACATAACGGAGAAACACTTCCTGGTATACATCGTCCGCATCGCCGCGGTTTTTCAGCCGAGCAAAAGCGAGCTTGTAGACCAGTTCCGACCATTTTGCGATCACCTCTTCCGCCTGTTCCTGGGAAAACGACCGAGTGCTCAAGGTTCCCCACCTTCTTTCTGTTTCCCTAAAAACCGGTTTCGCTCTGAATACCCCACAGCAAGCGAAAAGGTTCCGCTATTCTAAAATTTTGTGCAAAATCTTCCCAAAATACAGAAAAGGGAGAAGCAACCTCCGCTTCTCCCCTGCTTTCTTTGTCTTTTTTCATCTCTGCCTGGGCCAGAAATACAGGCTGTATACCAAAAGGCAGAGGGAGATCAAGATCGCGCTGGCCGCTGCGCCCAAAGCCAATGCCGTGCGGTTCAGCGGCCCCGCCACCATGCTGATCAAAATAGCAATAGCGTCCGCCGTAAGCAGCAGCTTACAAAGTCTTTTTTCCACGTCAGACATTTTGATTCCTCCAAGTGAAAGATTAGATTTTAGAGATCGGACGAATGAGCAGTTAGCAAAGAGCAATTAGGAGCGTGCGATAAATGATAGTTTAGCGCACACCCCTTGGCTTTCTCGCCTGTCGGCTCGGTTGCTGTGCCCCGGTGGGGCACGCCCAGCAATGACCGAAGCGACAGCTGAGAACGGTTCGCATCAGCGGTCTCGCCTATCGGCTCGTTGCTGTGTGCCGGTGGCACACGTCCAGCAACGACCGAGTTGACAAACGAGAACGGGTCAGAGCGGTTGCTGTGCCCCAGTGGGGCACGTTCAGCAATGTCTGAAGCGACAGCTGAGTTCTCCAC
>Ga0209064_1000164_pt1 | contig 153732 bp, 111 predicted proteins | sample Inofromicrocosms_FD_187498 | JGI IMG/M metagenome (GOLD analysis project Ga0209064, IMG submission 187498) | Mouse cecum microbial communities from Vienna, Austria - Inoculum for glucosamine and mucus D2O microcosms (SPAdes) (version 2) | ecosystem: Host-associated > Mammals > Digestive system...
TCTTGATAATGATATTAAGGTGGCTATAGCACGAGGGATCCACCTCTTCCCATTCCGAACAGAGAAGTTAAGCCTCGTCACGCCGATGGTACTGCGTAACAGTGGAAGAGTAGGTAGCCGCCGTCTTAGGTGAGAGGAGTCAGTCGAAAGATTGGCTCCTTTTTTTGGTATATACACCAGCCGTTGTAGAGATGTGGCACGCTACGTCTTTACAAAGAGGGAACGTGGATAGATTAGTCGTTTATTTCTTTAGCTAGAGATTCCCGTAGTTTCCGTACTGCCGTGGCGATGTGGGCTTCTAATGTCTTTACTGATATTTCTAGGATATTTGCCGCATCCTTATATTTCATCTTATCTTCACGGATCAGTTTAAAAGCCATCTTGCATTTATCCGGGAGCGTATTGATCGCCTCATTTAAATGATCGATGCATTCTTTAGAAATAAGTTCTTCCTCGGGCGTAGTATCGGTATGTGCGAATAAATCGATCGTATTCTCATCGATCTGGACTTTCTCCATATGTTGTGTCCGGTATAGGCTGATGGCTTTGTGGCGGGCTATGCCATAGATATAAGAATCGAAGTTAGAGATCTCCGGTAATGACTTTCTATTATTCCAAAGACTTAGAAATGTATCAGAGACAATTTCCTCAGCTTCTACAGAGGAAGGCACATAAAGGGATGTAAACCGCATTAGCCTCTGAAAATAGGCTAAATAAAGCGATTTAAAAGCAGTTTGAGAATCGGATAGTGCGATTTCACAGACCCATTGCATTATTTCTTTGGAGTGTTTTTCCAAGTAACTAGAATCTTGTTAACTTATTTCCCTTCTAAATATATAGTCGCAAATGTATATAAAAACCCTTAGTGGATCTCTCTCTTAAAAGAGAAATACTTGATGTTAATTTCAACCTAATTTCATATCTGGTTGTTTTTGAATCTAATCCGCAGGTTGTAACATCATTGTAATATGTATGTAACGGATGCGAAATAATTGTTTCAGAACTTTGCGCAAGAATTATAACAATCAGTATGGAAACATTTTATTTGTTCTTGGTCATATTTTTGTTTGTATTGGCCATCGTAGATTTATCGGTCGGTGTTAGTAATGACGCCGTGAATTTCTTGAATTCAGCTATCGGCGCAAGAGCCGCATCCTTTAAAGTTATTATCGCTATCGCTGCCGTGGGAGTCTTTGTTGGTGCGGCGTTATCCAATGGTATGATGGATATTGCCCGGCATGGTATTTATCAACCCCAGCATTTTTATTTCTCGGAGATCATGTGTATCCTTGCGGCCGTTATGCTTACGGATGTGGTGTTACTGGATATTTTTAACTCGTTAGGTATGCCGACCTCGACAACGGTTTCCATGGTGTTTGAGTTGGTGGGTGGAACGGTAGCGATTGCCTTGGTAAAGATCGCTAGTTCTTCAGGCGCTTTGCAATTGGGGGATCTGCTGAATACAGAGAAGGCTTTTACCGTGATTCTGGGTATCTTTCTTTCTGTGGCGATCGCTTTTTTCTTTGGTGTGATCGTGCAGTATCTGTCCCGGATCTTGTTCTCGTTTAATTATAAGAAAAGCTCTAAATATTTTATTGGTCTGTTTGGAGGTTTAGCGGCCACTTCCATCATTTACTTTATGCTGATAAAGGGACTGAAGACAAGTTCTTTTATGACGGGTGAGTTCAAGGATATGGTGTATGCCAATACGGGGATGATCGTTTTGGGATGTATGGTATTTTTTACGATCTTGATGCAGGTATTGCATTGGTTGAAGGTGAATGTATTCAAGGTGGTCATTTTGATGGGTACGTTTGCCTTGGCGTTGGCTTTCGCCGGGAATGACTTGGTGAACTTTATCGGAGTCCCCTTGGCTGGCTATTCCTCTTATATGGATTTGATGGCGCAGGGAGGGACCACTACCACGGATACATTTTTGATGACCTCCTTGTTAGGACCGGCCCAGACACCTTGGTATTTCTTGGTGGGTTCCGGGGTCGTGATGGTAATCGCCTTGGCTACCTCCAAAAAGGCTCAGAACGTGGTGAAGACTTCCTTGGATCTGTCTCGTCAATCGGATGGAGAGGAGTCTTTCGGTACATCGCCTGTCGCACGGGTATTGGTACGGAATTGCAGTAATATATCCGCTACGCTATTAAGTATCGTGCCCACTCCGGTTAAGAACTGGATTGATAGCCGTTTCAACCAAAGCGAGATGATCATGGATGACAAGGCTAGCTTCGACTTGGTACGTGCCTCGGTGAACGTGGTTTTGTCCGGATTGCTGATCGCTTTGGGAACCTCCTTGAAATTGCCTTTATCTACGACGTATGTGGCTTTCATGGTCGCTATGGGTACTTCGTTGGCAGACCGTGCTTGGGGGCGTGAGAGCGCCGTATATCGCATCACAGGCGTATTGTCCGTGATAGGTGGTTGGTTCATTACGGCAGGGGCTGCTTTTACGATCTGTTTCATCGTCGCTCTTTTGATTTATTGGGGAGGTATTCCAGCTTTGGTCGCTATGATTGGTTTGGCGATCTATTCGTTGGTTCGTAGCCACTTCGCTTATAAGGCTAAATTGCGGAAAGAGGCATTGAAGGAGGAGGTGAATTCTACGGTGTCTAAACTTCGTAAGGCTACGGATACCCGTGAGGCTTTGGCACTGTTCCGCGAGCATAGCCGTGAGGAATTACAATCCGATCTGGATTTTACGGCGGAAGTATTCGGTAAGGCGGTAAATGGATTCATGAATGAGAACCTCCGTGAGTTGCGCAAGGTCTTGACTGCCGTGGAGGAGAAGAAGATTCACTTGAAGCAAGTGAAACGTGTCGGTACGCTTGGCGTTACCCAATTGGATCATGATATCGCCGTGGAGAAGGGGCTTTATTATTATCAAGGAAATGACTTCGCCAGCGAGATCATATTCAGTATCCGTCGCTTGGCAGAACCGATGAAAGATCATATCGATAATAATTTCAGCCCGTTGAGTCCGGTACAGAAAAATGATTTTGGTAAGGTATCTGAACAAATCATCTCCTTCTTGAGAAATTGCGCTACTATGATCCGTAAAAACGATTATATTGGTTTTGAGGAGCTGATCGCTGAGTCGATTACCTTGATGAACCAACTTACCGCCTTGAAGAAAGGGGAGTTGAAGCGTATCCAAGGGCAGTCCGGCAGCACGAAGGTGAGCATGGTTTATTTGAACATGGTACAAGAGGCCCAGAACGTGGTTTCTTTTACGGCGAACCTTTTGAAGGTGAGCAGGAAGTTCCAGAAGGAATAATCAGTCTCTATTCTATTGGGATGGTGGGAGACGGGGCATGCCCCGTCTCTACTGGTTTATAGGGTTAGCATCTTCTTTTCTTTGACTAAATCACTCTCGTCCATCCGCAGGGATGGGACTGTACACATCTTGATAAAATCTCCTGTTTGGCAAGTATAATCATAGTAGGCCTGTTGTTCCGGGGTAAAATCTTCTTTATCGATCAGTCCGCTTTTCCGGCTCATGAATTCATCGATCTCCGTGCTTTCTGATTCCTTGATAAGAAGGATTCGGCGGGCGATCGGGTTACGATTATAATCCTGCCCGATGTATAATCCTCGTAATTGGCGGGGATTCTTGAAAAATGGTATTTGCAGGTATATCGTTACCATCGTGAATTGGGGCGCTTGGTTCTCGTTCAGCATACAATGGAAATTCTGAGGATCGGGCATGATCCCGAATCCCCATTGAGCCTCTCCATAAGCGCTGATCCGCCCTACACGGACTTGATTATCCGAGGGGGAGAGTAGGAAGGGTTCCATCTTGAGGCAGTCCGAGGAGGAAGAAAGGCTGTAACTGGTATAGATTCCTTTGAAAGCCTCTATTTTAGAGGCGGAGAGCCGTGTCTCCTCCATCAATTGCTTGGCGAAAGGATTATCTTTTAGGCTATCCGGTTCGGCGAGCTCCATCTGGTCTAGGCGAAGGATCATCTCCTCTATATGGGAAAGCAAACGTTTTTTCGACACGTTATTCACTAGGGCGAGCGCCGAGTCCAGCGCTTCTTCCGGCGGGTAACTCTTGATGCCCTCGAAATAATTCGGCAATACGGTCGTATATAGGGAGGACAATATGCTGGGAGCCATATTGATCCAGTCGGCTATCTCTTTCATCTTAACCCCATTGCTTCGTAGATATTCGATCTTTCGGTAGAATTCTTGAAGATTGTTCATGTGTTTATATTCTTGATTTACCTTACAAAATAAGAGGACATATGTTGCGTTTCCGTTTCATGAATGTTACATAAATATTTCTTTATAATTTATTGATTCCTAGTTGGGTATTAATAATATACATTCATGGGTTCAGTAATATGTCTGTAACATGGCGGCTGTACTTTTGCCTTCGAAAATAAAACGACAGAAGATTATGGACACTGCGATACAGACAAATAAAACATCCCGGAGGCGGGTTTCCGATCTCTTCTTCATCCTATGGGCCGGAGGGGCCGCTTTGCTTTCTTATTCCTTGGTATATATGTTGCGTAAGCCTTATACGGCTGCCGCTTTCGAGGATCTGGAGGTATTCAATATGGACTATAAGGTGGCGGTTACGATCGTGCAGATCTTGGGGTACGTGGTGTCGAAGTTCATGGGAATTAAGTTGATATCGGAGTTGCGGCGGGAAGAGCGCTTGCGGTTCATCTTGATGTCCGTGGTGATGGCGGAACTTTCGTTGGTATTCTTCGGGTTGCTCTCGGCTCCTTATAATATAGCGGCGATGTTCTTGAACGGGCTTTCGCTGGGATGTATGTGGGGGATTATTTTCAGCTTTATAGAAGGACGTAGGATGACGGATGTCCTCGCTAGTTTGTTGGGCGTAAGTATGGTGATCAGTTCCGGTACGGCAAAGTCTGTCGGCTTGTACGTAATGGATACGTGGCAGGTCAGCGAGTTCTGGATGCCCGCCTTGATCGGGGCGGTGGCATTGCCTTTGCTAGCCTTGTTGGGATATGCGCTGAACCGACTTCCACAGCCTACGGAGGAGGATATCGCCTTGAAGTCGGAGCGGGAGACCTTGAACGGGCGGCAGCGTTGGGAGCTTTTTAAGCATTTCATGCCTTTCTTGACGATGCTTTTCGTGGCGAATATAGCGATCGTGGTATTGCGGGATATCAAGGAGGACTTCTTGGTGAATATCATCGATATGTCCGGTTACTCGCCTTGGTTGTTCACGCAAATAGATAGCGTGGTGACCTTGACTATCTTGGCGATCTTTGGTTTGATGGTGCTCGTGAAAGATAATTTTAAGGCGCTTTCAGTCCTGTACGGTTTGATTATTACGGGCATGATGGTCATGGCGTTCGTGTCGTTCGGGCAGGAGCGGATGGGATTGAGCCCGGTGACATGGCTTTTCTTGCAGAGCCTTTGCCTGTATATGGCTTACTTAACCTTCCAGACGATTTTCTTCGATCGCTTCATCGCCTGTTTCAAGATACGGGGAAACGTCGGTTTCTTTATTGTCTTAACTGATTTTCTGGGGTACACGGGTACGATACTGGTATTGGTGCTAAAGGAATTCGTGGGTACGGGATTGGACTGGGAGGTATTTTATAACCAACTTGCCGGATATGTAGGGATCTTTTGCTGCGCCACTTTTGTCGCTTCCTTCGTATATTTGCGGCAACGCTATCGTAAGGAGACCGCTTTATGTGGCTGCGAGGAAATAGCAACTCTTGAACCTACCGAAAACAATGTCCTTACGATCGCTTAAACAAGAAAATTATTAAATACGATACATACAGAATATGAAGAAGATTTCAGGTGTCATTATGGATTGGGCCGGTACGGCCGTGGATTATGGATGCTTCGCTCCACTGAACGCTTTTCTCAAGGTATTCTCGGAAGAGAAAGGGATTGATATCACTTACCGGCAGGCCCGTGAGCCGATGGGTCTCTTGAAGATCGATCATATCAAGGCAATCTTGAGCATGCCGGAGGTGAACGAGAAGTTCCGTGCCCTGTATAAGAGGGACTGGAACAAGGGGGACGTGGATGAGATGTACGCTAGTTTCGAGAAACATTTGTTCGCTTCCTTGAAGGATTTCACCACTCCGATACCGGGAGTCTTGGAGACGATGGCGATGCTTCGCGAGCAAGGTATAAAGATCGGCTCTACGACCGGGTACACGGCGAAGATGATGGAGATTGTCCGTCCCGGAGCCGAGGCCAAAGGATATAGGGTAGATAATCTGGTGACACCAAACGAGGTCCCGGCCGGTCGCCCCGCCCCGTATATGATCTATAAGAATATGATCGATTTGGCGATTCCTTCCGTAGATCAAGTGGTGAAGGTAGGAGATACGATCGCTGATATTAAGGAGGGCGTGAACGCCAAGGTATGGAGCGTCGGTATCGTGACCGGTAGCAACGAGATGGGCGTGAGCGAGGAGGAATATAACAGCCGTCCGGCGGAAGAATGGGAATCTCTGAAGAAAGAGGTGCGTGAGCGTATGTTGGCGGCGGGGGCTCATTTCGTCTTGGATACGATCGCCGAGCTGCCCGCTTGCATCGAGAAGATTAACAACAGGAATTAAGCTTGATAACCGAATAGAATAAAACAATCATATGAGAAACTATTTATTATTGACACCGGGCCCGTTGAGTACGTCGCAGACGGTACGTGAGGCCATGCTTCAAGATTGGTGTACGTGGGATAAGGATTATAACGAGGGTATCGTTACCCCGATCCGTAAAGGCTTGCTGGCGATAGCGGGACTGGACGGGGATGAGTACACCAGTGTCCTGCTGCAAGGTAGCGGAACGTATTGTGTGGAGGCTACGATCGGGGCTGCTGTCCGTCCGGAGGATAAATTGTTGATCCTCGCTAACGGTGCTTATGGCAAACGTATGGCGCAGATCGCCGATTATTATCATATCAATTACGTACTGGTCTCTTTGCATGAGACGGAACTGGTAACCGGCGAGGTAGCCCGACGTGCCTTGGAGGAACATCCCGGTATCACGCATCTCTCAATGGTACATAGCGAGACCACGACCGGTTTGTTGAATCCGATTGAGGAGGTAGCCGAGGTGATCAAGGGCCGGGGGATTACCTTTATCGTGGATGCGATGAGCAGCTTTGGCGGTGTCCCTATCGACGTGAAAGGTTTAGGTATCGACTTCTTGGTCAGTAGTGCGAACAAATGTATTCAAGGAGTTCCCGGCTTCGGCTTTATCCTCGCCCAAAAAGATAAATTGATGGCGACGAAGGGGAATGCCCGCTCGCTTTCCTTAGATATCTATGCCCAGTGGGAAGCGATGGAGAAAGGGGGAGGCAAATGGCGTTTCACGTCTCCGACGCACGTGGTTCACGCTTTCTACCAAGCCATGAAGGAATTGAACGAGGAAGGCGGTATCACGGCTCGTTATAAGAGATATCAAGAGAATCACCAGATATTGGTGGAAGGTATGCGTGGATTGGGCTTTAAGACGTTACTGTCCGATAACGCGCAAGGACCTATTATCACTTCGTTCTTATATCCCTCTGCGGATTTCGATTTCGCCTCGTTCTACGTGCGGCTAAAGGAGAAAGGCTTCGTGATCTATCCGGGTAAGATCTCGGATGCGGATACGTTCCGTATCGGTAATATCGGAGATATCTTCCCGAAAGATATGGAAGCCTTGATACAATCGATTAAAGAGATCCGGTAATTGATGCCCGTAACGTAACGAGTCCTTCGGGGCCCATATTGAACAGCAAATCCGCTATACTCAGATTGGGGAGGAATCCGAATTTCTCCCGGAATACTTGATAATAAGGTTCCGGGCGGAAGGCGGGATCTTCCCCTTCGTGTTTCGGGCGGATCGTTTCCCGGAAATCGTTGGCTACCTCCGGTTCATAATGCTCGGTGTAGACGACTGCGGGTTGCATATCCAACAGGTCACAGACCAGACGGCGCAATTCCTCGTTGAAGTCGAGGAGGAACTCGTATTTCTTTTCGTAGAAAGGAGCGAAGTCATCGGCATAATACTCGAAAAACGGACTCATATTGTAGGCCGATACCAAAGCGTTCCAGTGTAGGTGCCGCCAGTTTCCGTGGTCGGAGATACGGATGTCCTTGGTCTGGCATTTCAAGGTATCCGGCTTGACGATGGGGATGGATAGGGAGAGTGGGCCGTTTGCGGCGGCGATGGAACAACGGTTACGATAGGTTTGCTTCACGTAATTCTCGGCGGTCTCGATACGGACTTCCGGGTATTGGAGCATCTTGCAATATTGTTGTATGGGGCCTAGATAGGCGGTCGCTATATATACAGGTCGCATGATTAATGAACGGGTTTAAAGATTCGTTGTTTGTCGGGGCTGTACCAGCAGAGCCAAGCGTTGCCGACGATATGGTCGGCCGGTATGAAACCGAGATGGCGGGAATCTACCGCCTCGTTGGTATTATCGGACAGTGCCCAATAGTAGTCTTGTCGGAAAAAGAAGAAATTAGTCTCCCGCCCGTCCAGATATAACTTTCCGTCACGGAAGGAAGCTTTACCATCCGTCTCCTGCATGATGATCTCTTTGCAGGCGGTGAGCGAGGCGGCGTCCAGCGGGTAAGCCCGGTCTTTCCGGGGGACGATCAACATGTATTCTTGCATTTGTTCCCCGATAAAATGACGGTTTATGGCGTCGGGCAATTCCTCCCTCAATTGATATTCCTCGAAAGCCGTGAGGCTGAGCATACAGCCGAAACTTTCCTGCCTGAAATCCCTAAGTGGGATGTCCAACTTCTCTAACGTCTCCAAGAACGTCTCCTTGGCGCTCAGTGTTATGAAATAGGAACAGAGGGAGCGGGGAGAGCGGGGGATTTTCTGCCCGTTTATCGTATATCCGTCCATGCTGACCCGGATCGTATCGCCCGGCATACCGATGCAGCGGCTGATGAATAAGGGAGCATCCGCTGAATCTCGAGAGAGCGGGCTGGTAAAAAGTACGACCTTGCCCCGGACGGGCTTATTCTTCCCCGGTATTTTATTGACTAGGATATAATCCCCTTTATGCAAAGCCTCTTCCATAGAGTCCGTGGAGATGCGATAGGACTCTATGCAGAAAAGGCGTATGAGCATGACGATCCCTGCGGCTAGCGCGAAAGCTGCCAGCCATTTCATGAGAACTATCAGGAATCGTTGGATTGCCATAATACGAAGTTTTCACCTCTTAATCCGGATGCACCCAACGGAACAGGCGGTTCCAACGGATACCACCGTCGAACAGGCTGCGATCCTTGTCCAAGGATAGCCAAACCAAGATCGGCTTGCCGACAATGTGATCCTCGGGTACGAAACCCCATGAGCGGCTATCTGCGCTATTATGGCGGTTATCGCCCATCATCCAGTAATAATCGTATTTAAACGTATAGGAAGTCTCGGGCTTGCCGTTGATGTAGACCTTGCCGTCCTTCACTTCCAAGGTGTTGTTCTCGTAATTCTTGATACAACGGCTGTACAACGCCAGATTACGTTCGTCCAACGGGATGGTAGCCCCTTTCTTCGGGATCCAAAGCGGACCGAAGTTATCACGGGTCCAGCCTGTATTGTATCCGACCGGATAGGTAGGGCCGCCCAACGTCTCCGGCTCGATGATAACCTTCTTCACGGTAGGTAACTTCTCCGCTATCGCCAAGGCCTTTTTCGTGAGTGGCAGGCGATATACCGGGTTGTACTGTCCGTTCGCGTTAGGCGTAAAGCCTAGGTATGACAATAGGTTCTGGTAATAACCGCCGCTGGAGGCCAGCATACGGTCATCCTTGCTTACGTCCATCAAACGGAATTGCTCCTCTGTGATCGGGGAACCGTCTGTTTCGATGAAGTAGTTGAACTGCATATCTTTCGGGTTCTCGGCGGGTTTACCGTCTATGTACACTTGGTTGTCTATGAGTTGGAGCGTATCACCCGGCATACCGATACAACGCTTCACGTAATTCTCCCGTTTGTCGACCGGGCGGTACATAACCTCGCCGAACGTGGCCTTATCCAATAAGATACGTTCCCGTCCGTACTCCTCGACCAAGGAGTAGTAATCCGGGTTTTGCACTTTCACGGCGATCGTGTCGCCTGCGGGGAAGTTGAACACTACGATATCATTACGTTTCACGTGGCCCAAACCTTTCACCCGTTTGTAGCCCCATTCCGGCCAATCCAGATACGATTTGCAGTTTAAGATAGGCAACGTATTTTGTACCAACGGGAAGGAGATCGGCGTGTTCGGTACGCGAGGGCCGTAACTTAATTTGCTGACGAACAGGTAATCTCCTACCAGCAAGGATTTTTCTAGGGAAGAACTCGGTATCTGATAGTTCTGGAAGACGAACAAATTGATGAAATAAACGGCTACCAGTGCGAATACGATATCGTCCACCCATTCCAATACGTTGCGTACCGCCGGGTTCTTAGACCGTTTCCAAGCTCCCCAAGGGATGTAGTGCGTCAAGAATATATCGACTAGGACGATTAATCCCAGCAGTAACCATAAGTTTTGCATCCAGATAGCGAACAACGTGTATAATACGGCCGCTATACTAAACTTGATCCATTGTTTTTTCGTGAACTTCTTCATCTTTTAGCTAATACGTTTAGAATTTGAATAAGTCATTCATGCCTAGGAAACCTTTCTTTCCGGCGGTAAACTCTGCCGCTATTACGGCGCCTAGCGCAAATCCGGCACGGCTCTTGGCATCATGCTTGATACTGATCGTATCTACGTCCGACTCATACGTGATCTCGTGGATACCCGGAACCTCACCCTCACGGATGGCGTGGATCGGCAGGTCGGTCGCGTTCTCGGCGTTCTCTAAGGTCCAGCGGTCTTTACGATCGATGTTTTCCAAGATACCTTCGGCCAACGTGATAGCCGTTCCACTGGGTGCGTCCAGCTTGTGGATATGGTGGACTTCCGTCATCTTAACGTCGTAGGAGGGGAAGTTGTTCATGATTTTCGCCAGATACTTGTTCATGGCGAAGAAGATATTTACGCCGATGCTGAAGTTGGAGGCGTAGAAGAAGGTTTTGCCCTCTTTCTCGCATTTCTCCTTGATCTCGCCGATACGGTCCAGCCATCCGGTAGTACCCGATACGACCGGCACGCCTACCTCGAAACATTTCATATAGTTATTGAAAGCGGTAGCCGGGGTAGTAAACTCAATCGCCACGTCGGCGCTCTTGAACGCTTCCGAATATATATCCTCCGCGTTATTGATATCTATGATGGAAACAATTTGATGTCCTCTTTGGATGGCGATCTGCTCGATCGTTTTGCCCATTTTCCCGTAACCTATAAGTGCAATTTTCATACTTTAATTCAATTAATGTCGCAAATATACAGAAAATGAATTACATTTGAATCCAAAATCTTAACTCTGAAAGAATATGGAACGTTTATTACACTATGTTTGGAAATACAAACTCTACGCGAGTACTTCATTGGCTACCACCGAGGGGCTTCCCATCGCTGTTATCGATCCCGGAATACAAAACACCGACGCCGGTCCCGACTTCTTCAACGCCAAGATAAAGATTGACGGCACGGTATGGGCCGGAAGCGTGGAGATCCACGAAAAAGCTTCCGATTGGTTGCTGCATCATCATGATTCAGATAAGGCATATGACTCCGTTATCTTGCATGTAACGGGTGTGAATGACGCATCTATCTGCCGGATGAACGGTGAGCCTATTCCTCAATTGATATTACCCGTTCCGGAACCTGTCCGGAAAAATATCGATTGGTTATTGGTAAGAGAGGTGCCCGTCCCCTGTCTTGAGCGGATTCAAGATGTGGACTCCGTGCATCTGGCCTCATGGATGGATACCTTGCTCAGTGAGCGGCTGGAACGAAAGACAGAGGATATATACCGTCTGCTGGATCAGTATCAAGAGGATTGGAACGAGGTGTTCTATATCCTATTAACCCGTAGTTTCGGCTTTGGCGTGAATAGCGACGCTTTCGAGTGGTTGGCGAAAAGCCTCCCCCTGCGATATATCCAAAAGCAAAGGGCTAGCGAGTCGCAAGTAGAGGCGATGCTTTTTGGACAAGCGGGTATGCTCTCGGAAGAGGGCTCCTGCCATTACTATCGTCTGCTGAGGCGGGAATATGAGTTTCTCCGCCATAAGTTCGGCCTCAAGCCTTTGGATGAATCCTTGTTCAAAAGCCTTCGCATCCGTCCGACCAACTTCCCGCATGTGAAGTTGGCGCAACTGGCCGCTATCTGGCATCGGTACGATACATTGTTCTCGATGATCCTGTCCGTTTCTTCTCCTAAAGAGATCAAGGATTATTTCCGTATCCAACCCTCGGATTATTGGAAGAATCATTATCATTTCCGTTATGCCTCTCCGGAGAAAGAGAAGGAGATCGGGGAGAATGCGCTTGATATATTGTTGATAAACACGGTTGTTCCTTTACTTTTCGCTTATGGGGGGCGGAATAGATTACCGGAATATTGTACCCGTGCGACTCGTTTGTTGGAAAGTATCCCACCGGAACGAAACCATATCGTAACCGCTTTCACTCGATCCGGTATCCATGTCCGTAACGCCGGTGATACGCAATCGCTCATCCAGCTGAAACGGGAATATTGCGAGAAGCGAAAGTGTTTGTATTGCCGGATCGGGTTCAGGTTGCTGAAACGGAGTGTCAATCCACCTCGGTAAAAGGAGTTCCGGGGGAGAGACGGTTAATGTATAATTTATGCCTTGTCGGGTGAATAACTTATGGCTTGTCAAGTGAATAACTTACGGCTGGGGGTAACCATAAGCTTACGAGTCTGGAAGTGGTTAGTTATTCACTTGACAAGCCTTTCTCAAGTGAGTCGGCCTATTGATTAACATGGTTTAAATCAGTGATTTATATAATAATGGTTATCCCATGATCTCATCTGACTATAAGATTTCTTTTTTTCTTACCAAATATGTATACGCGTATCTTCCTGTATGAATAATTTATCACCCCACTTTACATCAAAAGCATTATACCAAGCATCCGTATGGATGACAATACCATTTACACGAAGCTCAGGTAAAGAATGCGTGTCTGCTTGGGTAGCATCAATCGCATGATCCTGTGTATAAATAGCTTTCCACGCTTGGGCGAATGACAAGTAGAATTTCTTTTCCTGGTCTTCCAGTTCGGATCCTTTAAAACCCTCTTTTGCTTTTTTCTCCATAAAAGTCTGGTAGGCTATTTCCAAGCCACCTAAGTCTGCGATATTTTCACCAAGCGTCTTTTCGCCATCAGCCTGTAATCCCGGCCATGCTTCCATAGAATTAAAACATTCGACAAAAGCGTCCTGTCTCTTTTTAAATTCTAATTTGTCAGCAAGCGTCCACCAGTCTTCAACAACACCATCCTGATTGAATCGTGAGCCATTGTTATCAAAACCGTGCGTCATCTCATGTCCGATCGTAGTAGCTCCAATCGTTGCATAATTGAAAGCATCAGAGACTGATAGGTCATAGATAGGAGGGAGCATGGTTCCAGCAGGGATAAACAAAGAGTTGAGAGGATGATAATAAAACGCATTTACGATATATAACGGATATTGAAGAATCAGAAAAATCCAAGAATCCTCTCCAAAGGATTTTCCGGAGATGCTTATACTGAGCTTATAATTTTGTTCTCTGCACTGCATGATATCCGCACAAAGGCAGTTTCCGCTTAGACGAGGGCTACCCAATTCATTCTATGCATCCGGATAGCCAATATTAAACTTCATGGCTTCCAGTTTAGCTATGGCCTTACTTTTAGTCGTTTCACTCATCCAGTCCAGATTTTCTATACGGCGTTTGAATACACTTCTCATTTCATTCGCCATTTCCGTACCCCGTTGTTTATAGGATGGATCAAAATATTTTTCTACATATAACCTGCTTAGATGGTAGGTCATATATTGGGTGGCAGCTGTTTTTAATAATTTATTTACAGGCTGAATTTCCTTATTGAACAATGCTGCTTCTTTTTCACGGAATTCCCGGGGTAGATAATCCCGATTATTCTGTATGATGCAGTTTTCCATATAATCTTTTAATATCTCTGGATTCGTTTCCGATATGATATTTAGGATGGGTTCAGCTACATCATAAATCATTGTGAGTTGGGGATCTAAACCCATGCTTTCAATAAAGATTTCTCAGTCAGAAGCGGTAGCCTTTGTTCGCACTTGTGACAAGTTTCTTAAACGGCTGTAGTTATCGGCATCACCCCAATATTTTAAAGTGTAAGAGGCCGGATTGGTACAGTTTGCGATTAAACGTTCTATATAGATGGCATTTTCAGCCTTCCGATAAGCATCATTGTTGCTATATCCTAACATTTCAAAGCAGTAAGCGATCCATTCTTTATATTGGGGATTAGCCCCTTGTTGATAGTCATAGGAGGTCGAATAAAAAATATATCCGGCATTCAGATGAGGAACAAAAAGACCATTGACAGGAACCACTGTAACAGAAAGGAAAGGTGCATATCCCAGTTTGATTATATTTCCGATGCCTTTTAATAAATCCGTATACGAATGGATATTTTGAACTAATAGCAGATGCTCCTTTAAAGCATCAAGACTGTTTCGCTCTGTAAGTTCGTTGTTTATCCCATCTTGTCGCAGTTTGTTTATGATAGGGTCGCTTGTGGAATTAAGTAATTTTTCGATTTTCCCAAGGCATAGTATCTGTAGTCGAATCTATGGGATCATCGTCGCTACAACTGGATAGACATAATGTCATACCAGACAATAAACACGCTGCCGCGTAAAGTAAACTTGTTTTTTTCATTTCATTTGTTAATGTTGATGATCGTTGAAAACTTAGCGGGGGAGACTATAGCCCCCCCCGTCGTTGATTGTAGAATATTTGGTAGTTAGTGTTTTTAAATACCTATATATTAATAATTCATCTGTTTCATGAACTTAGTGCTTCCATTCTTGAATTTCAAGATATATAATCCCTCCGGCAAGGACGATACGTCTACCCGTACGCTTTGCTCATCCAGCCAAGTAACCGATAAGTTCGCATACGATTTGCCTGTCGCGCTATATACCAAGACCGGACCTTGCTCCACGCCCTCGGCGATCACATACGTTGTCGCCGGGTTTGGATGAACGGATACTTGCTTGATCGCCACTTCCTCGACAGAGGTCGGATCATCGCCAACGACAATGTAATCCTTCTTCGTCACGGTCGAAGTGCCATAGGCGTTGCTTACGGTCAAGGTGACATCGTAGCTTCCCGGTGTCTCGTAAACGACTGTCGGATTCTCCTCATCAGAGGTAGCGGGCGTTCCTCCCTCGAACGTCCATGTCCATGAGGTAGGATCGTATTGAGATAAATCTTCAAACGTTATGGTCAGAGGTGCTTCACCCTTACGGTTCATGGCTTGGAAAGAAACTTCCGGCTTTTTACCCAAATCCCGTTCGCCGGTTCCGTAATACACCGGATATCTGGCATCCGTCTCTGCCCCTAAAGGAAATACCATATCTTCTTCATCCTCCGGGATAATGAAAGAGTTCTTATCTTCCGATAGAGCCACGTGGAATACGGTCGCTTCGTCCTCTTCCTCATCATACGCCATCAAAGCGATATATTCATCTTTGATACCCAAGGTCGGATAAGCCGGTTGGGAGAGAGGCGTCATTATGTTTGACAGTATTTCTCTGTCGAAAGAGGCTAGGGCTAATTCAACCCAACCTTTTGAGTTGATTGCCTCAAAAATAAACTTATCCGGAGAGTTCTTGAAGAAAGTAGGATTACCTACACTGATCCCATTATTGTAAGTGAATAGGATAGCGATCATTCCTTCGCTCCAATCTTCCATGTCGGCATCCCATACCTCCAAAACGCCAATATTCCAAAAACTGAATTGAGAGGTCTCGTTATAGGCATCATATAGCAAATTTTCCCCGCTTAGGTCGAACTCGATGTGATCCGCATATTTCACGTCGTAGGTCGTACCTTCCGTTCCCGGAGTGGACAATCCGAACGCGATCCATTCCTTGTCGTCCAGATTGCGCACGTAGATGTTGGGGTCGTCGTCTGAGTAGGCGACAGCCGCCACTCGCTTCCCATCCTTGGATATGGCGACATTGGCGAAGGGGGTCTCCTCCGAATAGATCTCGCAGTTTCCCTTTTCCAAGTCGCATCGATAGATCTTATAATCTTCACCTACATAGAGCAACGTCTTTCCGTTGTCTGTCACGCTCGGGGTTGTCAATGCGGGCATCTCGGAAATCAACGTGTATTCTTTGGTTACGGTGTTGTAGCTCATCAAACGTACGCATCCGCTTTCCGGATCCTTTATGTTCGCTGCCAAGCATTCGTCGCCCGGATTCGGATCCAATTCGGACATCCCGGGAAGCGATGCTTCATCCTCCCAGATACCTACCTCATCGAAAGCCTTGGCCGCGCAAGCCGCGTTCTTCTCTCCATACAACTTGCGGGCGGAGCGGATGATCGCCAAACGCAAGTCGGTGAAGCGAGACGTGGCTGTCAGATAATGGGTCAGGGCATGGTAATAAACCTGTTCTGCCTCTTCCTTGGAGGTCGCCGTGGCGTATTTGTAATAGGCGAAATTCAAGATACCGCTGTTGATATGCACGCCGCCATTATCCTCCTCACCTGTGTATATCTCGGACGTATGGGCCGGTTGCCAATTGTCCTCTTTACTGGAAATACACCCGTTGTGGGGGTTCGACATATCTCTCATGGTTCCGGAAGGGAACTCTTCCGGTTTAATAACATCTTCTCCTATTTGCCAATCCTCCCGGTCGATCATCGCCCCGAAAATATCGGCGAATGATTCATTCATGGCTCCGGATTGATCTCTATATACTAGGCCGGCCGTTTTGTCTATCACACCATGCCCCAATTCATGCCCGATGACATCCAAGGCTCCCGCTAATGGCTTGAATGCTTTATTCCCATTCCCGAATGCCATGTAAGCACCGTTCCAATAGGCGTTGTCCATGGGGTCTCCTGTTTCTGTGTCATTCATATTGATGATACCGATGATATTCCCACCTTCACCATCCAAGGAGTTACGGCCGAACGTGTTTTTGAAATAGTGATAAGTTTGGGTGATCCCCCACATGGTAGAGACGTGCAGCGGACTCCATTCATTTTGTTTGGATGTACATGGCTCTGTCTCTAGATTAGTCGCGTTCGTGAAGTTAGCGTCGAGAATCAAGATAGTTCCGGTCTCATTTTCCGGATCATACATCTCTTCTGCCTTATTTTGCAGATAATAGATGTTTTCATCCGTATTGTATGCTGTATGGATTGACTGGCGAACGCCGTTCAGATCCTCTCCCGTGAACGTCTTTTTTTCCCAGCCACCCTTCGTGTTATTATACCGGGAAATGATCGTGCCATCCGTGGCGTTGATGAAATAGATCCATTCCTCTACGAGATTGGGGCGGTAACTGATCCGGAAAGAAAGGCGATATAGGCCATCGGCGGTCGGATAGTAAAGCGTATCTACTTTCGCTTGTGTACCTCCTACCAGTTTCAACTCTGCTTTCGTGAGGGTTCTTACCTTGGTTTTCTCCTGCAAATCCTTCCGGAGGGTTTGGATCGCTAGGTCGCTATCCAGCGTAGCGGCGGAGGCTACGATCTTGCTCTCCTCGACCGTCCGTCCAGAGAAACGCTCGGTCTCGGAAGATATATTGAACGTGAAGTCCGCTCCGTAAACCGGATATCCCTTGAAGATCTGTTCACCTCTTCCGGTCAGCGTACCTCGTTTGTCTACCTCAACTTTGTTGATCCGGATATTTTCCGGATTCGTCAGGTAAAACATACCGGAGGAAGAGGCTAGGAAACGTGTCACCTCATTTCGGACAAATCCCGTATCTGTCGCTAATGAGCGTAAGTTTGACGGGCGTTTTTTCTCCAAGACGATGGCTTGCCCCTTTTCTTGGTTCATCTCTACTACGTCCGCACCTCGCAAAAGGATTGGATGTTTTTGCTGCTTTTTCGTGTCGGAGGCAGACCGGAGGGACGATTGACTACCATCGATTACCCGGCTGGTCGATATCGTTACCGGCTTTGAGGCGGTAGCGGCTGTTCGTGCTGGTTTCAACGCCGGTGTCTGTGCGCATAACCCCATTACGGACAAAGCAAAAAGGTTCAGTAATAATTTCCTCATAACGTTTGTTATTTATATGCACATGAAAAGTAGATTAATCGCCATAAACGATTACCGTGTACTTAGAGAAGAGTCCCAAGACGCTCTTGGACTTTTGGTCTACATGGCTGATCTTCGTGATACCCGCTTCTTTTGCGGCTTTCTGTATACTGGCATCTCCATAGGCAACGAGACCTAAGATGCTGGTAGCGGTAGCCTCTCCTTTTTTAGAGCCTAAGGTATTTGCGGTAGCCGAAACCGCGGATTGTGTTTTTTGGTAGATAGCCCCGTTCACCGGAGCGTTTACGATCGCACAACTAGACAATGTAAAGACAGTGCAAACGAATAAAAATACTTTTTTCATCATTGTTTTATTTTTTTGATTAAACATGATGCGAAAGTAGCCGGATTCTTTTGTTGGAAAGAGATTTCCGTAGCGGTTGCTCTCCACGGAAATCTTTCTTGTTCTCCACGAGAATCACATATATTACTAAGAATTATTGATTCCCAGCAGTTTCAGATGAACTCTTCATGTGGCTTGTTCCATCCTGTCATTCGTCAATCCGCCCTTTGGACAATTCCTTGTTACGGTAATCGGAGGGTTTCATCCCATATTTCTTTTGGAACTGGCTGTAAAAAGCACCGTTCGACATTTGGGATTCTTTGGCGATTGCCTCCAAGCTCCATTGCGGATGCCTACGCATCAGGCGGGTGGCATGATCGAGCCGGCATTGCTGTATGTACTGCGTGAAACTACACCCGGCGAACTCTTTGAACAAGATGGAGAATTTGTTGGTGGGTATGTGGAACTCTTTCAGCAAGTCTTGTTTTGTAAGACTCGTGTCTAGGTAGAGGCGGCGGTTTGTTATTTCATGGATCATGCGGTTATAGAGCGTACGGTCGTTATCCGTCAATTTGGGCATAAGGCGTGAATCAGCATCTTCCTTGGCCGGCATTTGGGGGGATTGCTCCTCTTGTGGTCCCTGTAACGTCGCTTTTAGACGGATGTTCTCCTCTTGTTGGACAAAAAGTTCATCTTTGTATGTCATCAGTTCGTCGATCGTATGAATCATTACGTTGTTCTTATTCCGGATGATACGATTATAATACAGCATACGGACACTAAATGCGATGGCTGCGAGTAAAAACACGATGGCAGAAATAATAATGGCATTGCGTAACCGTATGGAGGCGGTTTGTCGCTCGATCTGCCGGGCTTGCTCGTTGCTCTTGTATATTTCCGCCAGCTCCAGCGCATCCTCTTGGCGGCTTTTTTCTTGAAGCGTATCCATCAAGGCGATGATATTGCTTTGCACATGGTTGGCGGCACGGAAATCTTCCATACCCTCGTAGGCTTGCAGCTCATATTTCAGGTGCCATTCAATATACTCATAGTTGACTGTATCGGAATGAGCCTGTTTGTACTGTTTCTCTCGGGTGATATAACGCAATGCCTCCCGATAGCGCCGGGAAGCGATCAAATAGGGTATCCGTATCCCTTCCCCATCCGGGGTAGAGGCATAACGGGTACTGGTCAACAGGTCGTATAGCTTGTCGGCCTCTGTTGTATCCCCTTTCTGCCGATAGATATAGGCGTATGCCGCATATCCGCTGGCGATTCGCATATCCAAGAGGCCATCAGGGATATCATCGCATTTGCTCAGGTTTTCCATGGCCTTCTCTAAAACAGGCCACATGGCGGCGGCTTCCTCATACCGTTTGTTTTCGCTAAATGAACTGATTTGCGTGCCTAACGCATAGAGATAGTTGTCCCATTCAACCCAACTGGAACTTTTCCGGGCTTCCTCCTCCGTCACGTTTGTGGCAAAGCTGAAATGCCGGAATGCCTCTTCCTGTTGGCGCATTTGAAGTAAATTCTGTCCGAGGGTGACATGAAAGTTCGCTTCCGACATTCGGTTGCCGGTCTCTTGCGCTAGCTTGACTCCTTCGCCGCAATAACGCACGCTATTTGCGTAATCCCCTTCCATATAGTATTCATCGGCGATCAGTTCCACGAGCGATAGGAGTACCTCGGTATCTTCTCGTGCGGAAGGTAACTTATACGCTTCCAACGCGTATCGCAGCGCACGTTTGTAATTGGAAAGCCCGTTGTGGTAGGCTAGGCAACGCAGGCGATTGATATCAAAAGCCGTCATCAGGGATTTCTGCTCGGCGGTATCAAGCAGCGCGAGTACCTCGTGCGGCCGAGTGATTGTCATATCCTGTATATGGGCGACATCATAGGTTATGCTGTCTTGCTTGGTTGTCATGCCGGAGGTATGTTTGTTGGCGCAACTCCATCCGATAACGAGAGCAATGATCCATAGGGGTACTATAAAGTGTCTTCTTTTATTCATGTTTGATATCGATCAGATCATTAGGCAAAACGTAAACACGTAGAGCAGCCTTTTCAATATGTTGTGTATGATGTTGGTAAATTCTTCAGGTGTGATGTCGTCCCTGCCGATAAAATGGGGAAGTTCGTATTCGGGAAGTTTTTCTCTCATTTCAATGTTCTCGTTGATACAGCGCACAAGTGCGGTCTTGCATTTATTCAGTTTCCGTCGATAATAGACGACAGCGATGGAGAGCATCATGATGATGATTGCGGATAGGATGATCGCTATATATAAATAAAATTGCTCCATTTGAATTTATCATTTTAATCTAGTACGAAATTAGAAGAAATATATGAAAGTGCCCCATCTTTTTACGGGTGATTCTCCACGGAGATCATTTCTATTCTCCGCATAAATCACTTTTGATCCTTAAACGGATATAGTCTCCACAGTCATCCTATTAATAGTAACTGTCTTTCTTTTTAATCTCCACCTCTCGACCGACAATGGCAAATTCATCTATTATCGGCTGGAAGTATTTCGTAAAATCAAACTTGTCATCGGGAGCCAGGAGGGAAAAATCCATATCCTCGCTGAAGCGTTGGAGACCATGAAAAATTCTGAGGCAAGTACCACCATAGAAAGCGGCCACATCAAAGAAACCGCCATTGTAGAGCCCGGCAAGTATCACTTGCTGGTTTACTTCAAATATGGCATTACGCCTTTCTTGTTCTGTTGTCACGCCATATGCAGAGAGCATATTGTCATAATTCTCATTCTTCATTTTTTCAGCAATTTAAGTAAAGCATTCTTGAGACGTATTATTTGTTTGTCACGCTCAAGCAACCTGAGTTTCTGGCTTCCGCCCTTGATATGAGGAAACAAAGACTCCAAAACGGAAGCTGTAACAGGAATGTTACCTAATTGTTGCAATGGATTCATGCTATTTACTATTTTACCATAGATACAAAACCGTTCTTGTTTATATGAATGCCTGTCATTCCGGTACTGCCAATAGGCAGATGCTCGCCATTGCTCATTTGCAAGGTGAAGGTCACTTCTTCGTCTATGCCGATGAAGGGTTCTATCCTCTTGAGTTCATCATACACATCGTTCCACTCATCGCTAAGACGGTGAGTAAGATGCTTGCGGACTATTCCGGCACGGTTGGGATAGTCGGAGAGTTCTCTGAAGCTTGGGCTGTTTTCCGACATCAATTTTCGCAAATAACTGGAGGTGGCATTCACCGGGCTGGCAACAATTGTCACTTTGTCCTTGTAGCGGTCGGGAGTCGGCAAATCAAACGTCTTTGTAGGACCATATCCATAGCAAAAATTATATGCGTGGTTGGAACCAGCACCCGAAGTGGCCGCACCCGAAGTGATGTCATACACTACACTTACATTCAAACTGATAGGCAGGTCTTGCTGTTTACTGGTGTTGTCGATGATCCAACACCAAGTCTGCTCAAGTGGGAATTGTTTGATGCTGATATCGGAAAATTTGTTCACACCTCCGTTTCGCCCGCTATTACGATGGTATTTCATGGGATTTTGAATACGATACGTCCACTGAATATACGATTTGTCAACCCGGTTGAATGTAGCTGGCATCTCGCTATAGGGTAAGGAAATTGAGGTTGAGGATGTGTATCCTGCGCTCAAGTCCCCGGCAATACCGCCAGAACTTAAACCGATCGAACCTCCCAAAGTCCATCCGTTGATGGTCTCTTTAGTGCCGTTTGCCGGATGATTGTCGGGTGCCACGCCTTCCAAGGTACTTACGTTAATGCTGGGATTCAAATTTTTTAATCTCACATCTACATGAATCCCTTCCAAAGCGAAACCGGCACATTTGTCGGAGTAGATTCCATGCTTAATCTTGCTCTCGCCTTGCCAAAGATTTTTGCCGGGATAATATTCACTAAGGGTTATCTGATAGTAGTCCTTGTCTTGGTCGAAGGAGTAAGCGCATCGGATTTTTGCGTCGATGCTGACGGTTCCTTCAGCCTTCAGAGTCACTTCCTTTGCCATGTGATGGTCTTTCTTATTGTATGTCTTGTATAGATGAAGTGTCTTGTCCCAGTGTATAGGAATTAGGGGAGGTTCAGTAAACGAATGTCCTGCCCGCAACGTGACCGCAGTAGAGCGGGCACGGACGCAGGTTTCTAATGTCTCATTGATAAACTTTGCGGCATTTTCTGCGTATAAACCATAAAAATAGTCGTTTGGCTTCTCTGCATTATCAATAACTTCCGTATGAATATGGCCGTCTTCATCCGTGAACTCGATAACTTGAGAACCTGCAACATGGATATCGTCGGTACGGTATTCAGCTCCTTGGATATTAAAGATGTAGGCATCGCATACCGGAGGAATGGCCTTGTCTGGTACATCGTTGAAGACCCCTAGCTTTAGGCGGGCTATCAATGCCGAAGCTTGTAATGCCGGCTTGTGGAAGTATATCAAACCTCCTCGGAGATAGAAGTCTTCGAGTTTTTCATACTTTTCATCGTCGTTGATAAACTGCGTTACCCCCTCCTCGTCAAAAACCACCAGTTCGGTGTCGTCATCCAAGTAGGGGCTTATGAGTTCGCTCGACAAGCGATTCTGAAACAGACGGCTCATTTCATCAAGCCCTGTTGCGAAAATCACCGTTAGAGCCGTTACCTTCGTTTCAATTACATCATGCGTTGGCAAATCAGTCGCCGGAGGAGCTGCTTCCGTATCCTCCTCATTATTTATCTTTTCCAGTTCATCGTCTTTGCAAGAGGTAAGAGTTGTTCCAACGATGAGGATTGACGACAGAATGCCAATCATTATTTTCATACGGTTGTTTTTGTCCATAATCTTTCAGTCTAAATAGTCTATTTTATGAGGGATGTCGGTTCTTTTTGATGTTCGGCAAAGTATCTTAAGATACTTGGTCGATGAAGTTAAGATACTTTGCTAACAAGAGAATTTGCGGAAAACATGTATGACTTTTCCGGAAAATAGGCTGATGTTTTTCCGAGCCTCCTTTATTCCTTCGAGAAGTTCGGACAGGTGTACACGGCTCCGTTTTCTACCGCTTTACCATCTATCCGGACTAATCGTATCTCGGTCCCTTCGGTATTCAGCAGGAAGGCATATTTTTCTTCCTTCTCCTTCTCCGCTGTAAGCGTGATGTCGTATCCTGAGTGTTTCCAACTGTATGATACGGATGAATCATCGTTTACGTTCGCTACGTACTTATTCGGGAAGTTTAACGAGCGGATAGCGGTCGTCTCATCTGTCGTTGTCCAAACTGTGGCTTCCACGTTCGGTAAATAGAGACCGAAGGTCATAGATGATTCTAACTTAGAAATGTAATTCGGAAGTTCCTCTGAGTTGAAAATAGAAAGTTCTATCTTTTTATTTTTTGATAAAGCGGCTCCGGTGTATACAAAACCTAAGTAGCTTTTTTCTACTTCATCCTTGATGTAGGAGAGTAAGTTTCGATAAGCATTGTGGGTTACATCTTCCACGCCGGTAGAATCAAAGAAGCCGACGATCCTCATCTCTTTCATGTATTTAATGTCCAAGGATCCTCCCGCGTTCTTTACGGAGTCTTGCATGAATGAGATACGTTTTTCCAATAAATCATAGAAAGCCAAAGAATCGCCCGCACATTTGATATATTCGTTCTCATAGCCGAATTGTAACATGTACATGTCGATCATTGACTTTTCCGGTCCCGGTTCCGGCTTTGGCTCCGGTTTTGGATTTTCTACCGGGGGAGTCTCGATTATGGGATCATCGTCGCCACAACCGGATAAGCATAATGTCATACTTGACAGTAAACACGCTGCTGTGTAAAGTAAACTTGTTTTTTTCATTTGTTGATTATTTAACATTGTTAATGTTGATGATCGTTGAATTCATCTGTTGTCGCCGGTTCCGTAATACACCGGATATCTGGCATCCATCTCTTCCCCTAAAGGAAATTTCTAATTAAACATGATGCGAAAGTAGCCGGATTCTTTTGTTGGAAAGAGATTTCCATAGCGGTCGTTCTCCACGGGAATCTCTCTTGTTCTCCACGAGAATCACATATATTACTAAGAATTATTGATTCCCAGCAGTTTCAGACAAACTCTTCATGTGGCTTGTTTCATTCGGTCATTCTTTGACTATCATAAGAGATTATCTATGAGTAAGTATTACCGGATGCGGCTATGAGAGCGCATACCGCATCCGGTGAATGGTTTATAAAGCTACCTTATATCGTTTCTCTCCAATAATGATGATGTAAGAGCCTTTGTTTAAGTTTACGGTAATATCTCCGGCTACCTCATCCAAGGAACGGATCAAGCTGCCATTGAAAGCGTAGATCCATACACACTCTGCGGAGGGAACCGACAGATGGAGTTGCCGATCGGCGGTCCATATCTTCACGCCATTTTCCTCTACCACTGCGTTTCCGGTCGGTGTATTCTCCGTGATACCTTCGATCGTGATCGTGATATTCTCGTAGATGCTTGAGATCGTGTAAGTGCCGTTTCCGTCTGGGGTTACCTCTGTATCGTTCACTTTTACGATGGGCTGTGACTGGTCGTAATCCGGATCTAGTTTCAGGGAGAAGCTGAATGAGGAGCCCTCACTTTCCCAGTACGTACCCGCTGTCGGAGAGGTGGTGATACCTTTTACGGATGGCAAGGTGATGCTGCAATAAGTAGGTTCAGGTTCAGGAGCAGGTCCAGTGATCGTAAAGTGATGGTATAAGGTTACGGCATGATTCGCTTTTCCAAACTCAGCTCCTTCAGTCCACTTCTCCGCATAAACCTTAATGCGGTATTGGCCTGTCTCCAAGCCTGTATATGTATAGGCACATTCGTGACTATCCGGAGCACCTCCTTCCGGTGTTCCTTCTACGGAACGCATTACGCTGTTATGATAAGGTATCCATTCCCCGTTTACCAGATGTTCCAACGCACTATCCGACACCTCATAATCGCCAAAGAAGAAGTCAGAATAAGCCACTAGGCTATAACCGTTCCAATCTGTCATTCCGTATCCGGTAATGGATAGCATGTTCAAGCCATCGAGATCCACTACCTGTTGGATCGTGCCGGTCTCATCGATGAACTTACCGCCGTTATAAACCGTAGCGTTCAAGGATTTGAACGAATCTCCCTTTTTCAAGGTAGCGGTAGCATCCTTCTCAATGATAAAGGCCGCCAAGTCGTTGTCTCCATTTAGTGTAAGCTCATAATTCTGGTTTTCGGCGACAACGCTGGACGTGTATTCCTCATACTCTTCCACCTCTTTCAATTGGACATTGTTTAAGGTTACTTTGACCGGAGATTCCGTACTTTCATTATTGGCAAATAGCAACATATTGGCATTCTTGTATTCTTCGCTAGTTCCATCAATGGATACGGTGGCTCCATCGATCGTCTTGATGGTTATATTGTCTTCTAAGTTAGCGATTTCAAACATGAAGTATAAAGTAGCGTTATGTGTTTTATTATCAATATGAGTGGAGGTTACTTTCATACGATAAATGCCTGTCTCTGTCGTCGTAAGATTGATTACGACTTCAGCGGAACGATTCGGGTTTTCTGCAGGAGTATCCGCACGCAATTGGGATTTCGATTGTACGTCCTTCCACTCGCCATCAAACTTTTCTATCTTATGGTCTCCCAATAGCCAATAACCACCATCCAATGAGTTTCCTACTGCTCTTAAACTAACGCTGATCGCATTTTCGATTTGGTAGATAATTGTATCCGTGAACTCGATCATCGTATGATTACTCAAATCTTTGACAGAAGAGACCGTAGCGGTCTCGTCCGTGAAAGAGCCTCCATTACGGACAGAAGAGATTGATAATTTCTCGTTCATATCCTCACCTGCCGTTTCCGGTTTCAAAGTGATTGTTGAACCTTTCGCCAATAGAATCGAGCCGAGATCGTTTTTTCCTTTCAATGTAAGATTTACCGTTGCGCCCGGCTCTACATTTACGGAAGGCGTTTCAACGGCATGTTCAGGGATTTCAATGTTATTCAATATTGCGTCTTTTACTACTCCATCCTTACCTGCTGTGATTAATAGGCTTGGTAGGATAGTGGTCGTCTCTGTTCCCAATTCCAGCTGATCATCCTTGATCTCGTATTCGCTTTCGATCAGCTCATAAGGTTTGCTATACCAAGTTGTCTTGCAATTATCTTTGGTCGTTTCGATTTTGAAACGATAGGTTCCTTTTACGGCTGTCGTAAAAATGTAGGATGCACGTAAAGTCCACTTCTCTGTCTCGCTTCCTTGGGTGGATCTCAATTCCGGACTCTCATTCTTGGATTCACCGCCTTTGATCTCATCATAATTTACCCATTGGCCGTTTTGGTAGGTTTCCACGATCACTTTCCTGTAAAAAGACTTGATTGCGTACCGGAGAGAAACGCTTTTTATTTGAGTACCATCCGGTCCGGTATTATCTTTATTGGGCTTAAATTCCTGTATCCATAATCCGGCTGGGCCTAAGATCATGCCTTCGTTTCCTGTCTCGTCCGTGAAAATGCCCTCGTTATAAATCGTTGTCTCCTCAAATGTGGCATCACCCTCGTTTTTCAGTGCCATCGTCCCATAATTACGCAAGGTACCTAAACGGCTGTTGGTTCCTTTCAACGTAAGTTCCAGGTTGGAGAATGTGCCCACCGAGAAACCAGCCGAGTTCTCTTCTGTTGTGCAAGGAAGTGCGGCCACGTTGTCCATGCTTACTTTCGTAGCCTCAAGGGTTCCGGTATGCAGTGCGATCGCATCGTAGGTAACATCTTTCAAATCTGTTTGCTCCTCAATTTGTAAAAGATTGATTTCTTTGGAATGCAATACTGTTTGTACATTGTCTTCCTCATCCGGATCCATCCATTTCAACCGATAGATGCCGCCTTTCGTTACACCGAAATTAATAGTTTCCGCAGATCCACCTATCATTTCATCTTTCCATCTGTTATTTTCTTTCTTTTGTAGCGTACACATTGGGCCCATCTCTGATGTAGCTTTTCCTGCTTTTGAGTAGATACTTAATGCGCCCCCCATGGAGTAACCTCCCGCTTGCTCGATCGCAAACGAATGTGTTCCTTTCACCTCTTGTACGACTCCTGTCTCGTCCGTGAACCGCCCCTCGTTACTGACTGATTGTATACTTAGTTTTTGGGGAGAGCCTAACAATGTCAGTTCTGCGTCTTTTGCGATAGTGATAGTCCCTAGAGTGTACGTTATGTTCTCATCTCCGGTGAAGTGTATTTTTGCTTTTCCGCTTTCAACCGTGATAGTCTCGATCGTGCTGTTATTCCGTAAGGAAATATCAATTGTATCCGTTGGATTCTCGGAGGTACCATTGATGATTAGTTCTTTTACGTGAATCACATCCGTATAGTCTACGTCTTTTGTGATAACCCACGCTTCTGTTTGCGCTTGTTGCGCCGTGACTACTTGGGTCAATCCTGCCAATAATAGCAAGATCCCACCTGTTACTTTTCGAAGGAAAGATTGCCTCATACTCTTTTTATTTTGATGTTAGTTTCAGTTTAGGATTTTCTGGGTTGCCCATAGTTCCTTTATCAAGATTCTATTCGTTACAATTTAATAGTTATTATATAACCTCTTATCGGCTAGTTATTAGAAGTACATGGTTTTCATCGAGCGCGGTCTTTATCATGTCGGCCCCTTTGGTGACTTTACACAGACTTATCTCGTCGCCTTCTACTTCTTCAATTTTAAGTCTGCCGATTATTGTCTTCGCTTCCTTGCCTGCGATTGTCTTGACGAGGAAAACATCAAACTGCTGGCCCTTATACACTCCGTCGGGTGCTCCAAGATCTATATAGACCCCCTTTTGCTTGTTCTTTTTAACCTCACCTTTTTCAACGATAGAGGCACGTAGTGGAAACATCTGGTTATAAAAGTTAGCCACCTTGGACGTCAGGCGTTCAAGGGCATTGTTGATCGCTTTTTCGCCGGAAGCCATCCAATAAAGATCACTGTCGTATATGCTGAATGTCTGGCTATTAATCAATGTGCCATTGTAAGAGTCTTTCAAATTTACGGTCACGCTTATAATCCCGCGGTAAGATGTGTTGGTGGTTTTATTCCCTTTGCTGTCCTTATTTGTTTCTGTCTTGGAGACGGTGCTGATATTGACTATCGTCCCATCAACATAAAGTGTCGGAATATTATTTGAGAGTTCTTCTTGAGGAATCGCACCATCGGACAGTCGGAAAAGAATAACTTTACTCAAGCCATTGACAATACTCGCCCTGACTGCTTCGGCATATTGGGGCTGCTGTTTTGTGGTTTGGCCGTTGAGAAGGACTTCCGCCACATCTTTAAGGACTTTTACGGCGGTGCCGGAATTCCCTTCGTGCGGCGGGGTGTATATGAGTTCTCCAACGCCAACCTTATATATGACATTCCTATCCTTCTGACCGAATGCGTGATAGGAACTGATAATAGCTAAAGATAAAACTAATAATCGGAATGTATTCATATTGGTAGGTTTATTTCAAAATGTTGATAATCCTTCAATGAAGTCCAATCACCACCCCATTCAAACCCGGCCTCAGTGAAGAGTTTGTACGCCAAATCATCGTGGTCTATTTTATACGGGATGTCGGTTCTACTCTCGCGGTCGAAAGCATACGGTTCGGCAGTGGCAGGCTCGATGTGCCAAGTACCATCACTTTTTCGCTTGATGTATGGATTGTAAAGCGCATTGATATCGATGGCAAGCCCAAGGCCATGTTTGGATATTTTAGTAGTCGAACCCGTCATGAAACGGAAATTGAACGAGGAGGAGTTGTTAGCACGCATCGATGTCTCATCATCGGCGCCATAATTATCAATCAACGCCATCCTCTCGATCCGGTAATCCGCTTCATAGAGCCGGCGGAATATCCCCAGTACTTTATCTGCGATAGCGGCGTTTACCACCATCTCGCCGCATTGTGGCAATCCATCGGCATTGCGATGCAGTACTTTCAAGTAACGGAGATCAGATCTGTCCAAGGGACAATCCTCTTTCCACGATTTCAGCCACATGCGGTCAAAAACGTCGTCGCTGATTTCCTCCGATTTGAACCAAGCATCCAAACCAGTTCGGTTGATTTCAGATTCATCGACAATCATCTCCGCTTTCCATTCGGTAACATGAGCGGGCTCAGACTCATCACTTGAGCAAAACGAAAAAACAGCCAATTGCATAAAACAAAACGCAAAGCATATCAGAAAATGTTTCATTAGTATATTTTTTATTTAAGTTTCACAAATAAATAATGTGTTATCAGCCAGCCAGCTTAGAAGATAAAGCCTGATACCTTTTGCTGGTAAATCATTTCGGATTTAATGTCCGAAGCAGCCTTATATCAAATTTGCGAAACAAATGTAGTATAAATTATAAAAGGAGGGAAATTTTAGACCTATAAATAACCCAGTAGCCTCCCTCCCTGAAGGATATATACTGCGAGTGGCATAGGATATATACTTCATTGGCAAAGTAAGTATATCTTCTATGGCATGTGTGTTAGGATCTCTGCGTTTGTTCCATCAAATTGTGCTTTTATTAGGAATAGGTTAGGTATAGCTGTCTTCTTGTCGAAAAGAGACTGTTTATCGTGACAAGTGATATAAACGAAAAGAATGGGATTAATCATATCCCCATATTTCTTTAGGTCAATACGGATGTAACTGTTGTTCCCTGCCGCGTCTTTCTCCAATTCGATACCTGATACTTCTGACATAGTCGTTGTATTTATTTGGTTATATTCCTATTAGATGAAAAGATGCTGTTTTATATAAATGTCCGCTTCATTTTTAGTGATTTATTTTACAATAAGTTCGATACGAATTTCCATTTTGTAAATGATTGATAACCAATTTCAGAAAAACACGTACATGTTTTTTGCGAAACACTATGGTGTTTTTTCGAAAACATGTACGTGTTTTCTGGAAAACAAGCTAATGTTTTTTCCTGTCTGAGTTGCGATGACATACTTTAAGAGAAAAAAATGACAATAAGGGCTTTTTCATTTTAAGATAGATTAATTAGCGTATATATCCTTATCGTTCACAGGATTTTTCCCTATTTTTGTCCCTCAATTGAAATATGAAGATTGAATGGAAGATAAATACATAAGAAATAGTTTACGGTTCTTTATAGGGGTACTTCTGTTGGTCGTGTTGTATTCGTGCGCGAATATAGCCTCTCCGAACGGAGGGCCTTATGATGAGGCTCCGCCTAAGTTCGTAAGCAGTACGCCGTTGCCCGGCCAGATAAACTATAAGGGAAAGAAGGTGGAGATTATTTTTGATGAGTTGATCCAGATCGATAAGCCTACCGAGAACGTGATCATCACTCCACCCCAAATGGAGCAACCCGTTATCCGGGCGAACGGCCGGAAGGCGGTCATCGAGCTGATGGATACGTTGAAGGAGAATACGACCTATACGATAGACTTTACCAATTCGATCTCCGATAATAATGAGAAGAATGTATTGGAGAATTATTCCTTCGCGTTCTCTACCGGCGAATCCATTGATAGTATGGAGGTGTCCGGAGTCTTGCTGAACGCCGAGAATCTGGAGCCTATGCCGGGTATTACGATCGGCGTGCATACGAATCTGGAGGATTCCGCCTTTACGACGATCCCATTTGTCCGTACTTCCCGTACGAACGACAAGGGAGAGTTTACGATTCGTAATATGGCCCCCGGAACCTATCGGATCTATGCCTTGGAGGATGTGATGCGCTCCTACAAGTACAGCCAGCCCGGGCAGCAGATCGCTTTTTATGATTCCTTGATCGTCCCCGCGTTCGAGTTGACGACCCGTCAAGATACGATTTGGAAAGATAGCTTGACGATCGATACGGTGATGACAGTCGGTTATACCCATTTTATGCCGGACAATATCGAGTTACGCCTGTTTAAGGAGAAAGTAGAGCGTCAATATATGTTGAAGCCGGAGCGTACGGATGAGAAAATACTAACCTTGCGTTTCAATACCTCCTTGGATACTATTCCGGTACCGGTTCCTTTGAATTTCACCCCGGCGGATAGCAATTGGTATTTCTTGCAAACAGCGGAGGAAGGAAAAGCCGTGCATTACTGGTTGACCGATTCTTTGATCTGGAAGCAAGATACGCTACAAGTGGAGGTGAGTTACCTGAAAAGCGATTCCATGAATATACTTCGTCCGCAGACAGATACGGTACAATTTACCATGCGTCGCCGTCCTGTGGAGAAGAAGAAAAAGAAAAAAGACGAGGAGCCGGAACCCATCGAGTTTCTAGGAATGAACGTAAACGCTTCCGGTTCGATCAACCTGTATGATACGGTCGCTGTTACGTTTAGCGAACCGGTAGCGGGGTTAACGAAAGATCATTTTTATCTGGATCAGAAAGTGGATACGCTTTGGGAAGCCGTTGACTTCGATTTCTTCCCGGATACGACGAATTCCTTGAATTTCTTCATCAAGCGCCCGTGGAAATATGGCGAGGAATTCCGTTTGGAAGTAGATTCCGCCACGATATTCAGTGCCTATGGTAAATGGAACGATGTGTATAGCGGGGAATTCAAGATCAAGAAGGAAGATGAGTACGGACATTTATATATCAATATCGAGGGAGCGGATACCACCGCTTTCGTGGAATTATTGAATAGCAGCGACCAGCCGATCCGTAAGGTGAAGGTAAAAGATGGCGGCGTGCTTTTCATGGACTTGAAACCGGATAAATATTATGCCCGTTTAGTATTAGACGTGAATGATAACGGTGTCTGGGATACCGGTAATTACGCCGATAAACGGCAGCCGGAGCTTGTCTTCTATTGCCCGAAGATGTTCAATATCATGCAGAACTGGCAAGTGGAGGAGACTTGGAATATCAAGGCTACACCGATGAAACGGCAGAAACCGATCGATATCACGAAGAATAAACCGAAAGAGCTAACGAAAAAGAAAAGAGATTACAAAAATGAGGGAACACAGTCTTCGTCCAATAGGAACAGCGGTGTGGGCGGCTTGCGCTTCTAAACTGTATATATGCGTTTTCTTTTTGTGTGTAGCGAGTCTTACGTCTTTGCGGGCACAAACGTTGCCGTTATCCCATGGGGAACGGGTGGATTACGATCTTTATTTCAAATGGGGGCTGATCATGTCGAAGGCCGGATTGGCTACCCTTTCCGTGAAAGAATCGGAATACCAAGGAGCGCCGTCATGGCATTATAACCTGTTGTTCCGCTCTGCCGGCGTGATCGAGAAAGTCTTCAGGATGCGTGATACGATGGATTGCCATTACTCAAAGGAGCCTCGGCTCTTGTTCAGCTCGAAGCGCACGAACGAGGGAGACTACTATCTGGTGGATAATCTCCAGTTTGAGTATCAAGGAAGCGGTAGGATCGATATCCACTCGCATCGCCATACATTAAAGGAGACGAAGATCGACACGATGCTAATGGCGAAAGGACGTGTATTCGATATGCTGGGAGCTACGATGTATCTCCGTTCGCTGGATTGGCGGACGATGAGTTACGGGGCGGAGTTCCCTTTCATGATCGCTATCGGCCGGGAGCTCGTGAACGCTCGTTTCCGCTATACGGGACAACAGATCGTCGAGCATAAGGAGGCGAAATTCCGTACCCGTCATTTCTATATCGATATCTACGATGAGGCATTTTCCCAAGCCAAGGAAGCGGCGGAGGTTTGGATCGGTGATGACGAGAACCATATCCCGGTAAAGATCCGGGCGAAACTGAAGATCGGGGCGGCGGAGGTCTATTATAAAGACTCCTATAACCTGCGTGCCCCGCTTACTTGCCGTATCGTGGTGCAGAAGAAAGAATGAACGTGGGATTATCCCTTTTTCTGCTTCTTATATTCCCTCGGTGGTATCCCCATCACCTTGCTGAACAGGCGGGAGAAGTAGTAGGTATCTTCAATTCCTATTTTAAAACAAATCTGGTTTATTTTCATGTCGGTAAAGTCCAGCAGTTGGCAAGCTTGCTGGATTTTCAATTGATTGAAGTAGGTGAGTGGTGCGTATCCGGTACGTTTGCTGAATAGTACGGAGAAGTGGGAGGGAGAATAGCCGGTATGGGCCGCTAGATCGGCTAGTGTAAGTCGTTTCTCAAGGTTCTCTTTCATGTAATGGATAGCTGCCGTGACGATATCGTTTGAGTCGGATTCGTCGCGAGCGGCTTCACGGTATTGTTGCAAATAACGTAGTGATCCGAGGTAGTAATGGAAAGCGGAGCAGGCATACAGGAGATTCTCATGGCTATACCCCATTTCCAACGTGTGGAATATTTCTTCGAAAAGATCGTTTCTGTTACTGATGCGAGACTGGATACTTGGTTTGATATCTATCGGGCGATTGGCTTGCCCGGCAAAGTAAGAAGCCAGCTTTCCCTTGAAATGTATCCAGTAGATTGTCCATGGGTTACTTTCGTCCGAACCGTATGCATGAGGTATTCCTGCGGGCAATATGAAATATTGGTTGGCTTTTACGGCATACTCTTGTTCATTGGTACGAAACCAGCCGGCTCCCTCTATACAGTAAATAAAGACAAACTGGCTAATGGGTTCCGTACGTTCCCGGAAGTGATGTAATGCTTTGGGATAATAGCCTATATCCGTAATGTGTAAGACTGAGGAAAGAGCGTCTTTCTCCATCTCTTGTACAACAGACAAAGGAAGTACCAATGCCCGTTCGCCATTAAAACCGTCTTTTCGTTTGATCATGGAATCTGTTCGATTATAGATCGCAAAGATATAATTAATTCGAAAGATTGTCCATTAATGAGCTTGTTTTATCTATTTCTCTTTTAATAGAAAGGCTGTTTCTTTGCACTATAACTTTAATTCTATTGTCATGAAGCGTACAACTGCTTACTTATTACTTATTTGCCTTGTCTCTGCCATGGGAGGATTGCTGTTCGGTTACGACTGGGTGGTGATCGGTGGCGCTAAAATATTCTATGAGCCTTTTTTTGGATTGGAAGGATCTGCCGCTCTACGCGGGTGGGCGATGAGTAGCGCGTTGATCGGTTGTTTGGCGGGCGCTTTGCTATCCGGTGAGTGGAGCGACAAATACGGGCGTAAAAAGATGTTGATCATCGCTTCTTTCCTTTTTGTTTGGTCGGCTTACGGAACCGGGGCGGTCGATAGTTTCACTTGGTTTATACTCTATCGTATTATTGGAGGTTTCGGTATCGGTATCGCATCGAATGTTTCTCCGGTGTATATCGCAGAAGTGGCTCCGGCATCCGTTCGCGGAAAGTTCGTATCGCTAAACCAACTTACGGTTGTGCTGGGCATCTTGATGGCGCAGCTGGCTAACTGGCAGATCGGAGAATACTTTACCCAAGGGAGTGAGGTGCTGAGTGGCGAAAGTGTGGAATGGGCTTGGCGATGGATGTTCTGGGCGGAACTGGTTCCTGCCGGATTATTCTTCGTGCTTTCTTTTATTATACCGGAGAGTCCGCGTTGGCTGGCAACGGTTCAAAAGACAGCCCAAGCTAGGAGTATATTGATGCGTATCGGCGGTACCTCCTATGCCGATCGGACATTGAACGAATTGGCACAACTGACCGGCAAGCGGGAAGAAAAAAATAATTGGAACGCCTTGCTTCAACCCGGTGTACGGAATGTCTTGATGATCGGGATCGTACTGGCTATCTTCCAGCAATGGTGCGGTATCAACGTGATCTTTAATTATGCGCACGAGATCTTCTCGGAAGCGGGTTATACCGTTTCCGATGTCTTGATGAATATTGTCGTAACAGGGGTGACGAATGTGGTCTTTACTTTTGTCGCTATCTATACGGTGGATAAATGGGGTAGAAGGAGTTTGATGTTTGTGGGTTCGGCCGGATTGGCGGTCATATACGCTATCTTGGGGACTTGCTATTTTTTTGAGATAAGCGGTTGGCCGATGTTGCTCTTGGTAGTGATGGCAATAGCCTGCTATGCCATGTCGTTGGCTCCGGTCGTATGGGTCGTACTTTCCGAGATATTCCCGGTGCGGATACGGGGGATGGCGATGGCGATTTCGACTTTCTTCCTTTGGGTGGCCTGTTTTGTGCTGACCTATACGTTCCCGATATTGAATGAGGCGGTAGGAGCTTCGGGTACCTTCTGGTTGTATGGTATCATTTGCCTGTCCGGATTTCTCTTTATCCGTGCCAAGCTCCCTGAGACGAAAGGTAAGACCTTGGAAGAACTGGAAAAAGAATTAACAAAATAAATAGATTGCAATGGCTGAAAATGTGAAAGTTTGGGAAGAGGATATCTTTCTTCCTACCTACGGTATTGGCAAAGCCGAAAAGAATCCGATGTTTCTGGAGAAGCGTGTCTACCAAGGAAGCAGCGGGGTGGTTTATCCTTATGCGGTAGTGGAAAAGATAGAGGATACTTGCGAAGATAAGAGTTACCATGCTGTATGGATGGAAAACGAATATATAAAGGTAATGATCCTGCCGGAGTTGGGCGGACGTGTACAGATGGCGTACGATAAGATCAAAAAACGCCATTTCATCTACTATAATCAGGTTATTAAACCGGCTTTGGTGGGTCTGACAGGGCCATGGATCTCCGGAGGTATCGAGTTTAACTGGCCGCAACATCACCGTCCGAGTACGTTCCTTCCGATCGACTTTACGATTGAACGTTGTGCCGACGGCAGTGCCATTGTCTGGGTGAGCGAACGCGAGCGTATGTTTCACCAGAAGGGAATGGCTGGTTTTACGTTGCGTCCGGGGCGTGCCGTACTCGAAATACAAGGGAAACTATACAACCCTACTCCGATACCCCAAACGTTCCTTTGGTGGGCGAACCCAGCGGTAGCTGTGAACGATGCCTATCAATCGGTATTTCCCGCTGATGTAAACGCAGTGTTCGACCATGGCAAACGTGACGTATCCCGTTATCCGATCGCTACAGGTACGTATTATAAGATGGACTATTCGGCGGGTGTGGATATCTCCCGTTACAAGAATATCCCGGTACCTACTTCCTATATGGCGATCCGTTCCAGCTATAACTTTGTGGGCGGTTATGAGAATGATACCCATGCCGGTGTATTACATGTTGCGAACCATCATATCTCACCGGGTAAGAAACAATGGACTTGGGGGAATGGCGACTTCGGGCAGGCCTGGGACCGTAACCTGACTGACTCGGATGGTCCTTATATCGAATTAATGACAGGCGTGTACACGGATAACCAGCCTGATTTTACTTGGTTACAGCCTTACGAGGAGAAGACTTTCACTCAATACTTCATGCCTTACCGCGAATTGGGTGTGGTGAAGAATGCCTCTTCTGAACTTTTGATGAATATTGAGCCCGAAGGCAAGGGGGCTTTGCTTAGGATATTCGCTACTTCCGTACAAAAGGACTTGCATATCGTAGTTGAGCGATCTGGCGAGATTTGCTTGGATATGACGGGTGATGTCACTCCAGAGAATATCTTTGAGGTATTTGTGCCTGTCGACAGCCTTACGGATGTAAAAGTGCGTATCTCTAATGACAAAGGAAAGCAAATGCTAGCCTGGGAGCCTGAGCCTGATGTGATCAAGGAGGTGCCCGAGCCGGCTAAAGCGGCACTCGATCCGGCAGATGTCCGTACCACGGAACAATTGTATCTGACGGGTTTACACCTGGAGCAATACCGCCATGCCACTTATTCGGCTACTGATTATTATCAGGAAGCAATCCGTCGTGATCCGACCGATGTTCGCAACAATAATGCCATGGGCTTGTGGTTGATCCGTAAGGGGCAGTTCGCCAAGGCAGAACCTTATTTGCGTCAGGCGGTAAAGACCTTGACCGAACGGAATCCGAATCCTTATGACGGAGAGCCGTTGTATAACCTCGGTCTTTCACTGAAATACCAAGGGAAGACGGAAGAAGCTTACGGCTTTTTCTACAAGGCTTGTTGGAACGCGGCTTGGCAGGATGCCGGGTATTATTCGCTGGCACAGTTATCTGTTGCCCGTGGTGATTGGGAAGAGGCTCTTTATGAAATCGATAAATCATTGGTTCGTAATTGGCATAACCTGCGTGGACGTCATTTGAAGGCTACTATCCTTCGCCATCTGGGAAGAAAAGAAGAAGCCTTATCTTTGATAGAAGAATCGCTTCGTATGGATCGTTTCAACTTTGGTTGTGGTTTTGAGAAGTTCTTGCTGACCGGGAATGATGCCGACTGGCAGACTTTGGTCTCCCTGATGCGTCCGGAAGCTCATAATTATGAAGAGTTGGCACTTGACTATGCATCGGCCGGTTGTTGGGAAGAAGCGCTGGATGTGGTAGATAAGGCAATCTATATGAATGTATTGGGACAGACTATGTTACATTATTATAAATCTTGGTTCCTAATCTGTCTGGACCGGAAGGAAGAGGCGTTGGCCGCTATCCGTGAGGCAGAGCGGCAAACCCCGGATTGCTGTTTCCCCAATGCGCTGGAAGCTATTCTCGCTCTTCAGGCGGTAATTGATTTTGCGGAAGAAACACCGAAGGCGCTTTATTACTTGGGTAACTTATGGTACGATAAACGCCAGTATCCGGAAGCAATTGCAGCCTGGGAAACCTCCATGAAACAGGATGCTACCTTCCCGACCGTATTGCGTAACCTTTCGCTGGCCTATTTTAACAAGCTGGGCAAAGAGGAAGAGGCAGTGAGATTACTGGAAAAAGCATTCGCCCTGGATACAACAGATGCTCGCGTCCTAATGGAACTTGATCAATTGTATAAACGATTGAATCGCCCGCATACCGAACGGTTGGCATTCTTGGACAAATATAAGGATGTAGCTTTTAGTCGTGATGATCTGTATCTGGAATATCTAACCTTGTTGAACCAGTTAGGGCGTTATGAAGAAGCGATCCACATGATTGATGATCGTCAATTCCACCCATGGGAAGGAGGAGAAGGCAAAGTACCGGCGCAATACCAACTGGCACGTGTTGAACTGGTTAAGAGACTATTGGCAGAAGAAAAGTACACGGAAGCATTATCCCTGATCGAAGAATGTTTCGTTTATCCGCATAATCTAGGAGAAGGGAAACTGTACGGTGCTCAGGAGAACGACTTTAATTATTATAAGGCCTGTGCGTTGCGAGGTGTGGGGAAGAAGGCAGAGGCCGAATCTCTCTTTCTGGAAGCCAGTGTAGGAAACAGCCAACCCGCCGCCGCCGTGTATTACAACGACCAGAAACCAGACAAGATATTCTATCAAGGATTGGCGTTGCGTGAACTAGGACGTGAGGAGGAAGCCCGCAGTCGTTTTAATAACCTGATTTCTTACGGAGAGAAACATTTGTACGATGTCTTTAAAATGGACTACTTTGCCGTTTCTTTACCAGACTTGCAGATTTGGGAAGATGATATGAACAAGAAGAATCGTATCCATTGTAATTATCTGATGGCACTCGGGTATTTGGGCTTGGGGAACGAGGAAAAGGCCATGCGCTATTTTGATATTGCTGCCGGAATGGATAATAATCATCAGGGGGTACAGATACATCGGTCTCAAATAAATAATCCATTAGTGAAACGAAGGGGTTCAAAAACATAGTTTGCGGTGAGGTCGTTAAAAAGCTCTCTTTATACATTGAGTATTCATATATTATGTGGATTTGTATAATGAGAGCTTTTGTTATATGAGTTCAGGTACATGAAGGGTGTTTTTGTATTGTGTCAAAATATAGTCCATCATATAATTATTTTATCTATTTATGACTTTAAGTGAATCGTGTTACTTTGTGGTATCCTTAAGTCCGGATTTAGTTAGATTTTTTTGGTAAAAGAATGTTTGGGAGATCAGGAACTAGTATTAATTAAATCATTTTAGTATTATGAAAATTATTGAGATGAATAAGAGAGGGAGATATTCTCATACCCTATTTGGGCATAAAGTTGTCCGACTGTTATTGGCTGCCTCTCTCCAATGTGGCTTATTTGTTCCTTATGTTTTTGGGGATAATAATTTGCACATTAATATAATGAATCAAGATGGGGTCGTGAGTGGTCTCGTGCGTGATGCGACAGGAATGCCTTTGATCGGGGTTTCTGTAGTGGTAAAAGGGACGATGCAGGGAGTTGTTACCGATATGGATGGTAAATTTAGTTTGGAAGTTCCACGAGGTAGTGTCTTGGTGTTCTCTTATATCGGTATGCAATCGGTTGAAATGAGTGTAACCGATCAAAAAGATTTGAATATTGTTATGAAAGAAAACTCGGAAGCTATTGACGAAATAATTGTTGTAGGTTATGGTACAGTGAAGAAAAGTAATTTGTCAGGTGCGGTATCGTCTGTATCTTCCAAAGACTTGCAGAAGTTACCAGCAGCTAATTTGAGTCAGGCATTGCAAGGTAATGCACCGGGGTTGTATTCTTTACAAAGTAGTCGTGATCCGGGTGCGAGTGTTTCGTTAAGTATTCGTGGAAAAAATTCATTTTCAGGAGGTGACCCATTATTTATTGTTGATGGTTTTCCTATTGCGTCTGGTGGAGGAGTGAATGCGATTAATCCTAATGATATTGAATCGGTTAGTATTTTGAAAGATGCGTCTTCGACTGCTATTTATGGGGCACGTGCCGCAAATGGAGTTGTTTTGATTACTACTAAATCCGGAAAAATAGGGAAACCTGTCTTAGAGGTAAATGCTTATTGTGGTATTAAGTTCTTTAATAATCCGATAGAAATGATGGATGCTCAGTCGTTTGCTCAATTGCGTAGAGAATCCTATGAAATGGATGGAATAACTATGCCTTCTAACGCTTTCTTACCTGCAGAGCAGCAGATGCTTGATCGTGGGCAAAGTACAGATTGGTGGAGGGAAACAACAGGATCGGCACGGCTGACACAAAATTACCAGGTATCTTTCAGCTCTGGTACGGAAACGACTAAGGTGCATGTCGGTGCCGGTTTCTTTGATGAACAAGGTATTGTTAATAATTCAGGATATAAACGTGGTAGTTTGCGTTTTAATGCTTCGCAGAAATTTGGAGACCGTGTTACTGTATCTACTTTTAATAATATTAGCTTGATGGCTAAAAAAGGTACGAACGAGACAAACGTACTGTTTCCTGCTATGGTAGGTAATCCGATGTCACCTGTTAGAAATGAGAACGGTGAGTATTATGCGATGATTCAAAATGCTTTAGGTACTCCTCGGGCAAATCCTGTGGCTTTTTCCGAATTACCTAAAAATAATGAAATAGAACCTTTGATTAATACATCTTTGGCTTTAGAAGTTAAACTGATTGATGGATTGAGGTTTAAAACTCAAATATCAGGTGAAATAGATAATTATAAAAAGAATTTTTATAACCCCCGCTCTATCAGTGGAGAAGATGAGGTGAACGGGCGTATTAGTGGTGGTTATGCATTGGTGACATCTTCTGTAAACTATAATTGGATCAGTGAAACGACTTTGATGTATAATAAAACGTTTAACCAGATACATAATATAGATGCTGTTGTAGGCTTTTCTGCTCAACAGAATCGATGGGAAACTGTTACTGCCTCAGCCTCTGGTTTTGCGAGTGATGTATATGAATCATTTAATTTGGGTGCAAGTTCTGCTGCGGCTCGTAAGCCGTCTTCTAATTTAAAAGAGTGGAGCATGGTTTCTTATATTGGAAGGGTCGTTTATACATTACGAGATAAGTATATTTTTACAGGGAATATGCGTGTAGATGGTTCCTCACGCTTTGGAGAGAATAATAAATATGGCTATTTCCCTAGTGGGGCTGTTGCTTGGAAGGTCTCCGAAGAGAATTTTATGAAAGATATTGATTGGTTGTCTGATATGAAACTACGTGCCAGTTACGGACTTTCAGGAAATGCGAATGCATTGGAACCTTATCAAACCATGTCTAAATTATCATATGCGCCTTATAATTTTAATTCTCTGGAAGCCCCCGGTTATTATGAATCGAATATGCCATCGGCAGATTTGAAATGGGAAACAACGAAACAATTAGATTTAGGACTTGATTTCTCTGTTTTCAATCGTCGTTTAAATATTGTATTTGATTATTATGCGAAAAATACGAAAGACTTGATACGAGCTATTGACATACCTGCGGTGTCTGGCTTTCCAAGTACCTATGTAAATATGGGTAATTTGCGAAACAGGGGTGTTGAGCTTGGTATTAATTCGATTAATCTGGATGGAGAGTTCGTTTGGAAAACTTCTTTCATGATTGCGACTAATAAGAACAAACTGACTTCTTTGGGAGATGGTTCTGATAAAATTGGAACGAGCCATTGGGTAGGTAAACCTATTGGCATCGGTAATCGGTATATGATACAGGCTGACGGAATATGGCAATCAGATCAAAAGGAAGAGGCTGCGAAGTATGGTTCTGTCCCAGGTGACGTGAGATATATCGATCAGAATAAGGACGGAAAAATAAATGATGAGGACCGTGTGTTTGTTGGTTCTTATTATCCGAATTTTTATGGCTCTATGACGAATGATTTCGCTTATAGGAATTTTGACTTGAGCGTATTTATGACTTTTGAACAGGGACGTGATATTTATAATGGCAACAATTATATACTTCTTTCTGGTGCCGGAGTTGATAATAACCGCATTGAAATGTTGGAACGCTGGACTCCTTCCAATCCTAGTAATAAATATCCGAGAGCTTCTGCTACCTCAAAAAACAGATTGAGTACTACGACCAGTGAATTTCTGGAAGACGGAAGTTATTTGAAAATAAAGAACATAACATTAGGGTATACAATCCCTTCTAAAATTATATCGAAAGCCGGTATGTCTTATTTCAGGGTTTATGCATCCGTCAATAATCCGTTTACATTTACTAAGTATATGGGCTTGGATCCGGAAGATGGTGATATTTGGAACAATGACAGAAAGAGTACGTATCCTATTACTACCAACTATATGTTGGGATTACAATTAAAGTTCTAATTTTAAAGATTATACTACAATGAAGAATTCAATTAAATATATATTGCCCATCTGTGCTTTATTCTTTGCTTCTTGCGAAGATTTTCTGAAAGAGGAACCAAAGTCGTTTCTTTCGCCTGACAACTTCTATCAGACAATGGATGATATCAATGCCGGTTTAAATGCCGTATACCGTGCTCCTTATGATCGGTATTCTGCGAATTGGGCATCTCCTTGTTGGTTTGAATGGGGAACAGATATAGAAGAAATAACGGATAAGTCTACTTGGGCGCACCATAATGAGATAGCTCGTTTGCCATCGACTTTTAATGCGTCTTCAACTATACCGGAGGATTTTTGGAAATATACTTATAATCACTTGAAGGATGACAATAACCTATTAAAAGCTTTACCGAATGTACCTATCAGTGGTGAAGAAAAGAAGCTGATCGAAGGCCAGGCACGGGCTTTGCGGGCTTTTCTTTATTTTGATGCCGTACGTGTGTATAATGGTGTTCCTCTATTATTGGAGTCGTCTACTGATCTGGAGTTTTTGAAAACTGTTTCGCGGGCAACACCGGAAAGCATCTATGAAGCGATTATCGCTGATCTGGAATATGCGAAAGAGGTATTGCCTGATCGTTGGAATAATGCATCTGATTGGGGGCGTATCACAAGTGGCGGCGCAGCGGCTATGCTTGCAAAAGTTTATTTGACGATGGCTGGATACCCATTGAAACAAACCGACAAGTTGGAAAAGGCGAGAGTGCTGCTGGAAGAATTTGTCGAGAAGAAAACGTATGGAGCGCATTATAGATTGCTTCCTGAATATTCTCAATTGTTTGATGAGGCCACAGGGCCTGGTGATGAAGGTGTTTGGATCATAAATTTTACGAGGGGAACTTTCGGACAGGGCAGTCAATGGCATACAGAGTTTGCTCCGCTTGAGTTGTATTATGCTCAAGGATTTGGCTTGACTTATGGCGGTGGATGGAGTAATGGCTTGCCTACGGATCGTTTTTATAATAGTTATGATCAAGAAAAAGATAAACGTTTCAAATATACTTATTGGAGTTCAACGGCAGAAATACCGGATGAGTTCGATGCGATCGTTCCGAAAGATGAAAATGGGAATCCTCAGCATATCGCATTTTATCGTCCTCATATTAAAAAGTTTAGAGAAAAAATGCCTAATGACAATTCACAGGGGAGTGGGTTAGACCATTCTATTATTCGTTATGCGGACGTCTTGTTGATGTATGCCGAAGTATTGAATGAGTTGGGTAATTCTAAATGTTATGAATATATCAATATGGTACGTGAAAGAGCGGGTTTGGAACCTTTACAAACAATGAGTAAAGATGCGTTCAGAGAACATTTAATGTTAGAAAGGGCTTGGGAACTTTGTTTTGAAGGTGACCGAAAATTTGATTTGTTGCGTTGGGGTGTTTATTGTACCCGTACACCGGAGTGGAACCCACAGGTTAAAGGGAATATTCAGGAAGGAAAGCATGAGTTCTGGCCTATACCTAAATCTCAACGAGATGTTAATGTGAATCTGACACAAAACCCCGGATGGTAATTTATGGGTAAAACAAGTATATTTAGTAACTAATTAAAAGATCAGTATGAAGTTTATGAAAAAGTTTTTTATCGTATTATTTGTTTTTGCCACGGGTATTATCCGAGCACAAACAGAACCGATTACCACTGCTAATGACGGGAAATCATGGACTTTGGAAACCAAGTCGTCTATTTACCAAATCGGTTCTTCGGATCAGGGAGTGGTAGGTATGTATTATTTTGGAAATAAAAGTCAGGATCCGACAAAGCTTCGTTATCCTTTGGGAGAAGAAGTGACAGTAAGAGGTGGATATTCGGCAACTACTCCGATGCTTGAGATTGTTTTTAAGGATCGGGTAAGAGATGTGGAGCTTACTTATGTCGGCTCGGAAATACAGACAGTGGATGGATATAAGACGTTAGTTATTCACCAGAAAGATAAATTTTATCCGCTATCGGTGACTGAATATATCCGTGTATTACCCGAATACGACTTGCTGGAGAAGTGGATGGAAGTAAAAAATACCAGTAAAAAGGATATGATCGAAATAGAGAATGCACAGTCCGGAACATTCTTTCTTCCTCAGAATGCCTATGAGTTGACACATTTGGCGGGTATATGGGGATATGAATATCAGCCGAATGTTACAAAACTGACTCAAGGAGTGAAAACTTTTCAAGTGAAAGATTTCCGGTCTTTCGGTTCCTCTTTCTTTGCGGTTCGTCCTGAAGGTGAACAGATGGAAACTTGTGGAGAGGTGTGGTTTGGTAGCCTCCAGTATAGCGGTAACTGGCGTATGGATCTTGAAAAGTATCCTCGCGGAGAGCTTCAGGTAACAGGAGGAATTAACTTTTGGGATCAGTCGCTGATGCTTAAACCGGGGAAAAGCTTTACAACTCCTAAGATGATCATCGGTTATACTTGCCGGGGAATGGAAGGGGTTTCTCAAAACTTGGCTTCTTATACGCGTGAGAAGATTCTTTATCCCTCTCATCGTTCGAAAGTACGTCCGGTATTGTATAATAGTTGGTATGCTACGACATTTGACGTGAATGAAGAGCATCAATTAGCTTTAGCGAAAATAGCGAAGGAACTGGGTGTGGAGATCTTTGTGATTGATGATGGTTGGTTTAAAGGCCGTATTAATGATAAAGGCGGACTAGGGGATTGGACGGTCGATAAGAATAAATTTCCAAATGGCTTGCAGCCCATGATTGATAAGATTAATGCGATGGGATTGGATTTTGGCATTTGGATAGAACCGGAAATGGTTAATCCGAATAGTGATTTGTACCGGACCCACCCGGACTGGGTATTCCATTATCCTAACCGGACACGTCATGAAGGGCGCAATCAGTTGATGTTGAACCTTGCGCGTGAGGATGTATATCAATATTTGTACGATAGCTTCTCTAAATTATTGCGTGAGAATAATATCAAATTTATTAAATGGGACATGAATAAATCCTTGACTGATCCGGGATTTCCTTCTGCTCCATCGGATGAACAACGGGCAGTCCGTATTAAATATGTAGAAAACTTATATCGTTTACTGGAAACTCTACGTGCTGAATTCCCGGATGTATGGTTTGAAAATTGTGCGAGTGGAGGTGGTAGGGTTGACCTAGGGATGATGGCACGTACTGATTTCTCTTGGGCCAGCGACAATACAGATCCGGTGGAGAGGACATTTATACAATATGCTTTCCTGAATGCGTTCCCTTCTAATTCAATGATTAGCTGGGTGACACATGAAGATTGGCATAAGCAGAATCACCCGTTGGAATTTAAATTTGATGTATCTATGTGCGGGGTGCTGGGCGTTGGTTATGATATAACGAAATGGACTGACAAGGAAAAAGCTGTGGCACGTGAGAAAATTGCCCGTTATAAAGAAATCCGGGAAACAGTTCACAATGGAGACCTTTATCGTTTGGTTTCACCTTATGAGAATAACCGGAGCGTACTCCAGTTTGTAAATAAGGCAAAGACTGAGGCGGTTGTGTTTGTATATAACCTGGCAGAATATCCGGATAATGCGATACTCCAGACGAAACGATCTAAATTGATAAAGTTACGTGGGCTTCAGCCGGAAGTTTCTTATAAAGTTGAAGGGATAGATGGAACATATAAAGGAGCCCAACTGATGGATATCGGCATCCAATTCCCTGTTCGTGGGGCGTTTAAGAGTGGTATATTTAAAATAGTAAAACAATAAACATAGTCTTGTTGATGAAATTACTATCTGCATCAACCTTCAGCGGAGGAAGCCCGACTTCTTCCGCTGAACTGATTACGTTAAGGAACCGTAATGGGCTTGTCGCTCAGTTCACCAACTATGGTGCCCGTTGGGTCAGTATGTGGACACCCGACCGTAACGGTAACTTGTCTGATGTTATCCTTGGGTTCGATACGATCGATGGTTATCTGAAAGCGAGGGAAAGATATCACGGTGCCATTGTAGGCCGTGTTTGCGGACGAATCAGTAATGCGCATTTCAAAATAGGAAAGCGGGAGTATCTGCTAGCTTCCAATGATGCCTATGGTACACCTGTTCGTAACCATTTACACGGTGGAATCAATGCTTTTCATAACTGTTATTGGAAATCCCATACCTATATTACCCCCTTGGGAGAGGAGGCGGTCGAGTTCACAAATATTTCACAAAACGGTGAGGAGGGTTATCCCGGCAACCTGCATGTAAAAGTTACTTATTCGCTGAGGGAAGATAATGCTCTCAGGATGGAATGTGAAGCAACGACTGATCGTCCGACTCCTGTTAACTTGACGAATCATGCTTTTTTCAACTTGCAATCCTCTTCCTTGATACCTGGTGAAATGAATGTATTATCCCATTTGCTTGTTCTCAATGCCTCTGCTATTATTGCTTGCGACAGCGAGCTGATCCCGACCGGGCAGCTGTTGCCGGTTGATGATACGCTGCTGGATTTCCGTGTATCTCGTACTATAGCCTCGTCGTTAATGCGGGAACATTCTCAAATACAGAAGGGTAAAGGTTTCTCTCTAGCTTATGCTTTGGATGAAGCGGAAGAGGGCGGATTGAGCTTTGCCGCTCGTTTGTCGGATGAAATTAGCGGAAGAAAGATGGAGATTTATACCAATCAGCCCTCTGTTCAAGTGTATAATGGTTATTTTATGGATGGAACAGATATCGGGAAGGAGCAAACTCGCTATTATGCTAGTGCTGGTATCGCTATCGAACCTCAGGGTTATCCGGATGCTCCCAACCAGCCCTCTTTCCCTTCTATCTTGATTGATGAGACGAAAAAGTACCGGCATATTACTGAGTACCGTTTTTCTTTGGATTGAGATTCTCTTTATTTTATTCCCGAAGTCCCCAACTCGGTTGAGAGTTGGGGCGGGAATGCTTTATATGGATAGGGATAGTTCTTATGAAACAGAAGGCTTATGTTGTAGGCCCCGTTTGTACAAAAGCAAATGTAATTTATGTTTTTGGAATAAAGGAGCTAAAACGGGGGGGCTGTTGTGACAAATGGTCAATTGTTATATGACATTTAGATTTTAATTTTTGAAATAGAGTGAGTTATAGAAGACCCTATAAATGAGAAAAGCCTTTGAGAATTCGTTCCCAAAGGCTTTCTTTATTAGGTTTGAATGATTTTACACCAATGGTTCGAAAGGCAATTCCGTATCTTTCCGGTAACCCGTACCGTTAAAAGTAGCGATTAATTCTCCGCTCTCATTCGTGATCCGGACTTCGCAATTCGCTAATCTTTTATGGCTGAAAGCCTCTTTTGCCTCCGCATATAAATAGCCCTTGCTCTCGGCTTTGAAAAAATTGATAGTGGAGGTGATGGACAAGGTAAGTCGTGCGTGGCTATTGGTAGCCGCCGCGAACGCTAAATCCGCCAAGGTAAAGATCGCTCCTCCCTGACATACGCCACCTCCATTCAGGTGTTCCGGTTTAATAAGCATACGTGCCTTCGCGTAACCATTACCGGTTTCCAATAGTTCTACACCCGCTAGCAAGGCGAATTTGTCACCTTGAAGAAACTCTTGAATCGTCATAGCTTATTTGCTTAGTTTCCATTCCGCACCATCCTTGGTATCCTTTATCTCGAATCCCATTGCGGTTAATTCGTTACGGATTTTATCGGAAGTCGCCCAGTCTTTGTTTGCCTTCGCTTGTTGGCGGATGGATAATAATAAGTCTACGGCCTTGCTGAAAGTCTCGTAATTACTGCCACCTGCGGAAGCCTCGTCTTTCATGCCAAGGATATCGAACAAGAATAAATGGAATACCTCTTGTAACTCTTTCAAGTCTTCCTCGGACAGAGTAGCCTTACCGTCTTTTACGGAATTGATCGCACGGGCGGCATCGAATAGATGAGAAATCACGATCGGTGAGTTCAAATCGTCATTCATGGCCTCGAAACATTTCTCACGAAGACCTTTCGTGTCTACGGTAGAGGTAGCGGACGGCTGCAACTTCATCAAATGTCCGTATGCCTCCATCAAGCGTGACAAGCCCTTCTCGGCAGCTTGCAAAGCCTCATTGCTGAAATCGACCGTGCTGCGGTAATGCGCTTGCAGGATGAAGAAACGGATGGTCATGGCGGAATACGCTTGTTGCAAGGAGGGATGATCACCCGTGAAGAATTGCTCCAGTGTGATGAAATTACCTAATGATTTACCCATCTTCTGGCCATTGATGGTGATCATATTATTGTGCATCCAATAATGAACCATGTCATCCCCTTGGGAAGCCACGGCTTGTGCGATCTCGCATTCATGGTGCGGGAAGATCAAGTCCATGCCACCCCCGTGGATGTCGAAATGCTCCCCGAGGTATTTCTTGCCCATAGCGGTACATTCGCAGTGCCAACCGGGGAAGCCGTCGCTCCACGGAGACGGCCAACGCATGATATGCTCCGGCTGGGCGCATTTCCAAAGGGCGAAGTCGATGGCGTTATGCTTCTCGTCCTGCCCGTCCAACGCACGGGTCGTATTCAACATATCCTCGATATTGCGACCCGAGAGGATGCCGTATTTATGATCTTTATTATATTTCTCTACGTCGAAATAGACGGAGCCTTGGCTTTCGTAAGCGTAGCCGTTATCCAGAATCTTCTTGACTAACTCGATTTGTTCGATAATATGTCCGGAAGCGTGCGGCTCGATGCTGGGAGGAAGTACGTTCAGCGCATCCATCGCTTGATGATAACGATTGAGGTAATATTGAACCACTTCCATCGGCTCCAACTGTTCTAGCCGTGCCTTCTTGGCGATCTTATCCTCCCCATCATCGGCGTCGTGCTCCAGATGCCCTACATCCGTTATATTACGTACATAACGCACTTTATATCCTAGGTGGGTAAGGTAACGGAATAGCAAGTCGAACGTGATCGCCGGACGTGCGTGTCCCAAGTGGGCGTCACCATAAACCGTGGGGCCACATACGTACATACCTACATGCGGCTCGTGCAGGGGTATGAATTGCTCCTTCTTTCTCGTAAGCGTGTTGTAAATATTCAATGGATGTTCCATATTCTATTATATATTTAGGAATCGCGAACTTACATAAAATCCTTGGTATTATCAAGCTGATCGTGAATAGTCTGTAGTTTTCATAGGCATTCATTGACTCTTGATGACTTCCGACGGATTCTCATTGGCTGCCTTACATACCTGTTCACGTATCGTACCTAGAACCATGCTGGTAATGGTGATGAATATTCCCACCAACCACCAGATCTGGATTTGGATGCGATAGGCGTAGCCTTGCAACCAGTAGTTCATGACGAGATAGCTGATCGGGAAAGCGATGATTCCGGCGATAACGATCAATTGCGTGTATTCCCTGAAAAACAAGAGAATGATCTCGGAGGCTTTCGAGCCTACCACTTTCCGGATAGCGATCTCTTTACGCCGCCGTTTCGTGGAGGCTGTAGCGACGGCGTAGATGCCGAACAAGGAGATTAGCAAACAGGCGAAAGCGAGGAACGAGAATATTTTCAGCCCGACGATCTCGGATTGGTTCAGTTGATCGTAAAGCGTTCCGATCGGGGTGATCCGGGTATCCGCTAATGTCGGGTCTATCTTGGGCAGTAGCTCCGTGATATGGTGGGCGATGTCTCCTTCCTCGCCCGGTATGACCCGGATATACAGATTATTCACCAGTCCACCCGAAGGAATGAATAGCATCGGATGGATACTTTCCCGGAAAGATAGCGCATGGAAATCGTTGACGACACCGACGATCTCGTATTCTTTGATCACGCTGAAATCTGACCACCACGGCATACGGATGATGCTGCCGACTGGGTCTTGTAAGCCCATGGCACGAACCGCCGACTCGTTGAGCACGACACTAAGTTCGTTGCCTTCTGTCCACCATCGGCCCATTAACATCTTTAGGTCGAAGGTCTCACCAAATCGGTGATCGGTTCCATAGAGGTGGAAGTCCACCTTTGTGTCCAGCGGTTTTCCCTCCCATTCCACATTCGTGAAGATCGCCATGGGATCGACATGATGTTGAGGCTTAAAGTTCGTGTCGGTGAAACTTTTGACCTGCGGCAGGGCACTTAACTCTTGCATCAACGTGGATTCTATTTTTCCGGATACGTCTACGAAGCCGGATAGTTGGATAAGGCCTTTTGGATCGAAACCTAAATCTTTTTGATTTACGAATCGCATTTGCTCCATGACAACCAGCGATGCTACGATGAACAGGATACTGATCATCAATTGTAAGGTCACGGCCATGCGGCGTAACAAAAGGGGTTTGACTGTCTCTTTGGGAACGAGCGAGGTGGTTGCCGTATGGCTGAACTGCCCGAAGAATACTAATCCTGCACATTGGAGGATGAGGAATGTACCTATACCTGCCCCTGCGAAAAGAAACAGGAACCGGCCCATCTCCAAATCAATCTCCAGCCATCGGGCGAAAAGCGGCTTGACTTGGACTATGAAGATCAAGGCTACCAACAAGGATGCAAGTACGGAACAGCCTAGTTCGACAGACATTTGTTCGATCAATTGCTTTCTCGTTGCGCCGTTGACCGTTCGTAAACGCCATTCCCGCACACGTTGCCGAAAGAGATCCATATAGGAATTCAAGAAATTGAAGAGGGCGGCAAACAATAATAGGGCACCAGATACGACAAACAAGCCGATGAAATTTAAGGTAAAGGGTGTATCTTCATTCAGATGATGCCGGATCTCACGGATGGGGAGTGTTCGCAACTCGATCTCCTTGTTCACCCCAATACGTTCAGGTAGCTCTTTTAGTTGATTGGCAAAGACTTTTGGGTCTGAGCTTGGATGGAGTTTCACGTATAAGTCCATCACGAAGAAGCTCCATTGTGCCTCTGGAGGTAACTGGGAGAAATGCTGTATCATGTTATGGTTGATGATCGCGTCGAACGGTAGATTGGTATGGGGTGATGGGTCTTTCACCACAGCCGTGACGATGTAGGGAGGTAAGGAGGCTCTCATCAAGGTGTGTATCGGTTGCCCGATCGCCTTTTCCGCATCGCCAAATAGACGGACCGCCGTACGTTCGCTCAAGATCATGTTGTTTACGATTTGTAGCGGATGATTCATTTCTCCACAAACGAAAGATTGCGGGAATACCTCTAGGAACGTGCTGTCTGTATAAAGCATATTCATTTGGATATAAGGAGTCGCTTGAGTACGGCAGTTTTCGGTTGAAAGTATAAGCGTGGTGGAGGCTTCGATGGCTGGGACTTGCTCTCGTAAGCTATTCTCGATACCTTTCGAGGCTCCTTTGTTCACTTTACCGGATTGTTTCTCGGTGCTATAGACACGGTAGATGGATTCGGAATCCTTGTAGAAAGAATCGTAAGTGGTCTCATGATCCATCCAATAGAGTATGGGCACGAAACAGACGAGGGCGAAAGCCAGCCCTAGGATACTGATGGAGGCGCTGACTTTATACTTCCAGATGTTTTTGAAGGCAATGACACAGTAATGTATTAACATGGCAATTCCGTTTTTTGATGATATCGCTGATGACTCAATTTCGCTGAATCCGATTCAAATATCATGCCATAAATGTAACGTATTAGAAAATAGAATCATAGAAAAATCTGTATTTCTTCATGTAGTGCGATAGCGTACATTTTTTGTGCGATAATGCACGTACAAGCTGTCTTTATTCCCTTTATCTTTGTCCGTATGGAAGAAAAAGGAAAGATATTGATCATCGACGATAATAAGGATGTGTTGTTCGCATTGAACTTACTGTTGGAGCCGTACATGCAAAAGGTGAAGGTAACGACACAACCGGCACGCATCGAGTATTTCATGCGGACGTTCCAACCGGACGTGGTCTTGCTGGATATGAATTTCCATCGGGATGCCGTGAGCGGGCAGGAGGGTTTTGAGTATTTGGGACAAATCTTGGAGATCGATCCGCAGGCGGTCGTGATCTTCATGACGGCCTATTCGGATATAGAGAAAGCGGTCAAGGCCATTAAGGTTGGCGCTACCGATTTCATCTCCAAGCCGTGGGAAACGGAGAAGTTGCTGGCTACCCTCTCGTCGGGCATTCGATTGAGCCATTCCCGTAAGGAGGTAGGACGTTTGCGAGAGCAAATGAAAGCCATGAAGGAGGACGACACATTGCCGGAATTGATCGGTGAGTCGCCGGCTATGCTGAAGGTAAAAGACACGATCTACAAACTTGTGGAGACCGACGCGAATATATTGATTACCGGTGAGAGCGGTACCGGAAAAGATCTGGTTGCCCGTTTGTTGAGGCATTACTCGCCCCGGCGTGACGATGCTTTCGTGACGATCGACTTGGGAAGTATCCCGGAACAATTATTTGAGAGTGAGTTGTTCGGCTATGAGAAAGGTGCCTTCACGGATGCCCGAAGATCCAAGCCGGGACGTATGGAGATGGCTTCCGGCGGTACGCTCTTTCTGGACGAGATCGGTAACCTGTCCTTGCCGATGCAATCTAAATTGCTGACAGCTATAGAGAAACGTCATATCACCCGTTTGGGAGCGGTGGAACCGATCTCGATCGATGTTCGTTTGATCTGCGCCACCAACGCCAATCTGCGTCAGCTGGTGGGCGAGGGGAGTTTCCGGCAAGACTTGCTCTATCGGATCAATACCATAGAGATAGCCATACCACCGCTGCGTGAGCGGGGAGAGGATATCTTGATGCTGGCCGATCATTTCCAGAGGCTGTATAGCCGGAAATACAAGAAAACGATCAAAGGGTTGAGCCGGGAGGCGGGGAGTAAGCTGATGAAATACCCTTGGCCCGGTAATGTCCGGGAGTTGCAGCATGTTTTGGAGCGAGCCGTGATCTTGAACGAGGGTACGGTGCCGAGACCGGATGATTTCCCTCTCTATACGGCCTCTTACGAGCGGAAGAAGGAGCTGGACCCTGATTTGAATCTAGAGCAAGCCGAGCGGAAAATCATCGAGCGAGCCTTGCGGCAAAGCAATGGTAATATGAGCTATGCCGCCGAGCTATTGGGTATCACCCGTTTTTCCTTGTATCGTAAAATAGAGAAGTTCGGCTTATGAGATCGTATGCGTTCACGGTCATCTCGCACATCGTAGGCATCGTCTTGTCTACGGGACTCCTGTTCTATTGCGTGCATGAGGAGATTATCTTTTGTCCTACTTTTTGCGGGATCGCGATCTTGTATTTCTCGATTCATCTTTATTTCATACAGATGCGGCAGGTGAAGTATTGGCGTTATGTGGTGGATTGCTTGCGGCAGCAAGACTTGATCCAGATCGTTCGTTCACCTTACGAGGATAAGGTGATGCGGGAGTTGGCGGACGATTTGTCCGCAGCCCTGCGATCCTTGCGTGGCCGATTGATGGACGAGGAGGTGAGGCGGCAGTATTTTGAGAGCCTGTTGAATAAGGTGGATACAGCCGTACTTGTTACCGACAAGGAAGGGGCTATTGAATGGAAGAACCGGACCGCCGACGCGTTGCTGGATACGAGGTGTCGGTTACCCAATGAGTTTTTGGAGGCTATCAAGGCGGGGAAGACGGTGGTGCGTTACGGAAAACCATCCGTTCCGCAAGATTGGGCGATCGATGCCACTCGTATCGACTTGCGAGGTTGCGAGCGTTGGATCGTCAGCTTGAAGAACATCCATTCTACCTTGGAGCGGAATGAGATGGAGGCTTGGCAGAAATTGATCCGTGTCTTGACGCACGAGATCATGAACTCCATCACACCCGTTATCTCGTTGTCCGAGACCTTGAGCAAACGTTGCAAAGCAGATCCGGATGATGTCCGGAATCGTTCGTATATCCAGCATGGGGTAAATGTCATCCATCGCCGGAGTAAAGGGTTGCTGGATTTCGTTGAGAATTACCGGAGATTGACCCGGATCGCCTCTCCGGTAAAGACCCGTATCTTAGTGAAAGATTTCTTTTCGGATTTAGGGCGTTTGTGCCCTGAGCCTTCTATCCGTTTCCGCTTGCCGGACGAGCCTCTGGAATGGTTCGCGGATCGGGCGCAGATGGAGCAGGTCTTCTTGAACTTACTGAAGAATGCTTGTGAGGCTTGTGCGGAAAAGTCAAACCCCGAGATTATCGTGGCGGCTCAGCAGGAGGGAAACGAACTCGTCTTTACCGTGCGAGACAACGGTATCGGTGTCTTACCCGAGGTGATCGACCGGGTTTTTGTACCTTTCTTCACCACCAAGCCCTCCGGCTCGGGTATCGGTTTAAGCATCTGTAAGCAAATAATCACCTTGCATGGCGGCCATATCTCGGTAGAATCCGAGAATGGAAAGGGTAGCTGTTTCTTTTTGTACTTTAATTGATTATCAGTCTATTGCAGTTTTTCTAAATTTCTTATACGGAAAACTTTAGTTTCTTCAAGGAAAAACTTTCGTTTCTATATAGGGAAACAAAAGTTTCTTACTGAGGAAACTTTTGTTTTATTAGGAGAAAACTCAGGCTGCTATTATAGGAGATTCGTGATAGGATTCATGAGACGGAAAGTTGTTGTCTGTTTTTAGTGCGCTTACCCTGTAAAATACATACCTTCGCGGATATATTTAATTGATTTTCTATGAAATGGTATCTATGGGGGGCAGTTGTCCTGCTTTATTCCCTGTTTGGAAGCGCTTGTTCTACGGAAGGGAGGTATGATTTGTCGGCTTATGGTTTATCCCCGGTCGAGAATGTGGATAATGCGCCCGCTATGGCGAGGGCATTGGAGCAGATACGGGAGAAATGCGAGGAAAACCAGACCATTGTGGTGACCTTGCCTAAGGGCCGCTATGAGTTTTATCCCGATAGCGCGGCGGAGCGTGTCTATTTCATCTCGAATCATGATCAAATGAATCCGAAGAAAGTAGGTTTGCCTTTCGAGGGGATGAAGAATATGGTGTTCGACGGGCAAGGCTCGGAGTTAATCTTCCACGGCAGGATGTTGCCGGTCTCTTTGCTGGATTCGAGGAATTGTGTCTTGAAGAATTTCAGTATAGACTTCAAGCATCCTCAGATTTCACAGGTAAAAGTGGTGGAGAACGATACGCTGAAAGGCGGGATCACCTTCGAGGTGGCTCCATGGGTACGCTATGAGATACGGGATAGCGTGTTTGTAGCGGAGGGAGAAGGCTGGGAGTTGACTCCCGGTTCCGGTATCGCCTTCGAGGGAGATACACGTCATTTGGTGTATAATACAAGCGATATCCCGGTAGGCGTGCGGGGCTTGATCGAGGTTTCTCCAAGGCTGATAAAGTCTCCCCGTTGGAAAGACAGCCGTTTGGTGCCCGGTACGGTGATCGCCATGCGTTCTTGGGAACGTCCGGCTCCCGGTGTCTTCCTGTATCATGACGTGAATACGACTCTGGAGAATATCAAGGTTCATTATGCCGAGGGAATGGGCCTCTTGGCGCAAGTGAGCGAGAATATCACGCTGGATGGTTTCTCCGTTTGCTTGAAAGGGGCGGACGATCCGCGGTATTTCACGACACAGGCGGACGCTACCCATTTCTCGGCCTGCAAGGGAACGATCATCTCCAAGAATGGCTTGTACGAAGGGATGATGGACGACGCTATCAATGTGCATGGAACTTACCTGAAAGTGGTGAGACGAGTGAATGACTCTACCTTGGTAGGCCGGTATATGCACCCGCAATCGTATGGTTTCGAATGGGGAAGGGTAGGGGATTCCGTGCAGTTCATCCATTCGAGCACCATGGAATTGATAGGGGCGAGAAACCGGATTACCGCTATCAAGGCAGTTGATCAACCGGATTACCGAGGGGCGAAGGAGTTCGAGATCCGGTTTGAGAATACGGTGAATCCTTCGATCCATGAGGGAAGCGGCTTCGGCATAGAGAATCTGGAGTGGACGCCGACGGTCCTATTCTCGGATAACGTGATCCGGAATAACCGTGCCCGCGGTTCCTTGTTCAGCACGCCTCGGCAAACGGTCGTAGAGAATAATGTTTTCGATCATACCTCGGGGACGGCGATCCTGCTGTGCGGTGATTGCAACGGCTGGTTCGAGACCGGCGCTTGCCGGAACGTGTTGATCCGTAAGAATAAGTTCATCAACTCCTTGACGAATATGTTCCAATTTACGAACGCTATTATCTCTATTTATCCCGAAATCCCGGATTTAGCGTCGCAAAGGAAATATTTCCATAGTGATATCGTGATCGACGCGAACGAGTTTATTACGTTCGATAGGCCATTGGTATACGCCAAGTCCGTGGACGGGTTGGTCTTCACGAATAATATTGTCAAACAAAATAAGGAATACCCAACCTTCCATTGGAATAACCATCGTTTCTATTTCCAGCGGGTGATCCATTCGAAAATAGAGAACAACTATTTTGATGAAGGGTTTATCCGGGAGAGGGATGTCTTAGAGGAAAATAACGGATATGATATATAGGAAATTAATCGTCTTGGTAAGCCTTTTGATAGGCTTCGTAAACATTGCGTTCGCCGGCGTTGGTGATCTCGATACGTTAAACGTACGTTCTCAAGCCCCTGTCAAGGAGAGAATGCCTGTCGTCGCCTATAAGTTTAACCCGAAAAGCTTGATTCTTCCGGCCTCATTGATAACGGTGGGAGCCGTAGGCACGGCGATTGACGGGATGAATGACTTTCACCTGTTTTCCCGGAAAGATTCCGTGAAGCAAATCCATATCGATAATTACTTGGAGTGGGGAATGCTGGGTTGGGTATTTGTCTGCGACCTTATGGGAAAAGAGAAACATAACTGGGTGGACCAACTTTGCTTGGTCGCTTTAGCGGAGGGGATGAACGGATTGATGGTGCATGGACTGAAGAACTGGGTAAATGAGCCTCGCCCGGATGGGGCGCCTTATTCGTTTCCTTCCGGACATACCTCGAATGCTTTCTTAGGGGCGCATATGGCTTATAAGGAATTTAAGGATAGCTCACCTATACTCGCTTACTCGGGTTATGCGATAGCGGCGTTCGTGGCGGGTTCCCGCTTATACAATAACAGGCATTGGGTGGCGGATGTAGTAGCCGGCGCGGGTTTCGGGATCTTGTCGGTAGAGTTATCGTATCTGATCTATTTCCCGATTCGTAACGCTATCGCCCGGCGGATCAATCGAAATGTGAAGAACTGCCCGATCGTGGCCGCTCCGGTATTCAGTTCGAATATGGCGGGATTCTATCTGACTTATCAATTTTAATGCGTCTTATGAATAAAGAGCATACCGGCTTATAGAGACTGGTTAATGCGCAAAAGCTCCTCTATATGCGTGCGGTCGTTGCTGAGGCGTGGGATCTTGTGCTGCCCGCCTAATTTGCCTTTCTGCTTGAGCCATTCATAGAAAGCACCGTCGTGGGCGATAACGATTTCCAGCGGTTGAAGGGAGATCTCTTTATACCGCTTCGCCTCATAGTCCGAGTTCAGCTTTTGTAAGTTCTGATCTAATAAAGTGGCGAATTCATCGAGAGATTCCGGTTTCTTGTCAAACTCGATAAACCATTGGTGCCGTCCTTTCGCCTTATCCAGCATAAAAAGTGGGGCGGCGGTATATTCTTTTACTTTCGCCCCGGTTCGTAGGCAAGTCATGGCGATCGCCTTATCGGCGTTATCCACCATTAGCTCCTCGCCGAAGGCGTTGATAAAGTGCTTGGTACGTCCGGAGATAACGAATTTATGAGGGAATAACGAGGTGAAACGTACCGTATCCCCGATCTGATAGCGCCATAATCCTCCCGAGGTCGTGATTACCATCGCATAGTTTTTCCCGGTCTCTACCGATTCCAGCGGCAACACGGTCGGATGGGCGCTACCCACCTCGTTCATCGGGATGAACTCATAGAAAATACCGTAATCCGGCATCATAAGCAAACTGGGGTCTGTCGGATCGTCTTGCAGCCCGAAGAAGCCCTCGGATGCGTTATAGGTCTCCATATAATGCATCTTATTCGATGGAATCAAGGTTTTATATTGCTCCCGGTAAGGCTCGAAACTAATTCCCCCATGGAAGAAGACCTCCAGATTAGGCCATACGTCCGTAAGATATTCCCTACCCGTTTTTTTCAATACGGCCTTGATCAAGACCAACATCCAAGAAGGAACACCGGATAGGCTGTTTACATCCTTATTCCAAGTGTTCTCCACGATCGCCTTGATCTTGCTTTCCCATTCATCCATTAGGATAATGGGTTTCTTGGGGACGCGTATTAAATTGACGAGCGGATTGAGATTTTGAAGTAATACGGCGGATAAGTCGCCTTGATGAGCCTCGGAGTTTAGCGGGGAAGGGCTATGGCTACCGCCTAATATCAAGCCTTTCTTGGAGAAGAAACGGCTTTCCGAGTTGTTCCGCAGATAAATGGCTACGCAATCAAAGCCGCCTTTATAGTGGCAACCCTTTAATATCTCGGGGGTGACGGGCAGGAATTTACTTTTGTCGTTCGTGGTCCCGCTACTCTTAGCGTACCACCGCACCACCGAAGGCCAGAGAATATTCCTTTCTCCGTTTATCATTCGGGTGACATACGGCTTTATCTCGTCATAAGTCTGTAAGGGAAGACGTTGGCAGAAGTCAGAATAAGAGCGAATGCTTTTATAATCATATTTGAGTCCCCATTCCGTCTTGCGTGCCGTCGAAAGCAGAGCATGCAGCTGTTTGCGCTGGATATGGTCTATATCCTGCCCAAATCGTCCGATCTCCGTTTGTCGATGGCGGAAAAGGAGCGAAATCGTCTGTGTTAAAATATCCATGCTCTTTTTATTTGTTCGAGTGCAAATGTAGGCATTCTCTTTTTATTTATATCTTTGCTAGGTACTAAATTAACGTTACGATGAAAATAGGGATTCTCTCATCGGGTGGCGATTGCCCCGGTATCAACGCTACGATCCGTGGTGTTGGCAAGACCGCTATCATGCATTACGGCATGGAAGTGATAGGTATTCATAGCGGTTTTATAGGTCTTTTGAATAAAGACGTCCAAGTTTTCGATGAACGGAGCTTATCCGGCATATTAAATTTAGGGGGAACCATTTTAGGAACGTCCAGAGAGAAGCCTTTCCGTAAGCTTTTGACCTCGGGAGATTCGGAAAAGCCGGAGATCATTAAGAAAAATTATGAGGAGCTGGGGCTGGACTGCTTGGTTTGTATCGGAGGTAACGGTACGCAGAAGACGGCCAATCTGTTATCTCAGATCGGATTGAACGTGATAGGCGTTCCCAAGACAATCGATAATGACATATGGGGTACGGATATTACGTTCGGTTTTAATACCGCCGTGAATATCGCCACGGAATCTATAGACCGTCTTCATTCTACGGCTAGCTCCCATAAGCGGGTGATGGTCGTGGAGGTGATGGGCCATCATGCCGGATGGATCGCCTTGTATGCCGGGATGGCTGGAGGTGCCGACGTGATTTTACTTCCGGAATTGGGGTACGATATCGATAAGGTGAACGAGGCGATCTTGGATCGGGCTCACAGGGGTAAGCCTTACTCCATCGTCGTGGTAGCCGAGGGTATCGAGACTCCGGATAAAAAGCGTCCTTCTGATTATATCACACGGGCTATCGAGGCGGGAACGGGTATCGAGACCCGGGATACCGTATTGGGATACACCCAACGGGGTGGAAACCCCTCTCCGTTCGACCGTAACCTTGCGACTCGTTTGGGAGGCCATGCCACGGAACTGATCGCTAATGGTGAATTCGGACGTATGGTTTGTATAAAAGGAGATAGGGTAGAATCCATTCCCTTGTTAGAAGTGGCGGGAAAACTAAAATTAGTGACGCCGGATCATGATTTGATCGTACAAGGAAAACGGATGGGGGTAACATTCGGGAAATAAAATAAAAAAGGTTGTGTGTCAGAGAACGCACAACCTTTTTTACTTTATACTAGTAGGCGGCCGTTTATTTTTTAATACCTTGAACGGTTTGGCTTCCCTTTTCGGTAGTCAAGCGGAAGATATACATTCCAGTGGCAAAATCACCCGTGCTGAGACTGCTTCCCGGTTGCGGGACGCTACGTATCAACTTTCCATCGGCCCTGTAGATCTCAAGCGATTTCAGTTGTTGATAATTCTGGATCTGTACTTCATTCGAGAAGATACGTGGTTGAATATCTACTTCTTCGCCTGTTGGCTTCAGTTCGTTACCTACGCTCGTTTCCGGAATTACCGTAACCGGGGCGCTCTCATCGGTACCATAAAGTGCCGTTACTTGGAGCAGAGGGGTACTTGTTGTCAGATTTTTCACCGTATAATTCCGTTGAGAAACAGGTAATGTCGTCAGTTCCCGGGTATCTTGATATACCTTATAACCGGTCAGCTCCGGAAAAGCCGTGATCAACTCTGCTTCTTGCGCATCGGAGGCGATAGCCAGTTTCCGGAATGATAATCGGCCCGTTCTCATGGGTTGCGGTTTCTCCGAGAAAGTGCTCGTGGAGAATACGGAACTCGAGGGGAGCTCACCTTCTTCTGCGCTTATTACGATCGATAACACAACATTGGCATCTAGCTCATCATCTGAGAATGTTTCCCATTTTTTTCCGTCCAAAGAATATAAATTCCCTTTTCCGTCGACTGCGGGGCCTTCATCGGAGCATGCCGGATATGTGTTATTGGCATAGCTTATCACATGAATGGCTACCAGTAAATCCTGCTTCGCGTCGATTACGAATGGTGTTTTAAGTGTGACCGAATTTATTTTACCTGATTTCAGTTGAGTGAAACTCTCTTCATACTCCCGGTTTCCCTGTTTGATATAGACTCCATAAGTGACCCCTTCCTGTGGATAGAAATTAACCTTCCGGATCGTTTTTTTATGCACCGGTTGTAGATCTTTCGTATCCCATTTCTGAGCGAAATAGAATGGATCTCCTCCGAGACCGAACTGTTGATAACGATCTTGTGATCCCCAACCAGCTATTTTTTCGAGAACTGGGGCATTCCATGTCAGTTGAATCTCACCCGTGGAGATCTGTTTGTATTTCAAATCAGTCGGACCTTCATACTCGTTTCCGATCGTTTTCCCATCCTGCGTCATTCCCTGCAACGAGGTGACGCCCGTTCCGAGTGGATCTAGCCAGACATCCATCCGGGCTGTATCATTATCACTGTATTTATTCCAGTGATAATACAATTTACCGTATAAATTCAATCCTTCGGGCAGTTCGCAACTGGAGCTTCCACCGCTCAGCGTACCTATAATCAAGCCTTTGCTATTAAATAAAGGCGAGCCGGAAGAACCTCCCTCGGTCACCCCGTGTCCGTTTAGCGTGGCATCGAAAGTCGCGTTCCAATGAGCGTTCGTGGCCCCGGTTTTCCCAACATCACTATTACGCCATGTAATCGATTCTGTCGGATAATTTCCATAGGTGGAGATTTTCATATAATCGCCGGAAGGATGATGGATGCCTACGCCCGAGAGTGAAAGCATATTTGAACGATCCCATCCGTTAAAGAATACATTATAATCGTCGGGGATCTCGTCGTTAAGCAACAGCAACAGTCCGTCGGAACCGTTTTCGACAGGGGTAGAGGCTTTCCGTGTACATCCTACCATGGTTTTTATCGGATAAATGGGTGACTCATTATCGCAGCCCACATGTTCTTGGTGGAAATAAAACAACCAGACCGCTAATTCCTCGGGAGTAACCGTCTGTTCGCCCAGTATATCTTGCGAACAATGGAAGGCGGATAATACATAAGGCTTTTTGTCACGGGCCGTATTATTTACCAGAGAAGCCGTACAAATATAGCTTCCTCCTTCTCCCTCTTTATTACGGATGTATTGAATCATTTGTATCACCCCCTTCTTTTGCTCCTGCCAATCGGCTCCCTCCTCGCAATTGATATTCACTTCGCAAGCTTCTGAAAAGCCAGCTCCCGGCGCTTCCTGTACTTCAGGCATGATCGCTTCAAGATGATTATACCCGTAACCGACCTCCCGGATGCGTAGTCGAGGTGTATCGCCGGATGGTGCAGGTACATATTCGAGGATCACCTCATCGCCTGCTACGGCTTGGGTTGCGAACGGTCCGTTTTCAGGATGCGTACGATGCGTATAGGCACCCAATACTTGGGTTTTTGCTGCGTTATACAAGTATAACCGGGCACCTTTGGGTATATAAAAATCGGAGTAATACAGGATCAAGGCGATCGCTCCTTTCGCTTGAAGGTGAAGTTGCCATATTTGGCTACCGTCGGGTAGTGAAATCCAATCGCCGCTATTGGCGATGTCGAAGCTGGTTGGGATCGACTTGGCTACACGCAACGGAGCGCCTTGGCTGACCCTCCACGCATCGACCGCCTTGAGGTCTTCCACACTGAAATTCACTGGAACTTGTTCTGCTAGCTTTTCACTTCGAAGTGAACCTGCGAATTGAAAGCTGGGGGGGGAGTCCTCCTTCGCTGATCTGCGCCAACGAACTTGAAATCGAGAAATAGCCGATATATAATATGCTGGTTATTAATATTCGGAGAAATTTACTGTACTGTTTTTTCATACATACAACTTTATATGAGCTTATTCTTATATAACTAAGAACTTGGGTATATCAAACGATATACCCAAGTTCTGTTATTTATCATACAGTTTCTTCCTCTGGGAGGTCAGAAAACTCTTTTTCATCGGTTAGTTCACCCGTCTTCTTTTTCTTTGTGGCAGAGATACGTTGCTGGAGTTCTTTGTCTGTCCGCAATCTTTTGACCGCCATTTTAGAAGCCGCTTGCTGGGATTCTTTTTTGGAGTAACCGATACCTATGCCAATTTGCTCGCCGAGCAATTTAATCGCGCTTTGGAATACAGGATTTCCATCATGATCCGTAAAAGACTCTATTAGATCGAACGAGATCGATATTTTGTTCTTTTGGCTCCATTCAATCAAGTTTGACTTGAAATTTATCTCTTTCCGGACGAGTGTATCTACATCGATATACTTTTCTATCATCACGTCACGGATAAACTTATAACAAACGTCATAACCTTGATCCAGATAAATAGCGCCGATCAAAGCCTCGAGCGCATTACCATACATATGATTGTTATGAGAGTTTATCTTGGTTGAATAGACTACCATTTGATCGAGGCCGAGTTGTACGGCGACCTTATTCATCGTTTCCCGTTGTACGATCTTGGAGCGTGTGTTTGTCAAAAAGCCTTCCCGCTTATTCGGGTAGCGCTTATAGACAATATCGGCGACCGCCGCATCCAAAATGCCATCTCCTAAAAATTCAAGACGCTCATTGTTAAGCCATTTACCATCACCCGTCTCTACCGATGATGATTTATGCAACAAGGCCTGCTCGTAAATCTGGAGATTATCCGGATAAAAACCTAGAATCTTTGATAAAGACAAATAAGGCTCCCTACCTTTATTATGCAGGAGCCTTATTCTTTTATGTAGCTGTTTGTATAGCTTTCTAAACACGTTATTTCACGAATTTTTTAACAATGGCGCAAGCGTTGTGTCCACCGAAACCAAACGTATTCGATAAAGCGGCTTTCACTTCTCTCTTTTGAGCCTTATTGAATGTGAAATTCAGTTTATAATCTATTTCAGGATCATCATCGCCTTCCGCATGGTTAATGGTCGGCGGGATAATACCATCGTTTATAGCCATAATACACAGGATCGCCTCTACCGCTCCGGCAGCACCAAGCAAGTGACCGGTCATTGACTTTGTGGAACTGATATTCAGTTGATAAGCATGTTCTCCGAACACATCTTTGATCGCCTTAACCTCTGAGATATCGCCTACGGGAGTCGATGTTCCATGAACATTGATGTAATCAATATCTTCCGGAGTCATTCCCGCGTCTTCCAATGCGTTGCGCATAACCAGCTTCGCTCCTAAACCATCCGGATGAGAAGCGGTCAAGTGATAAGCATCGGCAGACATTCCGGTTCCTGCGATCTCGCAATATATTTTAGCGCCACGAGCCAATGCGTGCTCCATTTCTTCCAATACCAAGCAAGCTCCACCTTCACCCATCACGAATCCGTCACGGCTAGCGCTGAACGGGCGAGATGCGGTCTCGGGAGAATCATTACGTGTCGATAACGCATTCATAGAGTTGAATCCACCTACACCCGATTCAGAAACAGCAGCTTCCGCTCCACCGGTGATGATGACGTTAGCCTTGCCTAAACGGATATAATTGAATGCGTCACTGATAGCGTTTGTAGAAGATGCACAAGCTGAGACGGTCGCAAAGTTCGGGCCGTGGAATCCATAAAGCATGGAAATATGTCCAGCCGCGATATCCGAGATCATTTTCGGGATGAAGAACGGGTTAAACTTCGGACCGATCGTATCCTTGATCTTCGCATAACTCAATACTTCCTCGTCAAATGTCTTGATACCACCGATACCTGAAGCGAAAATAACGCCGATACGGTTCTTATCTTCGTTATCCAAGTCCATTGCCGCGTCCTCGATCGCTTGTTTCGCCGCGTCGATCGCGAATAAGCTATAACGATCACACTTGCGGGCTTCTTTACGATCCATAACTTTCAACGGATCGAAGCCTTTAACTTCGCATGCAAATTGTGTCTTGAATTTGGATGCATCAAACTGAGTAATAGGTCCAGCGCCACTTTTTCCATTGATAATACCTTCCCATGTTTCGGGGAGGGTATTACCAAGAGGAGTAATAGCTCCAAGACCTGTTACTACAACTCTTTTTAATTCCATACCTTTAGTTAAAAGGATTGATTACTTCGCGTTAGCCTCGATGTAAGCGATAGCGTCACCTACAGTTGTAATCTTTTCTGCTTGATCGTCAGGAATTGAGATGCCGAATTCTTTTTCGAACTCCATAATCAATTCTACAGTGTCAAGAGAGTCTGCTCCTAAATCGTTAGTAAAGCTTGCTTCGTTTGTAACTTCTGTTTCTTCAACACTTAACTTGTCAACGATGATAGCTTTTACTCTTTCAGCAACTTCAGACATAACTTTTTCAATTTAGATTAATAAATACGAATATACTTTTTAAATTTGCAGTGCAAAGAAAAGAATTTTTTATGTTACAAAGCAAATTTAATAAGCTAAAAATGCGGAAAACTGCACATTTTTTCTTTTCTTGTGCATTTAAACATCTAAAAATATGAAAAACATAGCGATTTTTGCTTCCGGATCTGGTACGAATGCCGAGAACATCGCCCGATATTTTGCTAACAGTGAAAACGTTAATGTTGCGGTTGTTTTATCAAATAATCGTAATGTTGGCGTGCATGGGCGGGTAAATAAGTTGGGAGTGCCTTCTTTCGTGTTTTCACGGGAGGAATTTATTGCCGGTGTGCCGATCTTGGAAAAGTTGGCGGAATATGATGTCTGCCTTATCGTGTTGGCCGGTTTTATGAATAAGATCTCAGACGTGATTCTTCAGGCTTTTCCCGGAAAGATCGTGAACATCCATCCTGCGTTACTCCCTAAATATGGCGGCAAGGGGATGTATGGCATGCATGTGCATGAGGCGGTCGTGAAGGCTGGTGAGCGGGAGTCGGGTATTACTATACATTATATTAATGAGCATTATGATGAGGGCGCTATCATCTTCCAGGCTTCTTGCCCGGTATTACCTTCGGATACGCCGGATGAGGTAGCCGCGAAAGTGCATGCCCTGGAGTATGCGCATTATCCTCATGTGATCGAAAGTTTATTGTAAGGCTTTTTTGTCATTAGCCTACTTGAAAACCTAGTTTCTGGAGTACGGCGAATTCTTCCGGGTCAGCTTTGATCGCTTGGTAAGCATGGAACTCACGGGGATGATCATACGCCGCCCTAAATCGCTCGAAATGATGAGGATTCGCTCTTAGTGCTTGGTCGATTACTTCTGGGTTGAAACTTCTCAAGATGGCTTCTTCCACCCGGTGCTCCTTGAATTGTCCCAAGTCGATGAACGGGTTGGTTGGGGCAGGCGGAATGACTTCCTTGATCTTTTCGATACGGATACCGAAAAAGCATCCTATATTCTCCAAGCACATTCGTGTCCCGTTCGCCTTCCCGTCGGCGGAGAAACCGGCTATATGAGGAGTAGCGATCGTGGCTTCCGACAGTAATTTCCGGTCGATATCCGGTTCGTTCTCCCAGCAATCAATGATCAGTTCGCTGACCTTGCCGGTTCGTTTGGCCTGCAATAAGGCCTGCGTATCATGTACGGCGCCCCGGCAACTGTTGATAAACCATGGTTTTCGTTCCAATTTGTCGAAAAAAGCAGGATCGGCGAGATGGCGGGTGGCGAAACGTCCCTCTTTGGTCAACGGCACATGCAAGGTTATGATATCCGCCTCTCTCGCGATCGTGTCCAAGGATACGAATCCATCCTCACCTTCCTGCTCGGCACGGGGCGGGTCATTGCGAAGCACACGCATCCCCATGGCCTCGCATAGCATCTCCACGATACTCCCTACATGGCCTACGCCAACGATACCGATAGTCTTCCCTGCTAGTCTCTCTCCTTTGCGGAGGGCGACGGCTACCAAAGAGGATAATACATATTGCCCCACGGAAGCGGCGTTGCAACCCGGGGCGTTCTTCCACGTGATCCCTGTCTTCTCGCAATAATGGATATCGATATGGTCGTACCCGATCGTGGCTGTCGTGATGAGGCGAACCCGGCTACCTTCCAATAGCTCGCGTGTACATTTATCTATGCTACGTACGATCAAGGCATCCGCGTCTTTTATGTTCGTGGGCGTAAACTCTTTGGAGTCAAGGTAGGATACGTCTGCTATCGGCTCCAAGATCCCTTTTAGGTAAGGAACCGTGTTATCTGCTATTATTTTCATCTTATCAGCTTGATTATCGTTACGCGATATTAAGTAAAAAACAGGGGATATACAAGTGATGATGGCTTCTTGTCGATTTCTATATGTGCTTTTGTTCTCAGCCGAAAGATTCGGGAAAACACGTACGAGTTTCATCCAAAACACGTACGACTTTTTGAAAAAACATGTACGTGTTTTGACGGAAAGATTCTCGTGTTTTTTTGACGCTGATTCTTAGCTTCTTACGTGCGCAGCTCATGAGTAGGCTTATTGTATGGAATTAAAGCTTCTCGGCTTAACTAAAACGGATAGATTAATGGAAGAGCCGTGCAGTACTTATCTCAGCTTGTACCGATTGAAATGAGGCCCTGCCTTGAACAAGAAGAAAAACGTAGACAATACCGTAAGGCAAGCGCCAGACAAGTAGGCGTAGTTGAAGCCACCCAGCTCTTGTGCGATGCTGCCCCCGGCCATCAACCCGATACCGATACCTACATCCCAACTAGTTAGATATGTAGACGTGGCCGTACCCCGCTGGTTATTGGGTGCCAGATTCACGAAAAGCGTGTTGAAAGCAGGGAACATGGTTCCGAACGCCACGCCTTGCGAGAGGGCTATACCTATGTAGAGATAAGAGGAAAATACCGGATTCCAATGCATCAACTCCTTGAGCGCCGCGAGAAGAAAGAATGTGGCCGCCGCCAAATACATCCCGAGGGAGATAACAAGCGTGATCCGTCCTTTATCCACTTGCCGTCCGGAGAACAGGCGGGAGACGGCTAGTCCCATGGCCATAAAGGTGAAATAAAGTCCGGAGTTTACGCTGATCCCGATCTCAGCGGCGTACATCGCTACATAAGTGGTAGTCATACCATAAGGAATGGAGAGCAATAATAGGGAGATACCCGCCCAAGTTCCCTTCACCAAGAAAAAGCGGTCTAGGGAGATCGGTTCTCGTTTGACCGGTTGCTTATAAGGAGTCTTGACCATATAGGCCATGATAAAACCAAGGCTTCCGGATAGCAACGAGCAGGAAAAGATCACGTCGTATGTGAAGTTCCCTTGCATGAACAGACCGATCATCGGCCCGAAACTCATGGCGATGTTATTGGCTAGGCCGTAATAGCCAATACCTTCCCCACGGCGGGAGGAGGGCAAGATGTCGATCAGTATCGTATTTCCGGCCACCGTCACCATGCCGAAGGCGAAACCGTGTACGACGCGTAAGGCGATAAAGAGGGTAAGCGCCGTGGCTACCATGTATCCGCCAAATATGGCGGTGAAAATGAAATAAGCCACCAGATATAAGGGACGGCGGGCGAAAGTATCCAGCAAATATCCGGCGAACGGACGGATACAGAGCGCCGCTAGCGTATAGCACGACAAGATAAACCCGATCATAGACTTCCCGATCATGAATTCTTCCTTCAGATAAAAAGGTAAGATCGGCAGGATTAGATAGAAAGCGAAAAAAAGCAGGAAATTCGCCGCTAGTATATAGCAAAAGCTGGGTGTGACGATCTTATCATTATTCATAGAGACGTGTCGTTTATAAATGACGCGAAATTAGATGAATTTATTGAATAAAAGGGCTTAAAGTAAGTTTTTTGTACGGGATTGGGACCGATTGCCGCAAATAGTTAATTTAATTCACATGTAAGGCTTTTTTATACTCGGTAGGCGTCATCCCGATCTTATTCTTGAAGAGGCGGTGTAAGGCACGTACGTTTCCCAATCCGGAATCGAGGGCGATGGCTTCTAGGTTGTAATAAGGATATTGTTTCATTAGCTGTATGGAGTGTTCCATGCGGAGGTTGCCGATATAGTTTGTGTAATTGTCTTCCGTGTTGCTCTGTATCATCCGGGCAAAACGGTTTTTGTCCATGTGGAGCCGTTTTAGTACGTCCTCACGGGTAAGATCTGATTTTAGATAGAGTTTCTCCTTATGCATTATTTCTTCCAACAGGATGAAAGAATCTTGGTCGATTGGTTGATCTGGGTCAGTTTGTGTCTTGCTATCTGATTTGGGAAGTTCTTCTTGGTGCGATAGTTCTGCCTCTTTGTCACGTTCCTTGATCGCCAATAGCTCATTCTTGTAGGCTAGGAGTTGGTTTACTTGGTTCACTGTGATCTTGTTCTTTCGCTTGATGACCTTGCTGTTCCGGTACGAGATCCAAAGCAAGAGAATAAGGAGGATTATGATGCCTAGAGAGGCTCCGAGAAATGTGTTGCGCTGCTTCAGCTCCATTTCCTGCTTGATGATCTTGGTTTCCTTTTCGTTCGTCTCATAGGCGATGGCAAGTTCCATGGCCGCGTTTTCCTTGTCGCGGGCATACAGTTCCTTTCGTATGTTGGAGAGGCGATCACTGTATTGGAGAGCTGTTTTATAGTCGCCCATTAAGGAATAGGTATTCTTTAGCTTCGCTAGCATCACCGTATAATCTTTATTGATGGTATCTTGCGCCGGAGTCAGTCTCTCCCGTTCCAAGGTATTATGGATCACTTGCTTATAATCTTTTATTAATAGCAGGTAAGGGTCCGCTCTCGTTCTTCCCTGCGGCTTTTGGGCGAATTTGGTGGTGAGGAACTTTTGGTAGTAACTGGCCGCTGCTTGTTCCTCTCCGATCAGTTGATACGCTTCGCAAAGGAAACTATATAAATAACCTAGGTGCATATCCACCCTTGTCTCTTGCATGTCGCCTGTTTGTTCCATCTTTTCCAGAAGTGCCTCTACTTCCTTTCCGGTATTTATTGCTTCTTCATTTTTCTCATGGATCATGATGTTTCGTAGCTTCTCCATATAAAGTGAGATCAACGTACACTTTTCTTCCGGATCGGTGGTGCCTTGTAGCAGTTCAATCGCTTGGTCAAGTGTCTCGATAGCCTTGTCTTTTTGTGCCAGCTCGTTTTGTGCCCGTGAGATGGAGATCATAGAGGTAGCCTCGACGCTCTTATCGCGTTGGGAGCGTGCGATCCGTATCGCTATCGTTGCGTATTCTATGGCTTCGTTCTGGCGGGATAGCTCGATATAGCAATTACTTAGTATCTGGCAAACATTCATGTAGGCCGTGGAGTCGTTTTGCACGGAATCGGTGTGGAATGCGGCTAGAGCGTATTCCAGCGCTTTCTTCTCGTTTTTCAACCGGGCGTATGCCCGTGACCGGATGATATGTGCTTTGTATTCCGGTATGATCCGTAGGTTCTCGGCGCTATCGGCTAGGTTTATCGCTTTTTCGGGGGTTGCGATGATCTGATTGAATATGGATTGGTAAGATAATTTTTCTTGGGGGCGGTTATCTGCGGAAGGGTTTGCCGCTCTCAAGAGTACGATAGAAAAAAAGAATAAAGTTATATATGTTAGTTTCATTCATTTACTTTTTAGCGAACAAAAATATAAATTTTTCTTTGATTTATAAGTGTTTTTTGTGACGATTAGATATGAAAAGGGCCTAGTTTACCTCGAATCCGGATTATATGTCACACTGTTTTTGGACTAAATGTCGTAAGGTAGCGGGGTTTCTTAATGAAAGTCCGCATTTAAAAGCCTTACTTTGTATCACAATAAGACAGATAAAATGGCGCATTTAAAATGTCGTGGCTGGCGTGATGAGACGAGCTTTACGTCTTAATTGAAATATAATGGAAAAGATGGTTAATATGAAGAGAAAATCTATTTTGTTATCGCTGCTTCTAGCGATTTTTGTGGTAGGAGGGATGTTTGCCCAAGAACCTACGTATTCCAAGATGTCTCCCTATACACGTATTCTTTTAGACAAATTAGCGAAGAAAGATACGGCGAACTCGTTGTTGAGGAGTTCTATCTCGGGAGATTATCTCTCGGCTTTCGTGAAGGTGGCGACGGATGAGGGATGGGCTTCCTTGGATTCGGCCGGGTGCCGTATCCGGACAAGGACGGGAGATATCGCTACGGTGTTGATCCCCCTGTCTGCCGTGGAGTCGGTGTCTGGGCTGGGTTGTATCCAATATGTATCAGCCTCGCAGCCGATGAGGGCCAGTATGGACTCGGCCCGTTACTACTCGGACGTGGCGGATGCCTATGCGGGGACTAAGCTTCCCCAGCCTTATACGGGCAAGGGGGTCATCGTGGGTGTGGTCGATCAGGGATTAGATTTTACTCACCCGAATTTCTATGACAAGGAGGGTAAAGCGTATCGTATCAAACAAGTTTGGGACCAAACGAGTCCTTATAGTAAAGCGGAATACAGGACGGAAGAGGAACTGCTGGATGCGGCTTGCTCGTTTGATTCGGATGTAAATACGCATGGTACCCATGTCACGGGCATAGCTGCCGGAGGAGGGTTTGATACGCCCTACCAAGGTGTGGCCAACGAGAGTGATATGATCTTGGTGGCTACTACCATGCAGAATTCTGATATCGTAGACGGAGTGGACTATATATTCAAGGAGAGCGAGAGACTGGGTAGACCTTGCGTGGTGAATCTTAGTTTAGGGGATGGTATTGGAGGACACGATGGTACTAATTTTATGGATATAATGTTGGACCGAATGGTCGGACCGGGAAAAATCATCACGGTTGCCATGGGAAATTCTAGGGACATGCCAGTATATACCGAACTGATGTCGCCTTCGGATACCTTGCGTACTTTTGTTGGCAGGTCTAATACGGGTCTTTCTTATGGACTGGTGGATATTTGGGCGGACGAGCCCGGGGAACCTTTTTCTGTTTGCCTGGATCTGTATGATAGAGAAAGCGATGAGATATTAAATACTACCGGGTTTTTCGCCTTGGATACAATGCCTAAGTCTTCTGTTTTTACTAGTGAGAGCATGGATGGTACGTTGGTGTATGAGGCGCAAATGGAATCTGAATTATATGTGTTTAATGGGAGATACCGTCTTTTTATTCAGTTCAATTATCCGGAAGGCACCAAAAATGAAAAGATATTCTTACTTCATGTGGCGACAAATAACACGCCGGTCCGGGCTTGGGGCAACAATGGCGAGAGCTTATTTACGGACTTGGGAAAAGGGTATCCTTATACGGTCGGTACGGGAGATTTCACTGTCGGCTCTCCGGCATCGGCCAAAAACGTGATAGCTGTCGGGGCTTATGCCACTCGTATATGCCCGGTAAATGTAGATGGGGGTACCTCTTATTTGGCAGGTAATAGTTTGGGTGAGTTAACATCATTTTCAAGCGTAGGCCCTACGCTTGATAATCGCATGAAACCAGATATAACAGCACCCGGACTTTGGGTGGCATCCTCCTATAACTCATTCTATCTGGAGGGTGAGACCGGTGAAGGAGCCAAGGCATCACAGGCTCGCTATTCCACTTTCAATGGACATCGATATCCATGGGGGTATATGAGTGGAACCTCGATGGCTTGTCCTTTCGTGACTGGCAGTATCGCTCTCTGGTTACAGGCGAATCCTGCTTTATCCCCGGATGATATCAAGGATGTCTTCTCCCGTACGGCTGTTCAGGATAAACCGCTCTCTTATCCGAACAAGCAATGGGGATGGGGAAAGATAGACGTGTATAAAGGTCTGCTGGATATATTGGGAATCCCTACCTCTACGGAGAACGTATTCGAGGAGGCTCCGCAAGAGGCCGTGTCCGTATATGCTAGCGGTACGAAAGGAAGTTTCCATGTCCGTTGGGCGGAGGTCCCCGGTTCGTTCAGCATCCATGTATATGACGCTTCGGGCCGTCATCTGTATGGTGAGAAGGTAGATTCTCCAGCCTCGGTGGATTACGCTGTTTCCTTGGGAAATGTCCAGCCCGGCGTTTATTTCATACGGATAGATACGGCAGAGGGTACGGTGGAGCGGAAGATACGCCTATAACCCGGACTCGTCTGGATCGTTTATAACTGGTAGCGGATCGCTACCAGAAACTCCCGGGGACGGATACGTACCCATGAGGTATAGCTTTCCAACGATGCGTATCGTGTGTATGCGTAGGTACGTTTGTCGAACAGGTTTGTCGCCGTGGCGGTGATTTGCCAACGCCGGGATTTCCATGAGACCGAGAAGTCCGCAAAAACGGCGTTGACGGATTGGTCTTCATTCACGTCATTGTGATAATGATCTACGGAAAGGCTTGCCTCTATGGGTGAGAAAATGTAGGAGAGCTGTACTTGTTGGGTGACGTTCCATAAGGGCGCCAAACGGGTACGTTCTCCTATTTTACTTCCTCCGTACCGGATATCGGTTTGGTAACTGGTCTCCCAATGGCGGTTGGGAGTCCAGATCACTTTGGGTTCTAGGCGCATGAGACGATATTGATAGGGAAGCCTTTGTCCCCCGCTGATTTGCTCGGCCTTGCTGATATTGAGGAGCGCCAGGAACGAGGTCTTTAGCCCTAGATCGTAAAAGCCTTTGGATAGCGTGCTTTTGACGGTATATCCGGAACCGTGGTTGGACAGTGGTAAGGAGACTCGTTGTACCTGTCCGTTCTCTATACGTTGCTCATATATACGATTGTACCACTCCCGGTTGTGTGTCGGGTTTACCGTGGCGAAGAATTCCCGTGCCGTATTCTTGTATTCCCCATAAACAGAATAAAGCTGTTGTCTGTAAACCGGGAGGATTCCGCAATTCCAGACGCTATTCCGGTAATCTGTTTGATAAGGCCGGTCGTATAAGTCGGTCATCTCTCCGTATCTTTCCTTATAGGAGGCGTGTACCGTGAAACGCCATGCGTAATTCAGTTTGTAGATAATGGACAGGGACGGATTAACTGAGATGCGGGAGAAACCGACCCCTGTATATCCGGTCCATCTGAGAGGGGCGCTGAGGGATAGGGTCCATTTATAGGTATTCCATTGGTAATCGGGTGAGAGATAAGTTTGCAGGCTTTTCTCGATATTGCTGATTTCCCCGTTTATGCCCACCGTATATCGCTGGGTGAGGGAACCGCTCTTTCTCAGGAATGAGAAGGAATTGTCGGTATAAAAGTCGCGTAAGTTCATTGGATAAGGGTGGTTATCCAAGCGAAGATCGGCCGCGTTGCTGTGGTAACGGAGCGAAGACTGGGCTTCCAACGTGTATTTGTCCAAGCTCCACAGGCTCCGTAAATTATTACGCAAGTCGAGGTTCGGGGTTTTGATGCGTTGGTCCAATGTTGTACGGCCGGTGGAAATTGTGTTTCCGGTTATATGAGAAAGGCTGGATTGCCAATCTCCGGTGGCTGAGAACTGGTTCTTGAGATACCTTTCCTGCGAGTTGTTTTCCACTCCGATATTTAGGTTGGCTTGATCCGAGCGAATGCGGCTATCGCTTTGCTCCGTTAGATGAATCGTGTCCTCGGATTGGTAATAAGTCGTCTCACTCCCCCTTTCCTGTGTTTGCCGGTCGTGGATATAACCGGCGTTTATACGGAGTTGGGTGTTCTCGTTCAGTTTATATAGGCGATTTGCGGATAGGCTGTGTATATGGTTGAACAGCCAGCGCTCTTTCTTTAGCGGGGCGGAGAATGAGGGCTGTAGCAGAAATTGGGGAACCTTGGGCTCGGATAAACGGAATTCGGGTGATTCGGTAAGCGTATTTTGCTCGCCCGATACATCCTGCCCGGTATTATTCCCTTTATATAGATAAGCGGATTGGCTGCTGCGGCTGATCTGCAAGGCGTCAGCGGCTCCTTTCCATAAGAACGGGGATGCGCCGAGACCGCCTTCGGCATTGATCAGCCAGCGATCCCGGAATTCCGGTCTCAGCTTGAGGTTCAACGCTACGTCTTCGGTCTTGATCTTTCTCTGTAACACACGGATCGGTTGGTGGTTCTCCATCACTTGTATGTTCTGCACGGCGTCGGCTCGCAGGTTCTCGCTGATTTGCTTGTATTTCCCGTTGGTGAGATCCAGTCCCTCCACATAGAAATTACGGATCTCTTTCCCGTTGTAAGAGATCTTCCCCAGATCATCGATATCGATACCTGGAAGTTTCCGTAATACGTCCTTGATGGATTGATCCTTTGGGGAGAGAAAGCGGGTGACATCATAATTGATCGTATCTTGCCGCCCCCAGACACGTCCCGGACGGATTTCCACCTCCTTTAGGCTGAATACCTGCGGCTCCATCTCAAAACGAAGCGTTTGTCCGGCATGTACGGCTTGTTGCTGGGTTTGGTACCCCAAGAGCGAGACGGAGACGAGAAGTGAGTCCGTCCGCTTCGGTTGGGTGAGGATAAAGGTCCCTTCATTATTACTTAACGTATAGTTGATCGGAAGGGAGGCGTTGCCTCTGGTTAATTGCACGGTGGCCGCTTCTACCGGCAGTTGGCTTTCCCTGTCGATCACGATCCCTCGGATGACAGATTGGGCGGCCAATCCTGCCGGGCAGAGCAGCGTAAGTAAACAAAAAGTGTGTATATGCAGTATGATCCGTTTCATCTTTCTTCCCTTTCTATAGGGTTATACGGCATGTTCTTGGGTTGGTAAGGTTTTCCGTTATCGTCGGTGACGGTCACTTTCACCTGTGGCGAGGTCAAGGCGATGTATCCGATAGGATCGGCGGCATATCGTTCGTAAGCCTTTTGCAGGTTCTTGCGGCTGATCGGCTCGAAATCGTTTCCCCCGAAAAGGATCGGGTTCTTACCCCGGCTCAGTTCGATACCCGTGCAGATGAAAGTGTAATGTCCTTGGCTGTCTTGGGCTTTTAGGATCAGGCCCGGTAATCCGCATAATTTCCAAGGACCCTCACTTTTCGGTATCTCCGGTGTGTACCAAGCCTCATAATGCCTGCCCTTGAAATGACATGTCGCTTTCCGGCAAGGATAGGACAGGATGGTCATCGTATCGGGCAGTAAGGTCCATTCCGGGCGCTCCTCCTTTTCCTCGCAGCGAAAGCGACTGGCGGCAAGGGCATCCAAGGTCGTGGTCTTTCCCGCCGGATAGTTCTTGTAGACCTGTGCATTGGTCTTGGAGGAATATTGTTGCAGGTGTTCATTGATGACTTCTTGTGAGGCTCCGGCGGCTTTGTCGGCCTCTAGTACGGAATCGGTGAGGAATTTGGCGTAACTATAGTAAACGGAGCATTTATCCCCGACCTTCAGCATGAGGGTCTCTTCCTCTTTCTTGTCGGGTTGGAGCGTGTCCGGCATGGACGTGGTCTGGTATTGTACCGTGAAACGTGTCTCGTCGATGGGCTTGGCTCTTAGTACGTCGTTTAGGTTGAAGATGTTGATTGTCACTTGGGCGTTCGTCTCGTGTCCCGCCCCTGACAGACCTACGCAAAGCAGGCCGATTGTCGCTATGATTCGTTTCATGATCTGTTGGTTTTAGAAGTTATTTGTCGCGAATGTAAGAGAGGAACGTTTGCCGTAAGGAAGATTTTTATTACTGAAATATTACTCCGCTTATAAAAATGGCTACATGTACGTTGTAATCATGGAGTAGCTATCTATCTTTGCCGGAAAGGAATAAGATATGGGAAAGAGGATTCGATGGATATGGGTAATCTCGTTGGCGGCGGCTTTGGCGGCGATCGGGGTACAAGGCTATTGGCTGTTCAATCAGTTCCGGTATGAGATGTGTACTTATGCGGATGAGATCGCCGGTGAGGTATTTCATGCCGGGCAGGAGGAATTTCGTATACGGAAGGAAGAGGCGGAGATGACGAAAGGTACTTATATCATAGAACGCCAGTCGAAATACCAGTCTGGTGATAGCGTGTTAAATGGGTTGAAAAACTCGTTCGGTTTCCAGCTTTATCCCAAGGATACGACAAAGATCCATAGTTTTCGGCTTCATCTGGACCCGAATATGCCGGAAGATAGCTTATTGGTTGGGGTAGATCGTTCGGTCGTGGAGTTCTTTGTGCCTTTCTCTGCGGAGCGTTTGGACTCCATCTTGTCTGCCGGTCTGCCCGGTCTGGATTATCGGGTACGTCCGTTCGTAGCGAGCGATACATTGTCCGGACAGTCATCGGCCTTATGGTTACCATTATCGAAAAACCTGTTTTCAACCTCTATCTCGATATGCTATGTGTTCGCCCCGATCGAGCGAAAGGCGGTGTGGGTGGATGTGGATCTTCCCATGAATCCGTTATTGGGCCGGATGGGATGGCAGCTTTTCCTAAGTATTTTCCTTATCTTGTTATTGCTGGCTTGTTTGGGTTTCCAGATCCGTACGATCTGGGAGCAAATGCGCTTGAACGAGTTGCGTGAGGGGTTCGTGCATACGATGATCCATGAGCTGAGGCGACCGGTACAAACCTTGAAGGTATTCGTCTCTTTCTTGAATGACCGGGAGATGCGGATGGATGAGGCCACGACGGAACGGGTCCTTCAAGACTCCATGTTCGAGTTGGATAATCTTTCCGCCTATCTGGGAAAATTGAAAGATATGGTCTGTGCGGACGAGCGGGAGACGCTTCTGAGACCTTCCGCTTTTAATCTCCGTGAGTTGGTGGAGAAGGTGGTACGCCTAACCAATATCCCCGCCGGGAAAAAAGTCTCTTTCTCGACGGCCTTTCCCCCGGATATGCCGGATCTGACGGCCGATCCGGTACATGTGGCGAATGTCTTGTCTAACTTGATAGAGAATGCGATCAAATATTCGGGAGAGGAAGTGGATATCGATATCGTAGTGCTTTGGAATCAGCAAAGGGTGGAATTGACCGTTTCGGATAATGGCTTCGGTATCGCTCCGGATGAGCGGCGAAAGGTGTTCGATAAATTTTACCGTTCGTCTCATCTGCCGGATAAGCAAATTCCGGGTATTGGGTTGGGATTGAGCTACGTTCGCCAAATAGTAGAGGCGCATCATGGCTCTGTATCCCTGCGAAGTGAATTAGGTGAAGGCACTCGAATTACTATAAATCTACCGACTACAGCCTTATGAAATCGACATTGAAAATACTTTTCGCTGACGATGACCTTAAGTATTCCCTCGTCTTGAAGCGATTCTTGGAACGGGAGGGGTATGAGGTGACTTATACCGGCAATGGTACCATGGCTTTGGAGCAATTCCCGGTCGTGAAACCGGATCTGGTCTTGCTGGATATCAACATGCCCGGCTTAAACGGTTTCGAGGTAGCGGAAAAGATCCGTGAGCAAGACCACCATGTCTTGATCTTTTTCCTTTCCGACCGTTCCGATAAGAACGACCGTTTGAAAGGTTTTAGCTTGCGCGGAAACGATTACTTGGCGAAACCCTTCTATCCGGAAGAGCTGATCGCCCGTATCAAGGACCGTTTTGAGATCGGTGTCCATGAAAGCGTGCAGGAGGAGAGCTTCCATTTCGGAAACACGACCTTCAACTACACCACGAACGAGATCCGTACGGGTAATAACAAGGTATTGATCACTTCCCGCCAAGCGGATCTTCTGCGAATCCTGGCTACAAACCTGAATCTGGCGGTGGATCGTGACCTTCTGTTGGAAACCGTCTGGGGAACTAGCTCATACGCCAACTCCCTGGCCTTGAATGTGCAGGTCACCTATCTCCGTAAAGCGCTTCATAACGATCCGTCTACCGGCATCGTATCCTTGCCGAAGAAAGGATATATGCTAAGAGGATAGAATTTATCCGGTAGAATTGGGTTTCTGATCCGTAAGCATTATCTTTGTCCCACAAAGTATTCACAGAAAGAAAATGAATCATATATGAACTTCAGCGAACAATGTTTCCGCATTTTTGAGCAAGCTACGGAGGCTTATCATGTAACTGACAATGTAGATGCTACAGTGCATAATCCCTATGCGGTAAAGAGCATCGAGTTTTATCTTTATCTTAAGAACTGGATCGATGCCGTACAATGGCATTTGGAGGACATTATCCGGAATCCGGAGATCGACCCGGTGGAAGCGCTGGCTATCAAACGCCGCATCGACAAGTCGAATCAAGATCGTACGGATTTGGTAGAGTTGATCGATAGTTTCTTTCTGGATAAATACAAGAACGTGAAAGTCTTGCCGGACGCTACGATCAATACGGAAAGCCCGGCTTGGGCGATCGATCGTCTCTCTATCCTTACGCTAAAGATCTATCATATGCGTGAGGAGGCAAACCGTCCGGATGCTACTGCCGAGCATAAGGCTCGTTGTGAGCAGAAACTGGCGGTGCTGATGGAGCAGAAGAAGGATTTGTCGATGGCTTTGGATCAATTGCTATCCGATATCCGTGACGGTAAGAAATACATGAAGGTCTACAAGCAAATGAAGATGTACAACGACCCGGCCTTGAATCCTGTGTTGTACGGTAAGAAATAATGGCAAATATATTAGTAATACGACTTTCGGCTATCGGGGATGTGGCGATGACCGTTCCCGTTATCTATTCCGCAGCCAAGGCGAATCCTACGGACTCGTTTACCGTGTTGACGCAAGCGTTCTTGATCCCGGTTTTTATCAACCGCCCGAAGAACGTGAACGTGATCGGTATCAATACGAAGAGCACGGAGAAAACGTTGGCGGGGTTGCTTCGTTTTGCCTCTGCCTTGGTAAAATATGATTTCGACGTGGTTCTGGATTTGCATGACGTATTGCGGACCATGATCATCCGTACGCTGTTCCGCTTGAACGGCAGACGGGTGTTTGTCGTGGATAAGGCCCGGAAAGATCGTGCCCGGTTGACCGACGCGAAGCATAAACGATTTAAACAACTTCGCCCGGTGATCGAACGTTACGCGGATGTGTTCCGCAACGCCGGGCTTAACTATACGGAATCGTTCACCTCGCTTTATGAGACCTCGACCCCTGATTTATCCGCCTTGGAACCCCTTGCGGGAACGAAGACGGGCAAATGGATCGGTATCGCCCCCTTCGCCAAGCACCGGGGAAAGATTTATCCGACCGGGGAGATGGAGCTGGTCATGGCCGAGCTTTCCGATCGAGAGGATTTTACCATCTTCCTGTTCGGTGGTCGTGGCTACGAGGAGGCGCTCTTGGATCAATGGGCTTTTGAGTATCCCCGGGTAAAAAGCGTGGCGGGCAAGTATTCCTTGGATCAGGAACTGGCCTTGATCAGCCGGTTGGATCTGTTGATTTGCATGGATTCCGCCAATATGCATTTCGCTTCCTTGGTCGGTACACGGGTGCTTTCCGTTTGGGGCGCTACCCATCCCTATGCCGGATTTTACGGATATCATCAGGATCCGGAAGATTGTATCCAGTTGGACTTACCTTGCCGTCCTTGTTCCGTATTCGGCCAAAAGCCCTGCCTGCGGAAGGATTGGGCGTGTATGAGACAGCTCAATCCGGATCTAATCATAAACAAGGTATTAACCTCTTTAAATGAAATGGTTTCGGATGAAGGAGGTCATTAACCCGGCGTACGGGCGATTCGAGGATTTTGTAAGGCGTGTACCTCGTATATTTTCAGAAGAGGGAAAAACGATTTATAAGGCGAGGAATGAGATCAAGGTTTTTGAGGTAGATGGTGTGGAACTGAATGTCAAGCGATATAGAGTCCCCCTCTTGATAAACCGTATTATTTATCGTTTTTTTCGTCGGCCCAAGGCTGTGCGAGCCTATGAGTACGCTCTGCGTTTAGTCGCCAAGGGTTTTGAGACTCCTGCCCCGATCGCTTATATCCTTTTTAGGAAGAAAGGGTTTTTGGGATATAGTTATTTTATCAGTCTGCAATCCAGCTATAAGACATTGTATAAAGTCGGACAGCGTCCGGTAGAGGAGAACGAGGATATTTTCCGTGCGTTAGGTACTTATATGGCAAAGTTGCATGAGGCGGAGGTTTATCATGCCGATTTCTCTCCCGGAAATGTATTGTACGATCGTACGGAGGAAGGGGTTAAGTTCTCCTTGATCGATATAAACCGGATGCACTTCGGGCCTGTCTCGCTGAAACGAGGATGCGCCAATTTCTCCCGTTTGTGGGGACGGGAAGCCGCTTTTCGTTTAATGGCAGAGACCTATGCCGAGAGCCGGCATTTTGATAAAGCGGAATGCCTTCGTTGGATATTATACTATCGAAATCGTTTCTGGAAGAAATATGCGTTGAAGCATGAGATTGAATTTGAATTATAGACTTTTATGAAAATACAAATACTCCGGTTCTGTTTAGTTGTTAGTTGTCTTTTGGCCTATGTATCTCCGGTTAAGGCGTTAGAATGGTGGGAAAAGGTAGAGTATCTGACTTACTCGCCCCGTTATTTCGGGCCAAATGCCTTTCCGATTCCCGAGTTGGTAGGAGGAAGCCTGTCCAGCCGTTGGGAAGTGGAGCTTCGGGGGGAATATCATAAGACGCGAGGCGATCAGACGAAAGATATCTTTACCCGTTTGTACATTCCTGTCGTAAATGGACGTGTAGGAGTGAATGTCAGTTGGGTATTCCAAGAATGGTATGAGATGTCGCCGGAAGTGCGGGATGAGCGTTATGCGGTAGAACTGAAATCCCCGATTGTTTGCCGGGGCGACGTGATCTTTAATTTTTATTTCCAAGCCCTCCGGAGCGAGAAATGGATGGATATCGTGGTAAGCGCCAACCTGAAAACCGCCAGTGGCGGACGCTTGTGCGACGCTCGTTATACGGATGCGGCCTCTTATTGGTTCGACGCCAATCTGGGACGTACGTTGTGGAAGCGGAAAGATGTAAACGCTTCGATCCGTGTGCAAGCTTTAGCGGGTTTTTATTGTTGGATGACTAACGATGTCGTTAATCGTCAGAACGACGCTTTCTGTTATGGGGCAGGTGTGTTAGGGACCTATCGGGGGTTCTCGTTGGATTGTAATTATGCCGGTTTCCGGGGATATCGGGATAATGGGGATAAGCCGATGATTCTACGGACAAAGCTAAATTATGAGCTTAAGAAAAATATCCTGTCCTTCCAATATAAACATGGAATGAAGGACCATCTTTATGATAGCTATTCATTAGCTTATATCCGTTGTTTCTGAATCTGTAAATAATCTATGCTTTCTTGATCGACCTGAATAACGTGGCGAAGCCATCTGTATAAGCCTTTACGCTGAAATCTTGGATGATATGCTCACGTGAGGCCTTGGCGAACGCTTCCAATCGCTCCGGGTTATCGATAAGCGAGCGGATAGACGCCGCCATTTTTTGAGGAGAAGAAGGCGGCACTAACAATCCGGTGACTCCGTCTATGATTAAGTCTCTTGCTCCCGGTATGTCTGTTACGATACAAGGAACGGAACAAGCCATAGCCTCCCGCACGACTCTTGGGGAGGCATCCCGGTGCGAGGGAAGTATAAACAACTGGGACGTGACCAGAAAAGAGATGGCGTCGGAACGCTGTCCCAGAAAATGAATTTGTGCGCTTACCTTCGACTGTTGGGCTAATTGGAAATCATTTTCCCCATATTCTCCCACGATTGTAAGATGTACCCGTGGATCATCCAATAAGATAAACGCATGAATCAAATCGGTTAAGCCTTTGAACGGCCTGTTCTTCGTCGCTCCGATATAGATGCAACGAAAGGCGTCGTCCGGAATATCGTCTGCTTGTTTGGGCGTACGGACTGCCTCCTTGATCCAATCGATATCAAATGGCTTTGTGCTGGTTGTTAGTCTTTTTCGTGCGATGAATCGGGAGAGATATTCCTCGATATCTTTGGTCTCGCATACGACATGCTCTACGGCGGGATTTAATATGCCTAGATAATAGGTCGGATCGAACCGCTTCAATTTAGCCTGCGTACCTCGGTATGCGATATTCTTCGCCCGTGTGCCTATGGAGGCGAATAGAGCGTTTGATAAACCGGAACTACTCGGTGAGTAGATAAGGTCGATCTGATAAGTCTTGATGATTTGGCGCAGGGCACGAATAACGTTCCAGTTGAACTTCGAGGTAATGACCGGCAGATCCAAAGGTGTACAATTCCCATAGATCTTTTTGTCGGTATACGATTGGGGAGAAGCGATATAGATGTTGAAGTCCTCAAGCTTGGACAATCCTTCCAGCATTTTGTAGGTCGCTATGTCGGCTTCTTTATAGACTAAAAGTATATTCATTGTGTATGGATAAAATGGATTTGCTAAGATCGTGAGATATTCTCGTATACTCGCATGAAATGAGCCGCTAATACGTCGGGCATGAATCGCCGTATATTCTCTCGTCCGCCGGAACGCATGGATTCGGCCAGCTTCGGCTCGTTCAATACGGACTCTATCAAGCCGCGCAGCTCTTGCTCATTTCTCGGGTCGGTATATAGAGCGGACGATCCGCCCGCCTCTTCCAGACAAGAACCGGTAGCCGCTATCACCGGAATACCGGCAAGCTGGGCTTCTAAGATCGGGATACCGAATCCTTCGAAAAACGAGGGATAGACAAATAAGGTCGCCATCTGATAGAAAGCGGCTAATTCGTTAAAAGGTATATGGGTCAAGATACGGACGCGACCGGACAGGTTGTTTTCCCGGATATAGGTCTCTACCGTATCCGTATAAGGCGTATGCTTACCGATAGCGATCACGGAGATATCTTCTTTCAGGGCTTTCAGGGCTTTTACCAGAAGCAATAAATTCTTCCGTTCCTCGATGCTCCCTACATATAATATATAAGGCCCGTTTATCTGATATTTCTCGCGTACGGACGATTTCACGTCTTCTTGAACCGCTTGCCCGAATATCGGGTCACAACCTTGGTAAACAACCTCGATCTTGCTTTCCGGAATGTGGAAGAAGTCCCGGATGTCTCGCATCGTCTGCCTGCTGATCGCTATGATCTTGTCCGATCGTAAACAAGCTTGCTTGAATTTGTAGGTATAGATGGAACGATCGATCGGTTTATAAAGCTGCGGGTAACGCAAGAAGATCAAGTCATGTATCGTTACGACCGCTGGGATTCCGTTCTGTTTTAGATTCATAGGAATCTCATTACTCAAGCCATGGAACAGATCTACGTGCTCTTTTCGAAGCGTAGCCGTTAGACCGGAGGTACGCCATAAAGACGGAAATAGTTTATCGAACCTGCCTTCCGGATAATGGAATGAGACACTTGGACGCTCTTCGATCCGTTTCCGTAACGCCTCTTTGCCTTTGCCCGGCGTATAGAGTTGATAGATATGCTCCGGGAAAGAAGTGGACAAACTATTCACTACGAACCGGCTATAATTACCCAGTCCGGTAGCGTTATGCGTAATCCGTTTTGCGTCGAAAGCGATCTTCATAGGCTTGAATTCGATATATTGGGCAAATATACGATATAATTTTAATTACCTTTACCTCATTTCCTTCCGAAATCCGCCGGGATCTCCCCCCATACGGATGTTTCCCATTTGAGGATCTGGGTGGTATAGGTATGGGTGTTCAACCATTTCTCGGCCCGCTCGATGAGGTCGAAGATAGGTTCGTTGATCGGTTTACGTGCTAATAAGGTTTTGCATTTCTTTTTCTTGACCCAGCTGATGGCGTTGCGGCTATCCGAATAGATCGGCAGGTCGCTTCCCTTTTGCTGTAGCAAGGCGAGGCCGTGTACTAAGGCGAGGAATTCCCCGACATTGTTCGTGCCCTCCTTCAGCGGGCCGATATGGAAGATCTCTTGCCCGGTAGCGGTATAAACGCCTCTGTACTCCATATCCCCGGGATTACCGCTACAGGCGGCGTCTACGGCAAGACTCTCATTGATGGGGTTCCCGATCGGGGCTTCCGGTGCGAGACGGGCCACGGCTTTCGGGGAAGAGGCGGTCTTTAGGTAATGGGTATAGCCGGCCTCGAAGGCTTTGGCGGCTTCCTCCCGGTTCTCGAAGGATTTATATTTGGCTCCCTCTTGTCCGTCTACCTGTGCCTTGCATTCCGCCCAGTTATCATAGATTCCCGGGTTCAACCCTTTCCATACGACATAAAACTTATTCTTGGCCATGACTCTTACTCAAGATTTCTTGTGAGAATTGCGTATAGGTACCGAACGGCGCTCTTTTATCCTTGAAGAAACGGATCAAGGCGTCCAGCCTTCTTTCCATGCCGCAACCGGAATGGTTGGTCATGATAAACGGTAACTTTAGCTCTTTCCGATCACTTAAGGAGGTGAACTCCCACGGATGGAAATAGGTTAGGAAATAACCGTCCTCTTTCCAAGTCCAAAGCGCTAACTTACGATACAAGGTGGCCGGAAGGTTATGGTAAGCCAGCCAAAATAAGGGGAAACGGACGATCGGGGTCACCGAGGCGGGCAGTTGCAATACGCCATCTTTCATGAAATAGGTGCGGGGTTGTCCCAGATGGTTATAACGGCCGGGAATACAAGTCGGGTTCAAGGACGAGTTGTATAAGTAACCGGCCTTATGTATCTCTTCTTCTTCGACGGGCATCATGCGGGCCATACGGAAACCGTTCACCGGTTGCCCGGTCAGTTCCTCCAACGCCTCTTTGGACTTGCGTAGATCGGCGGTCTCGAACGACGAGTGATAAAAACCATGCGAAGCGATCTCATGTCCACCCTTTTGGATGTCCAAGATCAAATCCTTTGCGTGAAGGGCGAAGTTCGCCGTGCAAAAGAAAGTCGCTTTTACCCGGTGACGGGCCAGACATGCCAGTATCTTCCGGGTTCCTTCTACGGAAGTACGCATTTGTTCCTCGAACGGCAATTCCACGCCGTGTTCCAATGGAGCGTCAAACTCCTCGATATCAAAACTAAGTAATATCATGTATGTCAATTAATCTCTATGAAATAAGATAGATAAGAAGTTCAACGCTTCCCGCCGCAGGACCTTGAATCCCATATCGGATACCGCCAGTCCTTCTTTGATGTTCGCGTTGATCGTCCGTAAGTTTATCTCTTTCCGGCGACTTGCCTTATAGATAAATTCCGTATCGAATAGGAAGCTATTGATACGGGTCGTCAGGAATATCGCCTGTCCCGCTTGGCTGAATCCCTTCATGCCCCCCTTGCGTATCCTTGATCTTGATCCGCAAGACCCATGCATTGCATATGTGGGACAGTTTGGATAACATTTGCCGGAAAGGAGGTAGATTATCCTGATAACTTTTGCCGCGGGTAGCCACGACTACGTCCGCTCCTCCTAGCAACGCCTCGACCATCCTGCCGAATGAGTCGTTTGTATATGGAAAATCGTAGTCTGTATAAATAATGTAAGGAGAGGTACATCGCTTTACCGCCTCTCGCAAGGCATATCCTTTTCCCCGGTTAGGCTTATAGTCCACGACGCAGACATCCGGTATCAATTGCCGGAGGCGGTCGATCGTCTCCGGCTCGTATCCCCGTCTCGAACCATCACTGACAATAAAAAGGTGGAAACGTACCGGGCTGAATAATCGCTCCACTTTGCGGAAATGGGTGGCAACTCGTTCCTCCCAGCCCGAAGGCGGGTTGTAACAAGGTAATACCAAATCTATGTCTGCTCGTGCGTTCATTCCATTTATGCCTTTACCGGATTATAACTCCTCGTACACATCTCAAATGTCAGCTTTAGCCAGATCAGCATACAAGGCAACGCTTTTAACGCATACGGGTATACATAATGCACTCGTATGTATTTCGGGAAAAGATCGGACGGAGACATGCTGGTCAATATAAAGGCGAAGACCATCAAGACAATATCCAATGTCGAACGTTTCCACGGTACAGCCGTATACCAAATAGCGACTCCGATAAACGCTATGATATAGGTACTGGACTCGCTACCCGTGCTGAACAGTACGACAAACATCAACACCGAGGCCAATAACGTTTTCCTGAAAGCCTCATATTTATATTGACTGATGCGTAGATAAGGCAGGCCGAATAATATTAATCCCCCTATTATCAGATAAATGTCCGAGTAACTGACCGATCCCGATATCTTACGAACCATTCCCAAGAAGGAAATGTTCTGCATGAGCGCGAATAAGTTCTCCGAATTTTTTCCGGATAAGTCCTCGAACCAACAGGTATATTGGGACATTATATAATCCGGCCCGGACAATATCATCGGGGCTACGACCATGACGACCGCCCATCCCACGCAAAATAGGCTGAACTTCATCTTATGGCGAGAGAAAAAGAAGAACGCCAATCCCGTGATCCCATACAATTTAGTAAAGGTACCCAACATGATCACGAAAGCGGCCCATACGTCTTTCTCTTTCTCTATCAATGCGTAGGCGAGGACAATGATAGCGGCGATACTGATATTAAATTGCGACATGAAAAGCGAGGTAAGCAACTCGTGGGCACAGAACCAATAGATAAAGATACGTTCCCGCTTGATCCCCGGTAGCATCTTGACCGCCCAGAATAAGAAAAGGCTTTGCGCCACCGACCAAGTAAGCAGTCCTAACCATAACGGTGTAATGGCGAACGGAGCCACTACCAAGCTAAATACCGGCCCGTAGTGAAAAATATCGTTGTATTCTTCCGGATAGGCGGCATAGAGCGGTAACTCATTCAACGTATGCCAAAAGGATTGCCTGAAGATGGAGAAGTTGTTATATTTCCCGGGGAAATACTTGGTAATCCATGCGATAACCCCCAGCAATGCCCATAGCCCCATTAAGGTACTATATTTGCTGAAAAATGGCTTATGGATGATTGTATTGAACTTATCTATAAATTTCATCATCGAATCTACATCTGTCTACGGGGCAAAATTACATAAAAACGGTGACTTTTATGCGAGTTAAATAAAAATACTATTTTTGCATCCAAAACTGGTAGAGATTATTTATGAATGAAATGTTGAGATACACGATCATTCGTGTCATTCTGTTTGTAATGGGAGGCTTTCTTGTTCTCGGATGTTCGGATGAAGATGATGTGGATAATAGTGGAGGAACGAGTAAATATGGTTTAATACGGATGGCGGAGGAGGATTATGATTCGTCGAATACTTCTTATATCCTTCAGGATGAGGAACCGGACGAGGTTCTTTTCGATTCGTCGCAGCGAAAATTCAAGGTGAATGAACCTTTGCAGGTGTCGGTTACCGAGCAGAATGAGCTGATGCTTCGTTTCTATTCACCCAGGGCTATACATAACGTGATCGTATGGGCGACGATTGAAGGCTATGAGGACGAGGTACGGTTTGCGGAGTTTACTACGGTTTTACCTTTTCAGGAGTTTAAAATGAAGTTGCCTTTTCTGGAACAGGCGAAGGTTTATTATACGCGTTCCGGCGAGGAGGTTACCATAGAAGCCTATCCGGATATGGCGGCCGAGAATATAAGTTTGCGGATTGAATGTGGAGATCCGGTATATCAAGGAATGATTAACGTGAAACCAAAGTGGAATATTTGGTTTGGTAAGTATTCTGGTTCAAACTGGGGTAACTTCAGGCCACATCTGGCTCGTGAGGCGGTTGCCCTTTCCTTGAATATGGCGGCGATGTTTTCTTCCTCGCTTTTTGACGAGGAACTGGAGAAGTGGCGTGGTAAGCTGATAAATAACGAGCAAATCGTGGATATAGATGTATTGAAGAAAAAGATCTTGAATCATGGCGGATTGTGTTATGGGCGTGTGGTGAATGTTGTCGGCCTGGGCGGGGGAAATACCTTTGGATTAGGTGAATATGTCTATCTTACCCATTATGCGGATGATGCCAACGGGACTGATGTGCCGTATCATGAGCTGGCGCACTGCTTGGGATATGGGCATAGTGGGAATATGACGTATTATCCGGCGGAAGGAGGCTTCCCTACGATTTGTATGAAGGTTTACTCACAGCTTTCCGTGAGTAAGAAATTGCCGATTTATTCCCGCCGTTTCTTGCATACTCGGAGGAATAAGAACTTGGTAGAGAACAAAAGCGTGTATACCTCCTCGAAATACATTATCGATGATCCGGAACTGGATGCCATAGATGGTGGGCTTGGGCTTGCTCCGATGGAGACGGATAGAGCCGGCGATGAGGGTCCTTCTCTCTCATTTATACTTTCTGCCTTGGATATTCCCGGTGCCACTGTGGAAACTTTTCATCCGAAAGCGGTCTATCTTTATGGGAATACGCTATATGTAGTAAATGATGCTCCGGGACATTATAGTTTGGAGGTTTTTGATGTATCTTCCGGTAATGTACATCATGTGAAAAGTATGGTTGAGTGGATGAATGGAGATAAGAAAGAGACCTTTGCGGGGGAGCCAAACGGCGTGACTCGCTCGTATGGGAAAATATATGTCACGAATACGGGAAGCCGTACGGATGTGTTTGATGCGGAAACGTATGAGTTCATTACTTGTATCGGTACGGGTACTTGGGGTGAGGGTGGTTATCAGACCGTTCACGCATTTGATGTCACGGCTAGTCAAGGAGCTGTTTTTATTCGGGATAAACGCAAGTTAGTAGTTGTCTTGGAGCAAGATGTACAGCCCGGTTCCGCTACTCGAGTGCCTATATATAGTCGTAGCGTGAATTTGCAAGAGGCAATGGGTACTTATGCGGTAGCGGCACGGAGTGATGGCTTTTTGTATGTGACGGCTCAGAATAAAAATATGATCTATTTATTCGATCCTGCGGACATTCGGGTAGGGAACGTGGGTTTCGAGCCGTATCTGGTGGCATTGGGATTTGAAAAATCTCCCCAGTCGATAGCGTTTGTAGGGGATCGTTTGTTTGTTACGCTTCGTGTCGATGATAAACGGTCGGAGCTATGGGAGATCAGCCCTAAGAACGGAAAATTATTGCAGGACTTTACAGATTCGATGGTCTATCCCGAGAAAATAGCCGGTGCTCGTCATACTTTATTAGTAGTGGATCGTGCGACCCAGACCGTAAAAGCCATTGGCCTATGATTTTTTTATTGATTCTTAGGAATAAAGAAGATAGAGTTCCCGGAAAAAGTTTACATTTGCGAAAACTATTATAATAACGTATGAAACGTGTTTTTTTGGTCGGATATATGGGAGCGGGCAAGACAACGGTGGGAAAGGAGCTTGCCAAGCTCGCCGGTCTTTCGTTCATAGATCTTGATTACTATATCGAAGGGCGTTATCATAAGGCCGTTTCGCAGATATTCGCCGAGAGAGGGGAGGAGGCTTTCCGAGAGATAGAACGGAATATGCTTCACGAGGTCGCTGAGTTTGAGGACGTGCTGATCTCCACGGGAGGAGGCGCTCCTTGCTTTTTCGATAACATGGAGTTTATGAACGCTTCTGGCACGACGGTTTACTTGAAGGTGTCAGTCGAGGAGCTGGCGAAGCGTCTGGAGTTGTGCAAACATACCCGTCCGGTGTTGAAAGGACGTTCCGGGGAGGAACTGAGGGCGTTTATCGCCGAGAGTCTGGAGAAAAGGAATCCGTTTTATACGAAGGCGTCCATAACGTTTGATGCCGAGAAGATGTTAACAGAATCTGATGTACATGACATATCGAACGCATTAATGAAAATCCTATAGCATATGGAAGCGAACGATGGCCGGCAGGCACAGGGGGCCTATATCCCGCAGGAATTATTGAAAGAGATCAGCAAGGTGAATAACCGTTTGCTTATCGGTATTCCTCGTGAACGATGCGAGGCGGAAAAACGTTTGCCGTTGACTCCGGAGGCGGTGGATATGCTGACCGATTGCGGTCACCGGGTGCTGGTGGAAAGTGGCGCCGGATTAGGCATCAACTATTCCGATAATCATTTCTCGGAGGCGGGGGCGGAGATCGTCGATACGCCCGCGGAAGTTTTCCAAGCGGATCTGATCTTGAAGATATTGCCTCCGTTGCCGGTGGAAATCGCGCTTATGAGACCTCGCACGACGGTTTTCTCATTGGTGCAGTTTAATTTATTCGCTCAAGAGGCTTTCGAGTTGATGATGGCGAAACGGATTACCGCTATCTCTTATGAGTTGATGGCGGATGAATATAATCGTTTCCCGGTGCTGAATGTCACTTCCGAGATCGAGGGGGCGGCTTCCATAACGATCGCTTCCGAGCTGTTGAGCAATACCCAAGGAGGTAAAGGGATCTTATTAGGCGGTATCCCGGGTGTATCCCCTACGGAAGTGGTGATCATCGGGGCCGGAAACGCCGGGACCGTGGCCGCGCGTGCTGCGTTAGCCTTGGGAGCATCCGTGAAAGTATTCGATGATGATATCAATAAATTGCGTATAATACAACAGGTCTTGGGGCAAGGGCTTTTTACTTCCACGTTCCATCCGAATGTGCTGCATAACGCGTTTCGTAGCGCTGACGTGGTGATCGGGGCGATGCGTTATATTAATACGAGACATCGCTATATTATCGCTACGGACTTGGTGCGTACGATGAAAAAGGGAGCTTTGGTGATCGATCTGAGGGTAAGCCAAGGCGGTTGCTTTGAGACGACATGCTGCTTGTCGAGGGAAGATCCCGCGGTGTTCGAGCAATATGGGGTATTACATTATTGTAAACTGAATATCAGCAACCGGGTGGCTCGTACTACCTCGATGGCTTATAGTAATATATTCGTACCTTTATTATTGTCGTTGGGCGACGCCGGTTCCGTGCAAGGAATGATCAAATCGGATAAGGGCTTTAGGGCGGGAGTATATATGTATTACGGGAAGACAGTGAATAGTTATGTGTCTAATCATTTTAATCTATCATCTAATAATCTTGATCTATACCTCTCTGCTTTTTGATGCGGAAAAGTTTTGAACTCGCAAAGTTTATGCTTTACTTTGCGGACGATCTAAATACCAATAAGCGATAAAGCTAATAAAGTATATTATGACAGAACAGACAAAAGTTAAGACGCTGGAGAAGGTTGTAATTCGTTTCTCGGGAGACTCGGGAGATGGCATGCAGTTAACCGGTACAATCTTTTCAAACCTGTCCGCGGTTTTCGGGAACGAGATTTCTACATTCCCAGACTATCCGGCAGAAGTACGTGCTCCACAAGGAACACTAAGTGGTGTATCTGGATTCCAAGTGCACTTGGGATCGCGCAAGATCTTCACACCCGGTGATAAGGCCGACGTATTGGTGGCCATGAATCCCGCCGCGCTAAAGGTGAACGTAAAACACCTAAAACCCAATGCGATTGTTTTAATCGACACGGACTCTTTCAAGAAAAGTGATTTGGAAAAGGCCTTGTTTACGACCGATGATCCGTTTACTGAGCTGGGATTGACTGGCGTGCAGGTTGTTGCCGCTCCGATCTCTACGATGGTAAAAGACGGATTGGTTGAGTTTGGCTTGGACAATAAATCGGCTCTTCGCTGTAAGAATATGTTCGCCTTAGGACTTGTTTGCTGGTTGTTCGAGCGTCCGCTGGAGGAGGCTATGCACATGTTGCAGAATAAGTTCGCTAAGAAACCGGTTATCGCCCAAGCTAATATCAAGGCTTTGACAGACGGTTATAATTATGGTAATAACATCCATGCCTCGGTTTCTACGTATCGTATCGAGAGTAAGAAAGCCGAGCCCGGATTCTATACGGACGTGAATGGTAATAAGGCTACTTCCTATGGTTTGATAGCCGCTGCCGAGAAGGCTGGTTTGCAGTTGTTCTTGGGTAGTTACCCGATCACTCCGGCTACTGATATTTTACATGAATTATCTAAACGTAAGGATTTAGGCGTTATCACGGTTCAGGCCGAGGATGAGATCGCCGGTATCTGTACTTCTATCGGAGCTAGTTTCGCCGGTTGCTTGGCGGCTACGTCTACTTCCGGACCGGGTCTTGCCTTGAAGAGCGAGGCGATCGGTTTGGCTGTAATCGCTGAGTTGCCTTTGGTGATTATCGATGTTCAGCGTGGCGGTCCTTCTACGGGTATGCCGACGAAGAGCGAGCAAACGGACTTGATGCAAGCGCTGTATGGCCGTAACGGTGAGAGCCCTGTAGTGGTAGTCGCCGCTTCTACGCCGACCGACTGTTTCGATGCTGCTTTCTGGGCTAGTAAGTTGGCCGTGGAGCATATGACTCCGGTTATCTTGTTGACCGATGCCTTTATCGCTAATGGTTCTTCCGCTTGGAGAATTCCGGAAATGGATAAATATCCGGAGATTAAGCCGAATTACGTAGCTAATTATCAAGACGAGAAAGTTTGGAAGGCGTATCGTCGTAACAAGGAAAGCTTGGTTCGTTACTGGGCGATTCCGGGAACGGAAGGTTTCGCTCATCGTCTGGGCGGTCTGGAGAAAGACTACGAGACGAGCGCTATCTCTACCGATCCGGCTAACCACCAGAAGATGGTGACGACCCGTCAGGCTAAGATCGATAAGATCGCCGACTATATCCCCGAACTGGAAGTGATCGGAGATGAGGACGCTGATTTATTGATCGTTGGTTGGGGTGGAACCTACGGACACCTTTACGAGGCGATGGAGACGATGCAGGAGAATGGCAAGAAGGTGGCTTTCGCTCACTTCAAGTTTATCAACCCGCTGCCTAAGAATACGGCTGAGGTTCTTTCTAAGTATAAGAAAGTGGTGGTGGCTGAGCAAAATAACGGCCAGTTCGCTAACTATTTACGTGGAAAGGTACCCGGATTTAACCCGTATCGCTTCAATCGTGTAAAGGGACAACCTTTTGTCGTTGCGAGATTAGTTGAGGAATTCACTAAAATATTGGAGGCTTAAAAGATGACAACAGAAGAAACTAAATTTCAACCGAAAGATTATAAAAGCGACCAGTACGTACGTTGGTGCCCGGGTTGTGGCGACCATGCGGTACTGAATTGCCTGCATAAGGCTATGGCCGAGGTAGGAGTGGCTCCTCACAATATGGCAGTTATCTCAGGTATCGGCTGTTCTTCCCGCTTACCTTATTATATGAATACGTATGGCTTCCATACGATCCATGGTCGTGGAGCGGCTATCGCTACCGGCGTAAAGACGGCTCGCCCGGACTTGAGCGTGTGGTTGATTACGGGTGATGGCGACTGCTTGGCTATCGGCGGTAATCATTTTATCCACGCTGTCCGTCGTAATATCGACTTGAATATCGTTCTTTTCAACAATAAGATCTATGGTTTGACGAAGGGGCAATATTCCCCGACATCCGACCGTGGTTTTGTATCCAAGAGCTCTCCTTATGGGACGGTGGAAGATCCGTTTATCCCGGCCGAGTTGGCGTTGGGTGCCCGTGGTAATTTCTTCGCCCGTACGATTGACGTGGATTTGAAGAATACGACCGAGGTATTGACGGCTTCCGCCCGTCATAAAGGCGCTTCCGTTACGGAAGTGTTGGTAAACTGCGTGATCTTTAATGATGGTATCCATAAGGGGATCGTTGATAAGGCATACCGTGCGGATCGTACGATTTTCCTTCGCCATGGCGAGAAAATGGTTTATGGCGCTAACATGGATAAAGGTCTTGTGCTAGATGGCCTAAAACTGAAATCCGTAACGATCGGACAAGATGGTTATACGATGGATGACGTATTGGTACACGACGCCCATGAGAAGGATAACACCTTGCATATGATGCTTGCCATGATGAGCGGTGATATGCCAATTGCGTTAGGCGTAATACGAGATGTGGAGGGACCGACCTATGATGAGGCTGTTCACCAGCAAATCGAGGAGGTACAAGCGAAGAATCCTACACGTAAATTACACGACCTTTTGATGAAAGGTGAGATTTGGGAGGTAAAGTAATATATTTCTGATCGGATATAAGAGAAGGCGCAAGATATTTATCCTGCGCCTTTCTTATATTTATACGCTGGATTTGTTTGTGCGGAAAAAAGTATATATCTTTGTTTCAGTCACAATAAAAGCGAATACCTATGATGACGACTTCGGAAATAGTTGAGATGCTAGCTAAAAGTATATGATTTGTAAACTCCATATTACAAATAGACTAAGGGTTTTGTTAATTGCATGGAAAAGAGTAATTATTACTGAAAAATTTCCTTAATAAGCTGTGTACGATAAAAAAAAATATTACTTTTGTACCGCGGTTAACAAGGTGGAGTCGCAGCAAGCTCCAAAAGGTCGGAAAGCCTCACCGTATCGAACTAGAGTAGAGAGAAAAGTTATATAAAGTCAATCATTTAAATTAAATTCAAGATGGCTAATTTAGATTTAAGCAAGTACGGAATTGTTGATGTGAAAGAAATCGTTCACAATCCGTCTTATGATGTTCTGTTCGCAGAAGAAACTAAACCGAGTTTGGAAGGCTTCGAGAAAGGCCAAGTAACTGAGCTAGGTGCTGTAAACGTGATGACTGGTATTTATACAGGTCGTTCTCCTAAAGATAAATTTTTCGTAAAGAATGAAGCCAGCGAAGATTCTGTATGGTGGACTTCTGATGAATATAAGAATGATAACAAGCCTTGTTCTGAGGCTGCTTGGGCAGACTTGAAGGCTAAAGCCGTAAAAGAATTGTCTGGCAAACGTTTGTTCGTTGTCGATACATTCTGTGGCGCTAACGAGGCTACTCGTTTGAAAGTACGTTTCATCATGGAGGTTGCTTGGCAAGCTCACTTCGTAACTAATATGTTCATCCGTCCGACAGCTGAGGAATTGGCTAACTACGGCGAACCTGATTTCGTTTCTTTCAACGCAGCTAAGGCTAAAGTTGACAACTACAAAGAATTAGGCTTGAACTCTGAGACTGCTACTGTTTTCAACTTGAAGACTAAAGAGCAAGTTATCTTGAATACTTGGTACGGTGGTGAGATGAAGAAGGGTATCTTCTCTATCATGAACTACTTGAACCCGTTGCGTGGTATCGCTTCTATGCACTGCTCCGCTAACACGGATAAAGAGGGCAAGAGCTCAGCTATCTTCTTCGGTTTGTCTGGTACTGGTAAGACTACTTTGTCTACGGACCCGAAACGTTTGTTGATCGGTGACGATGAGCACGGATGGGATAACGAAGGTGTATTCAACTACGAGGGTGGTTGCTACGCTAAGGTTATCAACTTGGATAAAGAGAGCGAGCCGGATATCTACAACGCTATCAAACGTGACGCTCTTCTTGAGAACGTAACAGTTGCCGCTGATGGTAAGATCGATTTCGCTGATAAGTCAGTTACAGAGAACACTCGTGTTTCTTATCCGATCTATCACATCGAGAACATCGTTAAGCCGGTTTCTAAAGGCCCGCACGCAAAACAAGTTATCTTCTTGTCTGCTGACGCATTCGGTGTATTGCCTCCAGTATCTATCTTGACTCCGGAGCAAACTCAATACTACTTCTTGTCTGGATTTACCGCTAAATTAGCAGGTACAGAGCGTGGTATCACGGAACCGACTCCTACATTCTCCGCTTGTTTCGGTGCTGCTTTCTTGTCATTGCACCCGACAAAATACGGCGAAGAGTTGGTTAAGAAGATGGAAATGACTGGCGCAAAGGCTTACTTGGTGAACACAGGTTGGAACGGTAGCGGCAAACGTATCTCTATCAAAGATACAAGAGGTATCATCGACGCTATCCTTGATGGTTCTATCAACGAGGCTCCGACAAAGAAGATCCCGTATTTCGACTTCGAGGTTCCGACTGCATTACCGGGCGTAGATCCGAAGATCTTAGATCCTCGCGATACCTATGCTGATCCTGCTCAATGGGATGAGAAAGCGAAGGATTTGGCTGCTCGCTTCCAGAAGAACTTCGCTAAGTTCACGGGCAACGAAGCTGGTAAGGCATTGGTTGCTGCTGGTCCTCAGTTATAATTGCTTAAAAAACCTTGATCAAAAAAGGTCAAGGTTTAAAAATATCTTTATAAAAAAGCGTGGAATTACTAATTCTGCGCTTTTTTTATGATAACTGCGTTAATTTTATTATAAATGTGAAGTAGTTTTAAAAAATATTCCTACCTTTAGACCGGATTATCTGTTATAAGAAGAGCTTAAAAAGGAGTAATGATAAAAAAACTGGCACTTATTATTGGCTTTATAATTTGTTTGTCATCTTGTGGCAAGGATTATGTCTATCGGATTGAAGGGGAACTTTCTAATCTGGAAGATCAAACCGTATATGCTGTATTTGAGAAGGATAATTATAAAGTAGTTGATACAGTGGCTTGTACGAAACCCGGGCAGTTCCAGATCGATCAAAATGAAGCGGGTTTCCATTGTGTGACTATCTTCTTCGCGGATAAAGAGCATTGGGTTACGGCTTATCTGGAACCGGGAGAAACCGTAAAAATCACGGGCGACGCTAACTCTCCATTGCTATTGCAGGTAAAGGGGGGACGGACAAATGATAAGTTGACCGCTTTTAAGAAGAAAATCGCTCCTTTATTGACGGAATTGACAAATTTATCAAATTCTTTAAATAGCAAGGATTTGAACGATACGATCGAGGAGACGGATATCGCCGCTCGTTTGGCGAATGTTAATATGCAATTGAGCGAGGAAGCGATCCGGTATGTGAAAGAGAACCCGAATGAAGAGGCATCCGTTGTCTTGATTCAATCTTTTTTCTCAGATCCCGATGATACTCGTAAAATTGATGAGTTGTTGGCGTTATTGAATCCAAGGTTGAAAGACTTTTATCTGGTAAAGGAGCTGGAGCAATATAGCGCCCGTGCGAAACGTACGGCTTTGGGTGCGGAAGCCCCAGATTTCTCCGTAAGGAATATTTATGGGAATACGGTAAGTTTGGATTCTTTCCCGCAGAAATATTTATTGCTGACATTTACCGCTCCTTGGTGTGATATGTGCCAGACAGAGGATCTATATCTGGATAAGGTAGCGATGAAATATCCGAAAGATCAGTTGGATATTCTTTTGGTTAGCTTGGACGATAATCCGGATAATGTCCGGGATGTACTGAAGAAGGATAGTATAGCGTGGAATCTGGTAACAGATTCGGCCGGACAAGCGGCTATGTTGATAGATCTGTATAACGTAAGCGTATTGCCACGCTGTTTCTTGATAGATGAGGATCATAAGATCTTGATGAAAACAGAGAATGGAATCGAGATCAAGCAAACACTGGAGAACTTGTTCGAAGACTGAGCGATTGAAAACAGGAGGTTCCGGTTTTAATTTGTAATTAGTAACTCAAAATTCTTAACTATGTTAGTAAAATCTTATGCCGCTGCCGTGCAGGGGATTTCCGCTACGGTCGTTACCGTAGAAGTGAACTGTTCCAAAGGTATCCAATTCTTTTTAGTCGGTCTTCCGGACGTGGCTGTTCGTGAGAGCCATGAACGCATTATCTCGGCTCTTCAAGTATGTGGTTATAAATTCCCCCGTAATCGTATCGTTATTAATATGGCCCCCGCAGATATCCGTAAGGAAGGGTCTTCTTATGATCTGCCTTTGGCGATCGGTATTCTGGCGGCGGCAGAGCAGATAGATTCATCCAACTTATCCAAATTCGTATTGATGGGCGAACTTTCTATGGATGGGAGCCTCCAACCGATAAAAGGGGCATTGCCTATCGCTATCAAGGCTAGGGAAGAAGGCTTTAAGGGCTTTATCTTACCCAAGCAAAACGCTTGTGAGGCTGCGGTGGTGAACGATCTGGAAGTGTATGGAGCTTCGAATATCAAAGAGGTGCTGGAGTTTATGGAGGGGAAACCTACATTGCGGCCTACGGTTATTGATACCCGTAAGGAGTTTTACGACCGCCAGCAATTGTTTGATTGCGATTTCTCCGATGTCCGGGGACAAGAGAACGTGAAGCGTGCGATGGAGGTGGCCGCAGCCGGCGGACATAATCTGATCATGGTAGGTCCTCCCGGAAGTGGCAAGTCGATGTTGGCGAAACGTCTCCCCACGATCTTGCCCCCTTTTACCTTGCATGAGTCCTTGGAAACAACTAAAATCCATTCCGTAGCCGGTAAGATAGGAGGTGGCGCCTCCTTGATGGTACAACGTCCTTTTCGCTCTCCCCATCATACGATCTCTAATGTCGCCATGGTAGGAGGTGGCACTTTCCCGCAGCCGGGAGAGATCAGCTTGGCTCATAATGGTGTCCTTTTTTTGGATGAGTTGCCGGAATTTAACAGGAGTGTCTTGGAAGTCATGCGGCAACCATTGGAAGATCGAGTGATCAATATCTCCCGTGCCCGTTTCACGGTGGAATATCCGGCCGGCTTTATGCTTGTGGCCTCCATGAATCCTTGTCCCTGCGGCTACTACAACCATCCGGACCGTCCTTGCCTCTGTTCTCCCGGAGCCGTCCAGAAATATATGAACCGCATTTCCGGCCCTTTATTGGACCGTATCGATATTCAGATAGAGATTGTCCCTGTCCCTTTCGAGAAGATATCCGAGCAACAGCCCTCAGAGCCTAGTATCGCTATCCGTGAGCGGGTCATAAAAGCCCGTGCGATCCAGGAAGGGCGTTTTGCCGCTTATGAGGGTGTTTATTGTAATGCCCAGATGAACTCCAAGCTACTCCATCAGTACGCCGTTCCCGACGCTTCCGGCCTCTCCATCCTCAAAACCGCCATGCAACGTCTCTGCCTCTCCGCCCGTGCCTATGACCGTATCCTGAAAGTCTCCCGCACGATAGCGGACTTGGATAATTCGGAACATATCGAAGTCCGGCATTTGGCGGAGGCGATACAGTATAGGAGTTTGGATAGGGAGAATTGGGGAATGTGAGTATCAACTTAACTATTCCGATATTCCTGCGGGCTCATACCCACGTGGCGCTTGAAGTATTTCCCGAAAAAAGACATATTCGTGAAATTAAGGGCATAGGCTATATCGTGTATGGAAAGGTTTGTTGATTTCAGCTGAGCCTTTGCGTCCATGATTACCATGGAGGTGATGATCTCCACGCAAGTTTTTCCGGTGGTTTGTTTGATAATGCTGCTTAGATGCGCTTGTGTGATGCCAAGCCGCTTGGCATACCATGCAACGGATCGTTGCATGGTGTAGTTTTGCATTACTAGTTGTGTGAAGTTCTTGCTGATTTGCTCTGCTTTAGAGAGATTTGCCTTATCTGTCATTTGATCTTTATACATGGAGCTAACCCCCATTAATATACCACCAAACAGATGATTGATAACATTCCTGTTCAATTGGGAGCCACAAATATCGTACGTCTTGATCAGCAACTCGAAATAATCTTTCAACAGAGGTAGTGCTTTTTCTTTTGGTTGATAGATCGGATTTTCTTTCACGATATAGTGCATATCTATGCCCGATTTACTTGCGCTTGCCTTACTAAGGAAATCGGACGAGAATCCCATGAAATAGATTTGCAGATCTCCATCTACCTTATGAATCTGGAAAATGCTACCCGGTAAGATCGTGATAAAACTTCCTGGTTCTACCTTGAACTGCGTCAAGTTGATAGAAGCCTCCACCTCTCCTCCCAGACAGAGCACGAAGATCCCCGCTTTCAGCCGGCAGGGATAATTGGCGTAGAGGTTCAGCAATCCAATATCTCCGGCCGTGAGCTTCCCGATGACCCAATCTTGGGGCAGGTCTATTTTAGGGATGTCTTTTTCCATGTCTCTCTTATCATTCCTTAAGCATGAATACTTGACAAAAGTAGATATTTTCAAAGACTTGTCGTGTCTTTTCGCAGAATATTTCTTGTACTTGGTAGGATTGAGCTCCGCTTTTGCCGGAAAGCACATTTGTTATCGGAATTCTTTCTTTTGTGACGTTTTGATCAAAAGGATCCGTATATCGTGACAAGACTGTTCTCTAGGCTTCCAAAAATAGTGGGAGTACACAGGTAATAATCGGCCTTTTTTGTGAGAAAACCGTGTTTTGGATACCTTTTAGGCGGCGAAAGTACGCACGATAGGTGTCGTTGGGCAATGCCGATACTGCCGTTGGGCATCGTAAGTAGCCGAGAACTGGATCGTGAGTAGTTGCGAATGGGCATTCGTATACTGGTATAACCCGATTCTTGCCCCCGGATCTCCCTTTTTTACGCTTCGAATATGAATTAGCATGAATTGTTTTCGCTAGAATAAAAGGCCGTTTTGGGCTATAGAACTATTAAACAGTGGATTGCGGTTTTTTTCTTGAAAATTTGGGAGCGGCACGTACTTTTACCCGGAATAATCGATTCTTCGGGAGTTAAGATTACAAATTGTCATTTTGTAACGATCTTTCTTCCACGATCAAGGCGATGGCTTGTCGCTTTGTGCTATTTGAAAAAGAGAACAGAGGCTTACAAAAATCGGACATAGTTGTTTTCTTAAACACTTCTGTATGTGTGGGAGTGAGAAGTGAAATCTAAAAAAGAGAATAGGTAATCATATAAACAGACCTTGTACGTGTTGTTGGGATGTTGTTCTTTTGCAGTTGAATTTGGGTTTGAATATCCTTATTGTTGAGGAGTGAGTATATTAAAGATATTAATATGAGAAAAATGAGATTTATGAGTTGGGGGATGGCTTGTCTGCTGGGCGGATGCCTGTCGCTGGCCTCTTGCCAACAGGAGGAGTTGGGAGGAGTGCCTGTGGCGAAAGGGACGGGGACGATCACGCTCGACTTGGTGGCTGATGCCGGTTTTTCCTCCAATAGTAAGACAAAGGCAGTAGATGAGGCTGTGTATAAGAATCTGAATCAATATACGGTGCAGATCTTGGACATGGATGATAACGTGAAAAGGGAATTTACTTATTCGGCTAATCCGGAATCTGTCACATTGGATAATGGTTCGTATCTTGTGAAGGCTTTTTACAAAGGGGGAGGGATTACTGCGGATACCAAATCTTCCCGTGCCGGATTTTATGTGGAAGGTTCCAGCATTGTTAACGTGGAAGGCGGGGATACTTCGGTTAGTTTCACTTGCATGCCGGTTTGCGGAAAGGTGAAAACGGCGTTTGACGGGAAGATGGCCGACTATTTCGAGGATTATTATGTGGAATATAAGACGAGTTCGGCTACCGTCCGGTGGGAAAAGGTGGATATTGACCCTTGGTATTTATGGTTGCCGTCCGGTGGTGAGACCGTGACCGCTACAATCCACCTGACTGCTAAGAAGGAATATGAACCGGCCGGTGATGCGAAAGAGGGAACGGTCGTGAAAACCTATAAATTATCGCGTAATAAATCGTGGACGTTAAGCGTGGCCCCGAATTACTCTTCTTCTTTTGGGCAGCTGGGTATCAAGATCACGATTGATGAGACAACGGTGGATCATGAGATACCAATCGAGATTCCTACCGAATGGATTGATGCGACAAAAAATGAGGATAGTAAGTCATGAGAAAGCATAATGTCATAATTTTTGCGGCCCTTGTTCTGGTAGGGCTGGCCTCTTGCGAGATGCGGGAGGAGATCAAAGGAAATAAAAGTGTCAAGGATACGGGTGTATTGGAGCTGAGCGTGCAGGCCAAAGCACCGGTATCGATGCAGACGAAAGCCGGAGAGGAGACAGGTGCGGACGTAAGCACGAATGGGTTCCCTGTCCGGGTGTATGGCACGGATGAGGATAACAAGGAGGAGATTCGCAATTATGTCGTGGGGGAAGACTTGCCCGAGTCGATTACCTTGCCTGTGGGTAACTATAGCATAAGGGCGCATACTCCCGGTGAGTTGAAGAAGAAAATGAGCGTTCCTTATTACGGGACGGAGAAGGCTCTTAAGGTAGAGGCGAATAAAACGTTTCAAGAGACCGTGACCTGCAAGCGGGAGAACAGCCGGATGCAGGTGGTGTATAACGCTGATTTCCTTGCGAACTTCAAAACGTGGACAATCACGGTGGATGATGGATCGGAGACGGCGTTGCCGTTTACGGAGAAAGATGGGACGAATCCTGCTCCTGTTTATTGGTATTTCGAGGAGGGCGTGGAGACGGTGACCGTGAATTTCAACGCTACTTTAATGACTGGCGAAACAGTTAAGTCTCAATCGCGGACGTATTCGAGAAAAAATGCCGTGGAGGGTTACGATGACGGTTCGAATTTCTTTACCGGTGGGGATGCCTTGGTGTTTAATCTGGGCGTGGTTGAGAACGCATCCGGGAAAATTACCGGGTTTGATATGAAGGTGGAGATCACTTTCGAGGATGAAATGGAAGCGGTGGAGATTCCGGTTGGGGATAAGCCGACGGAACCGGAAAAGCCTACGGATCCGGTGAATCCGGAACCGGGGGATGGTGAGGAGCCATCGTTGACCTTGCCTGCGGATGTTACTTATTCTCTTTCCGAGGGGAATCAACCAGCTAGTGCGGATGCTCTGATTGCTGCTCCTGCCGGATTGGAAAGTATATTGGTTACTATTGATGGGGGAAATGCAGGATTTAATGGTATATTGGCAGATTTGAGCATGGACGGGCAGAGTTTTGTAGACGGCGGTGTTAATCTTGTTGGTAATAATGATTTTACAAATCTGTTGACAAGTATGGGATTACCTCCCGCTCCTGCTAAAGGAGCAAAGACATACACTTTCCCAATAGGTGTCTTCTTCCAGTTCTTGGATATGACAGGTGCTACTGATGAGGGTAAGGCTCACGAGTTTCATATTGTTATCACGGATGTGAACGGGAAATTTACTAAAGAACAGACGTTGAAGATTACGATAAATGAATAATTACGCAAGGGATATGAGTATGAGATATATGATGTTTTCGATATACTTGCTTCTGTTTTGTTTCTGGGCATTTAGTTCTTGTCAAAATGAAGAGTTAGCAAGCGAAAGTGACACTATGGGCTATTTGAGCCTAGAGATTGGAGCGAGTTCTTCTCCCCGGACGAAGTCAAACGGACCGGCTGCGGATTATGATCCCAAGAAATTGCATGTGCGGATTCTTAATGAGAAAGGCGATACCGTGGTTAGCACAACGGATTGGGAAGGCCAGACGTTTCGTTTGAAGGCAGGTACTTATACGGTGAAGGCTTCCTCTAACGGATTTGATGGATCAACTTCTTGTGCGAAGCCTTATTATTCCGGTTCTACGGAGGTATTTGTTGCTGCGGGCAAGGAATGTACGGCAGAATTGACTTGTACTTTGGCGAATGTCATGGTAACCGTCTCTTTTGATAAGAGTTTCTCTAGTGCTTTCCAATCAGCTGCGGTTACGATAAAGTCTACTAAAGCGGGAGTTGATATTCGTTCTTATCAAATGGGTACGGACGATGGGGATTATTTTTTTCCTGTAGATAGCTTGATTACAGAACTTTCTGTTGTGAATAAGCATAATGTTACGTTTTGGCAGAAAGATACGATTGCTGGGGTCAAGGCGCGTGATCATTACAAGCTGACTTATCGTGTGAAGGAACAAGGCGAGGCTTCTATCGTCGTAAAAGCGGATGATACGGAGCGGGTATATACGTTTACTTTTAATGTCTATCCAGAGCCTTCGGCCGTTGTGGAAGTGAAGACGGCGAATGCGTGGAGTACGTTCGCCCGTTTGGAGGGTAATGCCCAGGATATGAAAGGGAATTTGGTTGATCCCTCTTATCTGACGTTCGAATATCGTCAGCAGGGCACGGAAGCTTGGACGAAGGTGATAACCGATATTACATCCGATTTGGAGGGTAATAGCATGACAATCTTAAAAGGACTGATTCCTGATACAAAATATGAGTATCATTTGGTTTATAAGAATGGTAATGAGGAGGTAACTAGTTCCGAGTCTTCTTTCACGACAGAGTCGCAAATGGTTTTGCCGAATGGGAAACTGGATGATTGGTATCAAGATGGTAAGACTTGGGATGCTATCTCTGAGGCTGATTTTAAGGCTCAAAGATTCTTTTGGGACTCTAGTAATCCTGGAACAACTACGGGAGCAGGTGCTCTAGTTAATGTGAATCCGACATTAGGAAGCAATACAAATGTGCATACAGCTGGGGGAAAATCGGCTGAGCTGAAGTCTCAGTATGCGTCCGCTTTTGGTATTGGTAAATTTGCGGCTGCCAGCCTTTATGCTGGTGCTTTCAATGGTTTGGTAGGTACGAATGGTGCCAAGATTGATTTTGGTCAACCCTTCACTGCTCGTCCGACTCAATTAACAGGTTGGTTCCAATATTCTACTGGTGCAATTGATTATGCGCAAAGTGGTTTGCCGGTAGGCGAAGGCGATACAGACCTCTGGTCTGCCTATATCGTCCTTACGAATGGCAAGTATCAGTTGAATAATACGGATATGGCAGGGACTTCCAAGGACTTCATGTCCATCTTGGAGAACGGGAAACCTGATGCCAGTGGCTTTGACGTGATCGCCTACGGGGTCTTGTCCGATGAGGAATGTGTTGCTTCTCCAGAGTGGAAGCAGTTCACGATTGACTTGACCTATCGTAACTTGGTGGAGAAACCGACCCATGTCATCATCGTCTTCTCTTCGAGCAAGTATGGTGATTATTTTACGGGAAGTACTAGTAGCACACTATATCTAGATGATCTCGAACTCATCTACGGCGATTCTCCTAAGCTGCTCGGTTCGGAATAGAAAGTTCTCAGCTCTCTCCGTACAAGTTCTAGCCTGAGTTTAGGTTTTTCCCTGTTAGACCATGAGCAGAAAAATAGTACATTTGCGGTGTCGGACAGCAAATAAGCTGTCCGACTTTCCCGGAGAGATCCGTCCGGAAATATTAGAGTTAAAATAGAAAGTAAATGATGCATAAGTTTTTGATAGTTCCCCTGTGGGGAGTGGTTCTTTGGTTGTTGAGTAATACCGGTGTGGCGCAGGCTCAACGGATTCAACGTATCGAACGCGAGATACAGAAGACGGTCTTTATCCCTAAAGGCACTTGGATGGCTGGTGGTACGATATCTTACTCGGAACATAATGAGAGTAATTTGAACTTCTTGGTACTTAAAGATATAGAGGGGAAAGGTTACGATTTTAGCATAAGCCCCTATTTCGGGTATTTCTTTCGCGATAATATCTCTATGGGCGCACGCTTCGCCTATAAACGGAATTACTTGGATCTGGGTAATTTCGACTTGAACTTGGGTGAGGATTTCAATATTAGCTTGAAGAATTTGTATTATCTGGAACATAAATATGAGGCCTCTTGCTTTATCCGGACGTATATGCCGATCGGTAAGAGCAAGATCTTTGGCCTTTTCAATGAGGCTCGGTTGACGTATGGGTATGGCACGGGAAAGAACTCTACCGGTTCCGGTGCGGAGTATGACGGCTCGTATCAGACAGTACAGAATATGCAGATCGGTTTCGCCCCGGGTATGACGGCGTTTATCACGGATTGGTCGGCGGTAGAGGTGTCGGTCGGTGTGATGGGCTTCGACTTCAAGTGGATCGATCAAGAAACAAACAAAGTAGAGGAGGGACGGCAGCGGGTCTCTTCCGGAAATTTCAAGATCAATCTCTTCTCGATCAATATTGGTATGACGTTTTATCTGTAAGGAATGAAGATGAGGAATCGAAATATAATCTGTTATATAATATGTCTGTTATCATTGACCGCTTGCGTGATTGAAGATGATATCCCTTATCCGTTGTTGGAGGGAGCCATCCTTTCGATGACGGTGGAGGGGCAGCGTGCCGGTGAGGAGGGACAGAGCGTGGAGGCTACGATCGATACGAAGGCCCGCACGGTGACCCTATTCGTGAACGACTCGGTGGATCTCTCCCGTTTGAAGATCAAATCCTTGAAAGTGACAGAGGGAGCGACCTTGATGGCCGATTCGGTCGCATGTGTGGACATACGTTGTTTCCCGACAATGGGTTTCGCCTCTTTGGACAGTGTCTCTTCCGATGCGAATACGCGGGTGGATTTTACCAAGCCGGTTTCTTTTACGGTGAAAACGTATCAGGAATATGTCTGGAAGGTGTCGGTGACGCAATTGATCAAACGAGAAGTGGACGTGACGGGGCAAGTGGCGGATGCCGTGATCGATCCGGTGAACCGTAACGTGATTATCTATGTCTCTCCGGATCAATCATTGAGCGACCTGCAAGTGAACAGCATGACGCTTGGAGGGGAGTTCGGGCGTGTGGAACCAGATCCTACCGATCCCGCTGAGAAAGATTATTCGAAAGGCCCCCGGCAGTTCTATGTGGGGTATAACTGGGAGGAGACGATGTCGAAATGGAATGTCTTCGTGTATCATAAGGAGAGTAATGCGGGAGGGGTGGAGGCTTTCGCGATGGTAACCCGTGCTACGCTTTCCGGGAAGATCCAGAGCGGGAAGACACCGGTCGTGGAGTATAAGCGACAGGCTGACGCAGCTTGGAGCACGTTGGCAGCTTCGGCGGTGAAGGTGTCCGGTACCTCTTTTACGGCCTCGCTGACAGGGCTTAAGGCAGCCACTGCCTACCAATACCGGGTATCGGTAGATGGAACAGCGGGAGAGGAGCAATCTTTTACCACGGCGGAGGCAATACCCTTGACGAACGGAGGCTTCGATGACTGGAGTTCCGTGCCTGCGGGCAAGAATACGCTTTGGCAGCCTTGGGCGGAGGGAGGAACCTCCTTCTGGGATACGGGAAACAAAGGGGCTACCACCGTGGGTAACAGCAACTCCACGCCTACTACCGAGACGAGCACGGGAAGTGGGCAAGCTGCCTCGCTGGAGTCGAAATATATCGTCTTGAAGTTTGCTGCCGGCAACATCTTTACGGGTACTTACGTGCGGACGGACGGGACGAACGGTGTGTTGCAATTCGGCCGTCCCTTCACGAGCTTCCCCTCGAAATTGCGGATCCATTATAAATACAATTGCGTTCCGATCAACAAGTCGGGCGACGATGATTTCAAATATTTGGTAGGTCGCCCGGACTCGTGCCAGGTTTATATCGCCTTGACTGACTGGGACGCCCCGCTGGAGATCCGTACCCGGCCTTCCGAACGTCAGCTCTTTGACCCTTCGGATCCGAAGGTGATCGCTTACGGCGAGCTGACGAAGGGCGAGTCTGTCTCCTCGTGGACGCAAGCGGATATCGTGCTGGATTACCGCTACACGAACCGTACGCCTAAATACATCGTGGTAGTCGCTTCTGCTAGCAAGTATGGCGATTACTTCACGGGCGGCGAGGGTAGCAAACTTTGGCTGGATGAATGTGAATTGATTTACGACTAACAATAAGGAAAACAAACGATAGGATGAAAGCAATGAGACATATTCACTTGTACATATATTTACCCTTCTTTGCCCTGCTCGCAACACTCTCCGCTTGTGTGGGCGAGGAGCTTTCTGCTCCGAAAGGGGAGGGAAGGTTGCGCTTGGAGATCGCTTCCGTAACGGCTGAGGTCTCTTCCGCCACGCAGACAAAAGCGGACGAAACCGCTACCGCAAAGACTGAACTGGAAAATCTGCCGGATGCGAAGGATTTTTCCGTGAAGGTGATCGGTGCGACGGGGGAAGTGCTATTCGATAAACCTGTAACGGAGATACCTCAAGCGGGGATTCCTTTAGAAACGGGCAAGTACACAGTAGAGGTACACTATGGCAATAATCAGGAGCTGATAACGACTATCTTGCCGAGGTACTTCGCCGGATCTACCACGGTATCGATCATTCCCGGCGAGACCGCTACGGCTTCCATTTCGGCGAAATGGGGCTATTCCGCTGTTTATCCTGTGATAGCGGAGGATTTGGCGGCTCATTATAAATCTTATCATTTGGATGTCAAGGTCGGGCAGACGCAAAAGCAGATTTTGCTCAATGCCGACAATACATTCCCTACGGTTTATCTCTTGGCGGGCACGAACGCATCGGTTCACTTGGCGGGTACGAACTATACGAATCAAGAAGTCTCCAATCCTCTATTCTCGCAAACGACCTTGCCCGCCGCCATGGAGTATACCTTGAATGTAATGCCGGATATCCCGGTGTTCTCGTTTGGGTTACGGGCGACGGCTACGCATACGAAAGATGCGAGCGGTTATTTGGACGGTACCAAGGTGACGTTGTCATTGGGAGATCTCTCCGGCGTACCTACGAAATTGATCTCTACTTGGACTGCGGAGCTGGTGAACGCTTCGAGCGAAGTTGTCCGCGCCTATACCTCCACAAACTTCACTGCTCCCGACGTGATGGTAGACGCTAACGCTTGGCCTTATCTTCCGCAAGGAAACTATACGCTGAAATATAAGTACATGCTAAATGGCGAGGAAGTAAGTGAGGAACAGACGGAGACTGCTACGGTGGTTGTGCCGGCTCCGGAGTTTGAGGTTGCTTTCGCACCCTATACTTCTTACACGAAATACACGGAGGGAAAGATTGCCGAGGCTAATAGCTGCGAGAATAATAAGATCTATAATGTCAAGGCTTCTGTGAATATCTCGAATGATCTATTGACGAATGCGAAATATAATGGTTCGTTCACTTATTCCTATGAGGGAACGGCTGAGAATATCGCGTCCAATTCTTTTGATAAGGGTGACCTGTCTGTATCGGAATGGAAACAATATGCTGCATCTGCTTCCGCTACATTTGATGGCGTGACAAAAACGGTTGCGCCATGGATACATATTACGGGGTTGCCGTACAAACCAGCTGCAATGGTAGAGGTTGATTGGACTTTGTCTTCTAGAAATTGTAAATATGAGAATGGTATGATACAATTGGGAGGAATAAATGGATTAGGAGGATGTACTGCTACGTCAAAGAATTTCCATATACCGAATAATGTAAATATAACATTGGATACGAATGCCACAGTAAGGGATGTTAATATATTGGGGTGGAGAGAAACAACGTTTACGGCTAGTATAAACGGATCAACTGTTGTTTCTCAACCTGGAAATAGAGAGGAAAAAAATTATTCATTATCGGGGAATGGTGCTTTCTCTAAAGATGGCAATGTGATAGTATTGAATAGTTCATATACGATGGCAGGCCCTTGGTCGAAAGTCTATACATTACACATATTATATAGATGATAGATAAAGAATTGACAAATATGAAAAAGACATTCTTATTAGGCCTAACCGCTTTTGTATTACTCTTCCTCCCCTCCTGTAGCAACATCCTAGAGGATTCCGGAAGCCCCTCGGCTATCGCCGAGACCGGCAAGCTCAGCCTTGCCCTTGAGGCGGATGCCTCCGTTAGTGTAACAACGAAAGCCACATCGACTACGTCTGTTACGATCAGTGACGAAGTTAAAAAAAATTTGGTGATCACCGGGACAAAAGGTGGTAGCTCTATTACTTTAGGCAAATCCTCCGATTTCGCCAATGAGGTCACAAAGGCCGTTCCCGCCGGTACCTATACAGAACTATCAGCCACTTACGATAAAATGACTGGCGATTTGCAGTTCGACAGCCCCACGCTTGCGGGGAAGACAACGGAAAGTGTAACCGTTACCCCTAACGCTGCGGCTGCCTCCGCTTCTATTACAGCCACGCTCACCAACTCGATCATCACGATCAATACGGAAGAGTTCGCTAAGTTGCAGAAGATGGCTACGATCACCAAGCTTTATGTGTACACTGGTACCGCCGATGACCCTACGGAAGAGAACCCGGAATATACCCTGCTATCCACCGCAAATACCCTAGAAACCGGCAAGACCTTGTTCGTGAAACCCGGCCTCTCAAATGTATTTATCCGTATAGAAGGCAAGCTGATCGCAGACGAGACCAAGATATTCTCCACCTCGTCACAGATACGGGAATCGGAAGAGACTTCCATCACCGCCGCCACCAAGAACTACAGCGTACAATACAGTCTTGCGAACACGCAAGGCACATTAACGTTGACCATTAATGTAAACGGAACGGTAGAGATTGTCGAGATACCGGTCGAGGTCAATCCTTACGAGTGATTGTCTCCATTTATCCAGATTCTCCGTCCGATTTCCAAGTGTAATGATATTACGTATCTTACTTTTTGTAGTAACTTTGCAAAAAATATAACATAAAGAACAAGGTATGAGACATTCGCTAATTATTCTATTCTGTTTTTCGCTTCTCTCAATCTTTATGGCCCATGGGCAATCGGAGAATGAGAAATCCAAGGGCGATTCATTCTTGTTTTCCTTTATACCCGGAGAGGCTGATCTACAAGCTACCTACGGGAATAATTCAATAGAGATGGAGCGACTCAATCGGAAAATCTGGCCGGTGATGAATCCTTTGATGGATGGGGAGTTTCATGTGCTGATCGTCTCGCATATCTATACTGAGACAGGAGCGGTATCCAAAACCGCTGTCAACACTGCCATGTGGCGGGGGAATACCGTGAGGAAATATCTGAAAAACAAATACGAGCTTGATAATAAACAAATCTCCTTCTATGTAGACCGTAGTGGGGAGTGGGGGAATAGCGTGCATGTGTATCTGCTTTATTTCGCTATGCCGGAGTTTGCCAATAAGCAGATCTTTTATTCCACGGATCAGTCTATACCTGCTATCTCGGCAAGCCTAAAACGATATACGGAGGTCCCTTATATTTACGTGCTCAATGATCCGGATCTTTGCGTGGATGATGAGGTGTTCGCTTATGTCGTGATCAGCAATAAGGCCGATCTTCCTTATGAGGAAGGGGCGATGGTTCCGGTGGCTCCTCCTGCGCAGGAGAAGGTGAGGCAAACGCCGGTAGTCTCTCAACCGGCTCGGACGGAACCTGAGATTACTCGGCAGGCAACGGTAGCTGTAACCCCTGAGCCTCAAGCTCCGGAACGGCAGCCTACCGCATATCAGCCCCGACAGGAGGAGACTCGTGCCGTGATGATGGAGAAAGTCTATCCTACTTTCCAAATGACAAATTTGACTGTTAGGACGAATGTACTGCCTTGGATGACGGTTCCCCCGGGTTTAAGTGTCGGTAAGGAGGGAGCGGAATTGAAGACAGGGTCTATCATGCCAAACTTGGAATTAGAGTATATGTTTGGAGGTTGGGGTTCTGTCGTATTAGGAGGTATGTATTCTCGGTTTGGTTATAAAGGGAATCCTAATAATTTGTGGGGAGTGTCGGTGCTATCTTTGGAGCCTCGACTATGGTTTAACGATGATGGTACTTATCGGGGATTCAACGTGGGCTTGCAGATGAAATACGGAAACTTCAACGTGCGCGATAATGAGCCGTTAGGACATGGAGAGACTGGACAGTTCTTCGGTATCGGGGCGATGCTGAATTATTTGCAACCTATCTCCGGGAATTTCGCTTTTGAGGCTGGGTTTGGCTTTGGCTCACGAATTATCTTTGATGCTTCCACTTACGAGCGGGATTATGATGCACAGGTGAGCGAGACTACGGAGAATTTCTCGGCGACCCATTTCATGCTTAATTTCCGGTTGGCGTTGGTGTATAGGTTTGGATTTAAATAAACGAGATTAGAGTCCCTTTCTCGGAAGTAGTAATGGACGCTGTGTAAATCTTATCTTCGATCTTTATTATAATAATCTTCTTTTTGTCGAAGAAATTACCTTTTTCGATGATGTCAAGAGCTTCCGCCTTATGTCCCCTAGCGGTAAGCTCTTTTTTTATACCTTGTTTTTATGTCTTCTTCCCATATATATTATTATTAGAGGTAAAGTTCCTAGCCTCATTAAGAGGAAACTCACTCACAAAGGAAATTATTCTTTTCCGTCTAACCAAATTATTCCGTACCTTTGCCCCTCAAAAAGAGAACACAAGGTATGGAAAAACATTTTAAGAGAACGCTGATTACTACGGCGTTGCCGTATGCGAACGGACCGGTGCATATCGGCCATTTGGCCGGGGTATATGTGCCTGCTGATATTTATGCCCGTTACCTTCGTTTGAAGGGGGAGGAAGTGTTGATGATTGGTGGTTCGGACGAGCATGGGGTACCCATTACGTTGAGAGCGAAGAAAGAGGGGATCACGCCGCAGGATGTGGTGGATCGTTACCACGGTATTATCAAGAAATCGTTCGAGGAGTTCGGTATCACGTTTGATATCTATTCACGTACTACTTCCGCTACGCATCATCAGATGGCCTCGGATTTTTTCCGTACATTGTATGATAAAGGCGAATTCATCGAGAAAACAAGCGAGCAATACTACGATGAGGAGGCGAAGCAATTCTTGGCCGACCGTTATATCACGGGTACTTGTCCGCATTGTGGAAACGAGAAGGCGTATGGCGATCAGTGCGAGGCTTGCGGTACTTCCCTTAGCCCGACGGATTTGATCGATCCGAAATCCGCTATCAGTGGCAGCAAGCCGGTGATGCGTGAGACGAAGCATTGGTATCTGCCTTTGGATAAGTGGGAGCCATTCTTGCGTAAATGGATCTTGGAGGATCATAAGGAATGGAAGCCGAACGTCTACGGGCAGTGTAAGAGTTGGCTGGATATGGGTCTGCAACCCCGTGCGGTGAGTCGCGATTTGGATTGGGGTATCCCTGTTCCCGTAGAAGGGGCGGAAGGAAAGGTGCTGTATGTATGGTTCGACGCTCCGATAGGTTATATCTCTAATACGAAGGAGTTGCTGCCGGATAGCTGGGAGACTTGGTGGAAGGATCCGGAGACTAAAATGGTCCATTTCATCGGTAAAGATAATATCGTGTTCCATTGTATCGTGTTCCCTTCCATGCTGAAAGCGGAAGGTTCTTATAACTTGCCGGAGAATGTCCCCGCCAACGAGTTCTTGAACTTGGAGGGCGACAAGATCTCTACTTCCCGCAACTGGGCGGTTTGGTTGAACGAGTATCTGGTGGATATGCCGGGCAAGCAAGACGTGTTGCGCTATGTCTTGACGGCCAATGCGCCAGAGACAAAGGATAATGATTTCACATGGAAAGATTTTCAGGCTCGTAATAATAACGAGTTGGTCGCTATCTTAGGGAACTTCGTGAATCGTGCGTTAGTCCTTACGGATAAGTATTTCGAGGGTAAGGTGCCGGCGGCTGGCGAGTTGACGGATTATGATCGTCAGACCTTGAAGGATTTCGCGGATGTGAAAGAGAACGTGGAACGCCTGTTGGATACCTACCACTTCCGTGACGCTCAGAAAGAGGCGATGAACCTAGCCCGTATCGGAAATAAGTATCTCGCTGATATGGAGCCTTGGAAGTTGGCGAAGACGGATATGCCTCGTGTCGCTACGATCATGAACATCGCTTTGCAGATTACGGCTAATCTGGCGATCGCTTTTGAGCCGTTCTTGCCGTTTAGCATGGAGAAACTGAACAAGATGCTGAATGTAGAGCCGTTGGGATGGAATCGTCTAGGTGCTACGGATCTATTGGAGGCCGGTCATCAATTGGGCAAGGCAGAGTTGTTGTTCGAGAAGATAGAGGATAGCGTGATCGAGGCCCAAGTGCAGAAATTATTGGATACGAAGAAAGCGAATGAGGAAGCGAATTATAAGGCGAAACCGATCCGTGAGAATATTGAGTTCGATGATTTCATGAAACTGGATATCCGTGTGGGTACGGTTCTGGAATGCGTGAAGGTTCCGAAAGCGGATAAGCTGCTTCAGTTCCGTATAGACGATGGCCTGGAGAAACGCACGATCGTATCGGGCATCGCCCAGCATTATAAACCCGAGGAATTGGTAGGCAAGCAAGTTTGCTTCATCGCTAACTTAGCTCCCCGTAAGCTGAAAGGTATTGTTTCCGAGGGCATGATTCTCTCCGCCGAGAATTTCGATGGAAAGCTGGCCGTTATCACCCCGGAGAAAGAGGTGAAACCGGGTAGCGAGGTGAAATAATAAGGTAGACGCAATAATGAGGGGGCTATTCCGTTTTAACGATGGGATAGCCCTATTTTTGAGTGGATAAGATGCTTGAGAAACAGATACAGATGGTAGATCTGCGGAAGCAGTATGAACGTTTGCGTAGTGAGATCGATCCCGCCATGCAAACGGTGATAAATGCTTGCGCCTTTATCAATGGCCCTCAGGTGAAGGGATTTTGTAACCATTTATCAGATTATTTAGGTATTCCTTATGCGATCCCGTGCGGCAACGGTACGGATGCTTTGCAAATCTCCTTGATGGCATTCGACTTACATCCGGGCGATGAGGTGATCGTTCCTGCTTTTACGTATATCGCCGCGGCTGAGGTCGCTTTGGCGCTGGGCCTAGTGCCGGTATTAGTGGATGTAGATCCCGGTACATTCAATATAGACCCGGAAAAGATAGAAGATGCCTTGTCTGAAAAGACGAGAGCTATTATCGCAGTTCATCTTTTTGGCCAGTGTTGTGATATGGAACCGATCTTGCGTATCGCCAGCCGTCATAATCTATATGTGATCGAGGATAATGCCCAGTCCATCGGTGCTAATTATACTTTCTCGGATGGAACGGTGAAGAAAGCCGGTACGATCGCCTCTATAGGAACGACCTCCTTCTTCCCTTCGAAACCGTTGGCTTGTTATGGTGATGGTGGGGCGATGTTTACTTCCGACGCACGATTGGCCGAACGACTGCGAATGATCGCCAATCATGGGCAAAAGGTAAAATATCATCATGCTTTGGTGGGCTGCAACTCCCGTTTGGATACCTTGCAGGCCGCTGTCTTAGATGTTAAGCTTCGGTATTTGGATGAATTTGCCGCCGCTCGTTGTAAAGTGGCTGCTAGATACGATGCTGCCTTTTCCAGATTGGATGCTGTACGCAAACCACTAAAATCAGCCTTTTCATCGCATGTTTATCATCAATATACGGTACAGCTAGCTGTAGAAAAGAGGGATCAAGTACAAGCTGCGTTAAAAGAACGAGGCATTCCTTCTATGATTTATTATCCATTGCCTTTGCAGGAGCAAGAGGTGATGAGGGGTCGATGCCGGATTTCCGGGGATTTGAATGTCGCTTCTCGCTTGAGCCGATCCGTATTATCCTTGCCGATTCATACGGAGATGACAGAAGAGGAGCAGGCTTATATTATAGAATCTATAAAGAGTGTTTTATGAATAAGAAGATACGTTTCGCCGTGATCGGCTGTGGTCATATAGGTAAGCGTCATGCCGAGATGATTACCCGGGATGAAGGAGCGGAGTTGGTCGCTTTATGTGATATCCGTCCGAAAGAGGAGCTGGGGATCGAGGCTTATGCGGTCCCTTTCGCCCGGGATATAGATGAACTATTCCGTTTGGGATTGGATATAGATGTGGTGAATATTTGTACACCCAACGGTTTACATGCCGAGATGGCGATCCAAGCGATAGAAAGCGGACATCATGTGGTCATAGAAAAGCCGATGGCCTTGACCTTGGCGGATGCCGAGAAAGTGGTTTATACCTCGTTGAGATTCCGTAAGCAGGTATTTTGCGTGATGCAAAACCGATATTCCCCGCCTTCGGTCTGGATCAAGGAGATGGTTGAGTCCGGAAAATTAGGCCAGATTTATATGGTGCAGCTGAATTGCTACTGGAACCGTGACGAACGCTACTATAAACCCGGAGGATGGCATGGCGACGCTGCCTTGGATGGTGGTACCTTATTCACCCAATTCTCCCATTTCATCGACATTATGTACTGGTTATTCGGGGATATCTGTAATATCCAGACCCGTTTCGCCGACTTCAACCACGAGAAACTGACCGCCTTTGAGGATTCCGGTTTCGTGAATTTTAATTTCGTGAACGGTGGAATGGGTAGTTTGAGCTACTCTACGGCGGTATGGGACAAGAATCTGGAAAGCAGCATGCTGATCGTGGCTGAGAATGGCAGCGTGAAAATCGGCGGTCAATATATGAATGAGGTAGAATATTGCCATATCAAGGGGTATGAAATGCCGGAATTGGCCCCTACCAACCCCGGCAATGATTATGGCCCTTACAAAGGCTCCGCCCAAAACCACAACTTCGTGATCCGTAACGTGGTCAATGTCCTTTCCGGCGTCCCCGGCGAGATCATAACGACCAACGTCTTGGAAGGTATGAAGGTGGTGGATATTATACGGAGGATTTATGCGGGGAAAAGTGTGAAATAGTAGTGAGTAGATATGTGAAATCATTACAATAAGGTGATGATTTTGTGTGTCGCTATAATTATTTGATAATCAGAGCTCCAAAAAGACGTGCATGTTTCTCGGAAAACATGTACGTCTTTTTTTGAAAAGTTGCTCATGTTTTTAAGAAAACACGTACGTGTTTTTCTATGGAAGATAAAGAGGGTTCGAGGGATAAAAAGAATTTTTACAATAACTCTTTGTTTCCACATCATCTGCGGAAGATCGTAAATATACATAAAGCAAAGAAAAGCTTTCATTTTTTTAGTGTTAGCCAAAGGTAAATGCTTATCTTTGCCGCACTTTACCATACGTATCAAATGGCGGAACAATCATTAAAAGATAAGACAGCGAAAGGGCTCTTCTGGGGAGGGGTAAGTAATGGTGTGCAACAGTTGTTGGGGATGTTGTTTGGTATTTATCTGGCACGTACACTTAATGCCGAGGATTATGGATTGGTTGGGATGTTGGCGATATTTAGTGGTATTGCAGGTACGATTATAAATAGTGGCTTCTCGGTAGCCTTGACTAACAAATTGGATGCTACTCATAAGGATTATAATGCAGTGTTTTGGTTTTCTTTTGTTGTAAGCATCTGTTTGTATATTGTTCTTTTTTTTTCAGCTCCGCTGATTGCGTCATTTTATGATCGTCAAGAACTGGTTAATTTATCTCGGGTAATATTTGCGAGTTTTTTGTTTTCTGGAATGGCGATTGTTCCTCATGTTATCTTATTTAAGCAATTACAAGTCAAGATACAGGCGAAGATTGATGTTTTTGCGTTGTTCTTGTCGGGTATATGTGGGGTTCTTTTGGCATTCAATGGTTTTGCTTATTGGGCATTGGCAATTCAAAGTACGGTGTATGTGGCAAGTGTATCTTTGTTGAAATGGATGGTTGTATCTTGGCGCCCTAGTCTTGATTTTTCGATCGAACCTCTGAAAGAGATGTTTCCGTTTAGTGTAAAGTTGTTCCTTACGAATATTTTCCAACAGGTCAATAATAATGTGTTTTCTGTTTTGTTAGGTAAATTATATAACGCTAATGTGTTAGGCTATTATTCGCAAGGAAATAAGTGGATGACTATGGGAGGTTCGATGTTGAGCAATATGATCAATTCGGTGGCGCAACCTGTATTCGTGCAAGTGAATGATGATTTGGAACGTCAGCGGAATGTATTCCGCAAGATGGTTCGTTTCGCTGCGTTCGTGTCGTTTCCAGCTATGCTGGGATTGGCTTTTGTAGCAGAGGAGTTTATCTGTGCCACGATTGGCAATAAATGGTTAGAGAGTGTACCTATATTACAAATATTGTGCGTTCAAGGGGCGATAGGACCGCTTATATTGCTATATACCCAAGTTCTTGTCTCGCACGGGAAATCGGATACGTTTTTATATGCGAATGTGTTCCATGGTATATTACAATTGGCTATATTATGGCTTACTGCATCTTTTGGTATTCTTTGTATGGTTGTTGCATATGTGCTTACTTATGTATTTATGTTATTTGTGTGGCATCTTTTGGTTTATCGATTGATTCGTGTCCGTTTGGTACAATTGGCGCAAGATGTGTTACCTTATTTGGTGGTTACTTTGTTCGTCTTCTTTGTGGTATATGTCTTAACGATTAAGATTGAGAATCTATATATATTGTTACTATTGAAAATTAGTTTGTCAATTCTTTTTTATGCGTTCGCTTTATGGCGGTTGCGTTCTGTCGTATTCTTGGAAGGCGTGAATTTACTCCTTAATAAATGTCGGAAATGAAAGAGGTAAAGATAGGAAAGGATAAAATAAGTGTCGCATTATGTACTTATAATGGAGAGAAATTCATTCGTGAGCAGTTGCGGAGTATCGTTGGACAGACGATTCTACCGTGGCAGATCGTAGTGTGTGATGACCAATCGACCGACCGTACGATGGATATTGTAAGAGAGTTTGCGGATGACTATCCAAGTATCCGTTGGATGATTATACGGAATGAGGTTCGTTTGGGTGTCCGGCGTAATTTCGAGAAGGCGATTGCTTTAGCGGAAGGTGACTATATCGCTCCTTCAGACCAAGATGATATCTGGGAGAGAAATAAATTGGAGATCTTGTTGCATATAATGCGTGAAAAGAAGGTATCGTTAGTACATTCAAATATCCGTTATGTGGATGTGAAAGGGCGAGAGATGACTGAGAGATTGGATTTCCCTTGTTCGGTTCCGTTAGCTACATATCTTTATGGCTTGAATAATGTGATGGGCTGTACTTGTTTGTTTTGTGCGTCATTGAAAGACATATTATTTCCTTTTCCGATTCATTATTATTACCATGATCAATGGCTGGCGATTATGGCTTATCATAACGGAGGTATCTATCTTTGTGATCATAAACTGGTTCAATATAGACAACATGCGGATAATGTAGTATCTGCGATTTGTGGAGGGGGTAAAAAAGAGGGTGAAGAATTGGGGCTCAGCTATTTTGTCGGCAAGGCGGAAGACATATATCTCTTGCTACATCGACGTAAGCAGATTAAATATTCTCAGAAAGATTGGTGGCGTTTAGCTTGGTTGTATGTTTCGAATCGATCAGGGCTAGCGTGGTTGAAGTTCAAAGTGTTTAATTAAGATGGATATTTCTATTATATATGTAAATTATAAAACAGCTCCATTGATATTGGACAGTATTAGGTCGCTGAAAGAGAAAGCGGTAAGGTATCGTTATGAAATAATAGTCGTAGACAATGATTCAGGCGATGGCTCGTTAGAATTGATAAAAAAACGTTATCCAGAAGTTGTATGTGTACAAGCTTCAGAGAACCTAGGATTTGGGCGTGCGAATAATTTGGGTATGTCGTATGCTTCCGGTAATTGTATTTTGTTTTTGAATCCGGATACCCTATTACGGAATGATGCGGTTGATACGTTGTATACGTATTTGGTAGAACACCCCAATGTGGGAGCTTGTGGCGGGAATTTGTATGATGAGCAAGGGGTACCCACAACTTCATTTAGCAGAAAATTCCCTTCATTTATATGGGAATTTTTATCTGTTTTGTATATCTCTCCGATTAACTTATCATTCCCGCGATCGGTATATTTTAATAAGGAAGATAGGCCTATCCCGGTAGCGTCAATTACAGGAGCGGATTTAATGGTTCGGAAATCTGTTCTGTTGGAGGTGGGTGGTTTCTCTCCGGAGTTTTTTATGAACTATGAGGAAACGGAGTTGTGCCATCGCATCAACCGGGCGGGCTTTTCCATTTATTCAGTTCCATCCGCTCAAATTACTCATTTGGAGGGGCGTGCTTCTTATATAAAGCAATCCCGCCTTTATTTTTTATATGAGGGGCAATACATTTACTTTCGAAAGGTTTATGGTATCTTTGGCTGCCAATTGATCTTTGCTATTACCCAGTTGAAAAGTTATATTCGTATTCTTCAATTCTTATTGTTGGGAAATCAGGAAAGACGTTCTTATTGGAAAATGAAGTTGGAGACAAATAGGAAAGTATGGAACTCCGAAAAGATAAAACGCATTTTGAAATGAAAAAGAAACTTGTGGTTTTTCATCCGGCGATAGCTCCTTATCGAATAGATTTTTTTAATTCTTTGAATAAGGAGTTTGATGCTATATTCTATTTTGAGTTTGGAGATGTATTGGAGCAATCATTCGCTCAAGATGAGTTGAGAGGGCGATTGGAATTTGTACCTCGCTTTCTGGCTTCGGGATTATTCGGGATTAAGAATCTTAGGACACAGGTTTTCTCGATATTGAGGAAGGAACAGCCGAATGTGGTATTTTGTAGTGAGTATAATATATTGGGTTTATTATTGTTGGTTTATAAATTCCTATTCAACTGGAAATTGTCTATTTTTACGATTTGTGATGATAGCAAAGAGATTGCTGAAAGCGCAAGTCTTGTGAAAAGATGTATGCGTTTTATCGCGGTTAAGTTTTACAGTGGCATTATCTTGACAAATGACGATGTGCTGTCTTGGTATGTTAAACACTTTCAGGCGAAGCGGAAATTTTTGTTTTTCCCGATTATCCAAAAAGATCAAGATTTTAGGTTGCTATTGGAGAATGCGTTGCCTGTTTCTAGGATGTTGGAGGATACGTATCATCTAAGAGGTAGGCAAGTTCTGCTGTTTGTCGGTCGTTTAATAGATATCAAGAATTTATTCTTTTTACTGGATACTTTAGCCTTGGTTGTAAATAGGTATCCTAAGGCTATTCTTTTATTTGTAGGTGATGGTGATCAGCGAGTGGCTTTAGAGCGACATGTGGAGAGAAATGGATTGGCTGACCATGTGATTTTCGCTGGGAAAAAGCAAGGTAAGGATCTATATGCTTGTTATAATGTCGGCCAGATATTTGTGCTGCCAAGTTATTATGAGCGTTTTGGAGCGGTGGTGAATGAGGCATTATTGGCTGGTTGTTATACCTTATGCTCTTCTGCGGCAGGAGCCGCCTGTTTGGTTAATCCTTTAGAGAATGGTGCGATTTTTGATTCTCACTCAAAAGATGGGCTGGTAGAGCAATTGACAGTAGCTTTGGATATGACTCCTGTTTTATCAGAGTTGAGACTTAAGGAGAATAAGATGCTAAATAGTTATGATACATATTTTGCTAATTTTATGAACCGATTAGATGACTTGTTGAATAAATAGAATTGATGATGAAAGTTTATTATTACCATATGGTGCCCATTAAATCTTATTATGAAGATTGGAAGGCAGGAAAGATTCCCGGACATCTTTTATATGGTCTGACACATTTATCTCAATATGGTGTTGAATGTATATATCATACCTTTCCCTTCAATCCCTATCTTCATAAGTGGAAACTGATGTTTTACAACTTGAGAAAGATATTGTCTTGTTCTCAAAGTTATGATGCGGTTTATGCGGTCACTCATACAGGTTTGGAACTATTGATTTTTATGAGGGCATTAGGCTTATTTAGAAAGCCTATAGTGATTTGGCATCATACGGCAGTGGTAGTTCCTGAGAGTCCTATTAGAAGGTGGGGGTCTGCCCTTTTCTATAAAGGGATTGATAAAATGTTCTTTTTTAGTGAGGCCTTATTGAGTGAATCTTTGAAAACGAAAAAGTTAAAGAAGGAAAATGCTTTTGTAGTTCATTGGGGGGGCGACTTGGTCTTTTATGATCGTTTGATAGCAAAGAGACAAACCTCATCTCATTTTGTATCTACGGGTCGAGAGAATCGTGATTTTATAACGCTTATTCGGGCTTTTAGCCAGTTAACGGAATCCTGTGATATTTATACGACTCGATTTGGAGGAAGAGTCAGTGATTATGAACTACTTGTGCAAAAAGAAATAGGTGTGTTAAAAGAGAATATACATTTCCATATTGTAGATTCCACTCATCTTGAAATGGCAGAGAAAACGAATAATGCTTTTGTTGTTTTGATTTGTTGTTTGAATTTTCCCTATACGGTTGGTCTGACTTCTTTGGTAGAGGCACTAGCTTTCGGATTACCTATACTATCTACGGATAATCCGACCTTTCCGTTTGATGTAGAGAAAGAGCAGGTTGGAATAAAAATCGCATATGGGGATGTGAACGGTTGGGTTGAGGCAATCCAATATTTGAGTAGCCATCCAGAAAAAGCCAAGCGTTTAGGGGAAAATGCGAGACGATTGGCTGAACGTACCTATAATTTAGAACGATGTACAAAGGAAATAGCTTTGGCTTTGTTGACCGTATAGTTAAAAAATTAGTTGGAATGAAAATAGGAATTTTATATATAGGAATAGGTAAATATTTGAGCTTGTGGGATGATTTTTATAAAACAAGTCAGAAGTATTTGTTCCCGGATGCTGAAAAAATCTATTTTGTATTTACAGATAGCGATGATTTTTTTCCTGAATCAGTTGTAAAATTGTATCAAAAAGACTTAGGGGGAAGAAATAATACATTGTATAGGGTTAAAATGTTTTATGAACATAGGATTGCTTTGTCTCAATGTGATTATTTGTTTTTCTTCAACGGGGATGTTATTTTTAAACGGACAATTCTGAGTAAGGAACTGATTCCATGTGAAAGCGAGGGTTATTTATTGGCTTTATCTTGGCATATATATCAAATAAAGTCTCCTAAAAAGTTTCCATATGATAGAAATCCAAATTCCTTGGCTTATATTTCTTATGATGAAGGAGTGTATTACTTTCAAGGAGGATTAAATGGTGGACGTACAAAGGAATATTTGGAACTTGCTGAACAGTGTATGATTGCGGTAGATATAGATGTGGAAAAATATAATATAGCAGCTGTTGCTGATGAGTCTTATTTAAATAGGTATCTACTAAATAAAAAAATAAAGATTGTGGATACCATATATGGAAAACCAGAGAAGTTCTTTTTCCCCATACATGCAAAAATAATTTTTAGAGATAAAGGTACTTTTTTTCATTCTAAAGGTATAGAACATGTGGGCTGTATTAATTATAAACCTGCTTTACTTAGATTTTTCATTGATTTAAGTAAGTATTTGAGATACTTTCGCAAAAAGTGTTTATTGTTTTTTCATGATTGATAGGGTCGTTTGATTGAAATTTTTATTTGATATTCATAAAGCATTATTGTTTAATCTAATATGTTCAGTACCTTTGGGTTGATAAGAGTAGTTACAATAGAATGAAAGAAAACCAACATACCGAATTTAAGGAGTCATGGCATGACGAATATACCCGTTATATATCAGCTTTCTGTAATACGGAGGGTGGTGTATTATATATCGGTATCGATGATAAAGGAGAAGTTGTAGGGATAGAGCAGCCAAAGAAGTTGATTGAGAAACTGCCGAACTTTATCGCTCAGAAAACGGGTATTATGCCTCTTATCCATTTGAGGGAGAAGGCCGGTAAAGAATATTTGGAGATAGAAGTCCAACCTTCTGCCATGCCGATTTCCGTGCATGGACGGTATTATACCCGGAGTGGAAGCGTTACTTCCGAGCTACAAGGGAATCAGCTAAATATGTTTTTGGCTGCGAAAATGGGGTTGACATGGGAAAGTGTGATCGAGGAGGATTTATCTCGATCTCACCCCTCTAGACCTCATAATAAATTGATAGCGGATGTCTTTTACAAGGCAGGTTTTATGGAAAGTTGGGGGCGGGGAACACAACGTATTATTGATAACTGCGTAGCTGAGGGATTATCCGCTCCTATGTATGAGTATAAGATGGGATTTTTGTACTTAACTTTTTCTCATGAGCGGGTAAATGAGCTTACTGATACAGAGCTGTCTATAGGCTCGTTGCAAATAAGCCATCTGTTACTCAATTAGAATTAGCTGCGGAGTTGCGGCTAACGGTACAATATATTCGCAAAATAATGAAGGCGTTGAAAGATAAGAATTACATAGAACGTGTAGGTGCAGATAAAAATGGTTATTGGAAAATAATAGAGAAGTCATGAAGATATTGATATTAAATACCTCTGAATTAACTGGTGGAGCGGCAGTCGCCGCGAACCGACTAGCGAAAGCATTGGGTAAATCTGGTGTAGAGGTTTCTATGTTAGTACGTGATCGGAAAACAGACCATGTAAAAGTTTTCTCTGTAAATAATTCATGGACTTCACATAGGCTTAATTCTTTTCGTTTCATTTGGGAACGACTGATAATCTTTATCTGTAACTTCTTTAGCAAGAAGAACCTCTTTCAAGTTTCCATAGCCAATACAGGCACGGACTTATCGAAGCACCCATTAGTGCAACAGGCGGATGTGATTCATCTGCATTGGGTTAATCAAGGATTTCTATCTCTTTCTGATATTAAGAAATTAGTAAATACCGGAAAACCCATTGTGTGGACTATGCATGATTTGTGGCCTGCTACGGCTATTTGTCATTATCCGGGAGGATGTGAGAAGTATATATCGAATTGTTATCAGTGCCCGATGCTGAAACGAAATCCGTTTTTTGATTTAGCGGCTTCTGTTTTTAAGGAGAAAGGGAAAATAGGGTTATCTAAGATTACATTTGTCGGTTGTAGCCGATGGATAATGGAAGAGGCCAAAAAAGGCAATTGGTTGAGAACAGCCTGTTTTACCTCGATTCCTAACCCGATTGACGTGACAGCCTTTAAGCGTATGGAAAAGCAGGTGGCCCGTAAACGATTCGGCCTGCCGGAAGATAAGTTCCTCCTTCTTTTTGCCGCCGCTAAGCTTTCAGATACCCGGAAAGGAGCGATTTTTTTGATCGAGGCTTGCGAAAAACTAAAAGAGAAATACCAAGATCGCATAGAAATCGTGTTGATGGGAAATAGCTCGGAAGAATTGATTAGCCAGTTTCCTTTTAAGGTGAATACGCTGGGATATATATCGGATCAAGACTCTATGATTTCCGCTTATGCCTGTGCCGATATGTTCGTTATTCCTTCGTTGGAGGATAACTTACCCAATACGATTATGGAGTCGATGGCATGCGGTACGCCTTGTGTGGGATTTGAGACAGGAGGGATTTCGGAGATGATAGATCATTTGAAGAATGGGTATGTAGCTAAATATAAGGATACAAATGATTTGGCTGTAGGGATTAAGTGGATAATTGACAACCAAAAGACTTTTCGATTTAGTGAGGCTTGCGTCCGCAAGGTGCATGATTGTTATAGGGAATCGGTTATTGCCGAAAAATATATAGCTTTGTATCAGAGCCTGTGTAATAAGAGAAAATAGCGTGAAAGAAGATCAGCATATCGAAGTAAGAATGAATGCTTGTTGGTAGGTGATTGAAAGCAAATGAAAATTGCTACATTTGTGGAAAAATGGAATAAATGGACGATCAGCATAAGCCTGAATGGATTAAGGTGGACGAGTGGGATTTTGTAGAATATGTGGATAGCTTGTTACGTAGTCAAGAGGCTGTCGATTTAGAGTTTAAGACCGCTCGTGCCGGATTCCCAAATAGTGTGTGGGAAACGTATTCTTCATTTGCGAATACAGATGGAGGAACTATCGTTCTGGGAATAAAGGAGAAAAATGGGGCACTATTTGTGGAGGGACTTCTTCCAGAGCAAATTGTGTCTTATCGGCAAATCATTTGTAACCAATTGAATAATCCGGATTGCGTTAATGTTAATTTACTTACTGACAAGAATATTCAAGAGGTAGACTATAGAGGAAAATCTCTTTTGCTGATTTATGTTCCGAGAGCATCTCGTTCACAACGTCCTGTATATTTAACAAGAAATCCCTTGAATGGACATACTTATAAACGAAATAATGAGGGAGATTATAAATGTACGGATACGGAAGTTCGCAGAATGATTGCCGATGCGGATGAGGAACATCCGAGAGATTCTCGTATTTTATGTAATTATTCAATGGAAGATATTGATTTGGACTCACTTAAACAATATCGACTGCTACTTTCTAGTCGTCAGCCAGATCACCCTTGGTTGACACTTGATGATATGGCTTTTTTGAGAAAATTGGGAGGATATCGACAAGATAGGCAAACAGGTCAAGAAGGGTTTACTTTAGCGGGTATATTAATGTTTGGAAGGACAGAAAGTATAACGGATAATGAATGTGCTCCATCTTATTTTCCGGATTATCAGGAAAAAATGTCGGTAGATGAGAATGTTAGATGGACAGATCGCATTTGTATGGATGGAACTTGGGAAGCGAATCTTTTTCAATTTTATCGGCGTGTGTATCCTAAATTATCATCTGTACTGCCTAAGCCATTCCGTTTGGAGAATGGTGTGAGATTGGAAGATACTACCACGCATGTCGCTTTACGTGAGGCATTTGTAAATACATTGGTGCATTGTGATTATATGGAGGAAGGAAATATAACGATAGAACAATGGAAAGATCGTTATGTATTTAAAAATCCCGGAACACTGCTAGTGAGTAAGGCCCAGTATTATGCCGGAGGTGAAAGTATATGCCGTAATAAGAGCTTGCAAAAGATGTTTATGCTGATTGGCTTCTCTGAGAAAGCAGGAAGTGGGGTGAATAAGATTTTTATGGGTTGGAAAAATGCGAATTGGAGACCTCCATTTGTGGAGGAGCAAAGTCACCCGGATCGGGTGGTGTTGAATTTACCGATGGAAAGTTTGTATCCAGAGGAAGTTTTAGAAGAACTTAAGCGTCTGTTTGGACGGGAAATTGAAAGAATTCCATATGATCAATTCACGGTTTTGGCTCTTTGTTACTCTGAAAAACAAGTATCTAATGAAAGACTTCAATATATTTTGAACCAACATAGCTCAAATATTACAAAGCTACTAAAAAGTATGTGCAATGCTGGTTTTTTGGAGTCTATAGGAAATGGCCGGGGAACTAGGTACCGTTTGCTGTTTTTGGAGAAGGATGAAAGCAAGCCTCAAAAGGATGAAAGCAAGTCTCAAAAAGATGAAAGCAAGTCTCAAAAAGATGAAAGCAAACTGGAGAAGGATGAAAGTAAGAAATATATGCGTTATGAGGATTTGTCGAGGTTAATACTATCTGTTTGTGAGGATTATGTAGCTCTGGAAATAATAGCGGAAGCTGTTCATAGAGAGGCTTCTTATTTAATTAATCGGGTTATACCAAGAATGTTAGAGGATGGGCTACTAGAGAGATTATATCCGTCTTCTCCTAAGCATCCTTTACAAAAATATCGTGTGAGACAAGTCGGAAATTTATAAGAGATAATGGAAATGAATCAGCAACCTACATTTTCGATCATAACGATCACCTATAATGCGGAGCGATGGTTGGAGCGTACGATATTGAGCGTACTTAGCCAGTCGTATCCGAATATCGAGTATATATTGATTGACGGAGCGTCGAAGGATAAGACCGTAGAGATCATCAAGCAATATGAGTCCGGTATCGCTTCTTGGATAAGCGAGCCTGATAAAGGCTTGTATGATGCTATGAATAAGGGATTGAAGCGGGCTACGGGGGATTATGTGTGGTTCCTGAATGCGGGGGATACACTTTATACCGCAGATACCGTGCAAAGAATTGTGGCGTCTTTGAAAAAGAAAGTATCTTTGCCAGACGTGATTTACGGAGAAACCCGGATCGTTGACGCGGAGGGTAGATCATTAGGGATGCGCAGATTGAAAGCACCGGAGAAACTGACTTGGAAAAGCTTCCGGATGGGAATGTTGGTTTGTCACCAGTCGTTTATATCAAAACGGGAGATCGCTCCGTTATATAATACGGAATACCGTTTGACGGCGGATTATGATTGGTGTATCCAATGTCTGAGACGATCGAAAAGAATACATAATACACGTTTGATCCTGTCTAATTTTTTGGAGGAAGGGTTAAGTAGTGTGAACCGGAAAGCTTCCTTAAAGGAGCGATATGAGGTCATGTGTAAGTATTATGGCAAGGTGTCGACGATTCTGTTGCATGGTTGGTTCGCCGTGAGATTCTATTTTGCCAAATGGTTTAAAGGTAGAGTATAAACAATAAATTATAGATAAGTTTTATGCGGAGTATAATGAGTAAATGGGGAAAACATATCGCAGCGATAGCCGTATTCTTGGTATTGACGGTGATTTATTTTTCTCCGGCCGTATTTGAGGGTAAGGTAGTCCGGCAAGGGGATACGGAAAAGGCTATCGGTATGGGGAATAGCCAGATGGATGAATATGAGAAGACGGCCCAACCGGGAGAATTCAGCGCATGGTCTGATGCTATGTTTGGCGGAATGCCTTATGTGTCGGGATATGGAAATCCGGCTCCACGATTTCCCGGATATCTTTTAGTGGAGAAGCCTTTAAAAGCGCTGGGGTATATGGATGCGGGGATGGTGTTTACCGGATTCGTTTGTTTCTATATCTTGATGTGTGTCATGGGCGTAAATTGGTGGTTGGCGATCGCTGGTGCTATCGCTTTCGCTTTAGCATCTTATAATCTGATCATTATAGAGGCCGGCCATGTCACGAAAGCGTATGTAATCGCTTATATGCCATTAACGTTGGCGGGTATGGCCCTGTTGTTCAAGCGTAAGTATTTATGGGGGGCGGTCGTGTTCTTGTTGGGTGTCGCATTCTCTATTGCGAATACGCACCTGCAAATCACTTATTATTTATTATTACTTTGCTTCTTCGTTTATTTGGGATATTTGTTCAATAAACTGAAGGAAAAAGCTTATAAAGAACTGGGTACGGTAACCGCTATTATGGCTGGATGCGTGATATTGGCGGTGTTGCCGAATGCCCAGAATATGTATGCTCAATGGGATTTGGGACAGAACTCTATCCGTGGGGCTACGGAATTAACGACAACGACCCCTTCGGGCGAGAAGATTTCTTCCGGCTTAGACAAGGATTATGCGTTCGCTTGGAGCTATGGAAAAGGGGAGTTGTTGACCTTGTTGGTCCCGAATGCCTATGGTGGAAGTTCAGGTGGAATGCTAGGCCCGGATTCTGAGCTATATAAGGAATTAAGGGCGAAAGGCGCTCAAGTCGGAAAAGAGGTACAGGCTCCTACCTATTGGGGAGAGAAGACATTTACTTCCGGGCCGGTTTATTTCGGGGCATTGGTCTGCTTCTTGTTTGTTCTGGGAATGTTCGTGATCCGTAATCCGATGAAATGGTGGTTGTTCGGAGGTTCTGTCTTTTTGATATTGCTGGCATTGGGACGTAATTTTGATAGCTTCAATGACTTTATGTTCCATTACTTGCCGATGTATAATAAGTTCCGTACCGTAGAGATGGCATTGGTTATTCCGGGTATGGTATTTCCTATTATCGCTATATGGGGATTGAAAGAGGTGTTATCGGAGACCGTGAGCGATGCCTTGTTGAAGAAAGGATTGATCGCTGCTTTGGCTATCACGGGGGGGCTTTCTTTAATCCTTTGGTTGATGCCGAGTATGCTGTTGGATTTCCGTTCTTCTTTCGACGCTCAATATCAGTTGCCGGATTGGTATTACAACGCCTTGTTAATGGATCGTGCTTCCTTGGCTTCGGCGGATGCGTTGCGCTCTTTGGTCTTTATCTTATTAGGGGCGGCTTTGTTGTTCTGGTTCTATACCTCGAAAGATCGGAAAAAGGTGGCGACATTCGTAGGGATCGGTGTTGCGGTCTTGATGTTGGTTGACTTATGGACGGTGGATAAACGGTATTTGAACGATAGTAACTTTATCCGCCAGAAACCTACAGAGGTATATAAAGAGACGGTAGCCGATCAAGAAATCATGAAGGATAAGGACCTTTCTTATCGTGTCTTGAATTTGAATAATCCTTTCTTGGAGACAACGACCTCGTACTATCACCATTCCGTCGGTGGTTATTACGCTGCGAAGCTGAGACGGTACCAAGAACTGATCGACCACCGTCTGCAAGGAGAGCTTAACTCGGTTATCGGGGCTTTCCAGAAAGCGCAGACCGCGGAGGATTTGATGGGGGCGTTCGCTGCTTGCCCGTCCTTGAATATGCTCAATACACGTTATATTATCTATAATCCGGAGCAACCGCCTTTGAGAAATCCGTTCGCTTTCGGCAACGCTTGGTTTGTGGATAAAGTGGAGGTCGTGGAGAATGCGGATGCGGAAATAGCGGCGTTGAATACGATCAATCCGTTAACGACGGCGGTTGTCGATAAACGTTTCGCTGATGAGGTGAAAGGTTTCACGCCTCAATTGGACTCTACCGCTACGATAACATTGGATAGTTATCGCCCTAATAAGTTAGTTTATACGACGAAGACTAATTCTGAGCAATTAGCAGTATTCTCTGAGATCTATTATCAACCGGGATGGGAGGCTACGATTGATGGGAAGCCCGCTCCGCATTTCCGGGCGGATTGGATATTAAGGGCTATGTTAGTTCCTGCAGGAGAGCATCAGATCGTATTTGAGTTTAGACCGCAAGGTTATATTACGGCGGCTTATGTTACTTCTTTCAGTTCGTTGATTATCTTGTTGTTATTGATTGGTGCGGTAGGATATTCGGTTTGGAAAGCTAGAAAGCAAAAAGAGATATAAATTCCGGTTGGTTGTAGAGACGGGGCACGCCCCGTCTCTACAACTAGATGAAACCGCTATTGATAAAATCGAGCAGTTTTCTCGTTAGGGTTTCCCACGAGAGGGCTGCTTTTTCTTTGGATATGTTCGCAGGGATGGTGGCTTGCTGTGAGGGGGTGAAAAGTTCCTCGATACCTTGGGCGAGGGCCGTCGTAGATATCTCAGGCACTACGATGCCTGTACCCGGCTTTTCGATGCTGTTCTTGAAATCGCCTACGGGAGTACTTAACATAGGTAAATCGTAATTGTAGGCTACGGATACGACACCGCTTTGAGTGGCGGAGCGATAGGGGAGTACCAAGGCATCCGCCGCTGAGAAATAAATGGGGATTTCCTCGTCGCTGATATATTCACAGTGGACGAATATACGTTCTTTTGCCGGAGATGCATCGATCAGAGCCTGATACTTCTCGAAACTACCGTAACATTCGCCGGCTATAATGAGATGGTAATCCTCGTTAAGCTGTCCCATCGCTTCTATCAGCAGATCTAATCCTTTATAATCCCGTATCAGTCCAAAGAATAGAAGATTCTTTTTGGACGGATGGATTCCTAATTTCCGGCACGCCTCGTTCTTGTTGATCTTACTCCCGAAATGATTGTAAAGCGGGTGTGGGTTCTGGATATATTTAGCGCCCGGGTAAAGTTTCCGCAAATCATACCGCACGTTATCGCTCATCACGATAAAGCCATGGCATTGCTTGAAAAGTAACGAAGCTAAAGGCTTGTCGAAGAAACGCGGCTCATGGGGAATCGCATTGTGGATAAGGGTGATTACCTTGCAATGCTTCTTCATCCGGTTCGCTACGTGGGCGTATCCGGGAACGAAAAAGGACATCCAGTAAGAGATAATCAGTACGTCCGGCGCATAGGAACGAATGGCGTTTACGGTACTGAAATAACTAACCGGGTTGACGCTATCTAATACTCGCACGCTCTCGATTTCGATCGCACGGTCTCCCGCTTCTACGTATTGAGTCTTGCCGGGAAATAAGATATCCGGATAAAGGCGTTTGAAGTTGAAAGCCTTTACTTCATGACCTTCTTTTACTAATTCCGTATAGAGCATCCCGCTGAATTGGGCGATACCGCCACGATAGGGATAAATGGGGGAGAGAATAGCGAAACGCATGGTAATTGAAAATTAAGAATTGAAAATTGAAAATTAAGAATCGAGAACTACAGGAGCTGCCCTCCCTTCATTATCAATTCTCAACTTTCAATCTTCAATTAATTAGTATCTGTAATGATCGGCCTTGTACGGTCCTTCTACCGGTACGCCGATATAATCAGCTTGCTTTTGTGATAATGTAGATAATTTCACGCCGATACGTTCCAAGTGTAGGCGGGCAACTTCCTCATCCAAGCGTTTCGGTAAGCGGTATACACCTACCTCATAAGCCATTTGCCATAAGTCCATCTGGGCAAGCACTTGGTTCGTGAACGAGTTACTCATTACGAATGACGGGTGTCCCGTAGCGCAACCTAAGTTTACCAAGCGTCCCTCTGCCAATAAGAAGATGGAATTTCCGTTCGGGAACGTATATTTGTCCACTTGAGGTTTGATATTCGTGTGCTTGATATTCGGATAGTTGACAAGCTTATCCACCTGTATCTCGTTGTCGAAGTGACCGATGTTACATACGATCGCTTGATCTTTCATCTGTGTCATATGCTCGATCGTGATGATATCGCAGTTTCCGGTGGTTGTAACGAAGATGTTACCCTCTTTCACGGCCTCTTCCATGGTCGTAACCTCGAAACCTTCCATAGCGGCTTGCAGGGCGCAGATCGGGTCGATCTCCGTCACCAATACACGGGCTCCGTAAGTGCGCATGGAGTGAGAGCAGCCTTTACCTACGTCACCGTATCCGGCCACGACTACCACCTTGCCGGCGATCATCACGTCCGTAGCGCGCTTGATGCCGTCCGCCAAAGACTCACGGCAACCATATAAGTTATCGAACTTGGATTTCGTCACGGAGTCATTAACATTGATAGCCGGAACCAGCAACTCACCTTTCTCCATCATCTGATACAGACGGTGAACGCCGGTGGTCGTCTCTTCCGACACACCTTTCATCTCGGCTACCGTACGGTGCCAACGGCTGTTATCTTCTTGAAGGATACGATTTAATGTATCTAGAATTACCTGTTCCTCATGATTCCCGCCTTTGCGGTTGATGGTCTCCGCATCGTTCTCCGCACGATAGCCCATGTGAATCAATAAGGAAGCGTCACCGCCATCGTCAACAATCATGTGAGGACCTTTGCCTTCCGGGAAACGAAGCGCCATGTCCGTACACCACCAATATTCTTCCAGCGTCTCGCCTTTCCAAGCGAATACCGGTACGCCATCAGCTGCGATAGCCGCCGCCGCATGGTCCTGTGTGGAGAAGATGTTACAGCTAGCCCAGCGAACGTCCGCTCCCAACGCAACTAATGTTTCGATTAACACTGCCGTCTGAATAGTCATATGCAGTGAGCCGGTGATACGTGCGCCTTTCAAGGGTTTCTGATCGGCGTATTTCTGGCGTAGCGCCATTAATCCCGGCATTTCGTGTTCGGCGATCTCGATCTCTTTGCGACCGAATTCAGCCAAACTCATATCTGCCACTTTATAAGGCAGATTAGTTGGAAATAATTGTGACATAAATTAATACTATAAATGGTTGAGACGCGAAGGTACGAAAAAGCGTTGATAGTAGGTGTTCTTTATCTATGAATTTCCATCTAGGGCAGAGGCTTGCTGAGGGGTACGGTGGGTTCGTTACTGCAACCCGCATTGTAGTAACACTGCAATGCTGTTGCAGTATTGGACTCTCTGTAGTTTTGCGATTTAATGAATACTGAAGGCTCCATCTACCAATAACGCATGTCCATCTACGAAGCTCGCTTGCGGGCTGCATAGCCAAAGTACGGCGTTGGCGATCTCTTCCGGTTTACCGAGCCGCCCTGCGGGAATGTCGCGCACCAGCTCCTTCTCCAAGGAAGGGTCACGCCGCATTAAGTCTTCCGCCATCGGCGTACGGATAACGCCCGGACATACGGCATTGATGCGGATGTTCTTTGCCGCATAGTCGATAGCGGCGGTACGTGTCAGTCCGATAACGGCATGCTTACAGGCTATGTAGGCCGCTTGCCCCGGAAATCCCGTGACTCCGCCTTGCGATGAGGTGTTGACGATGGCGCCGCCGCCTTGTTTCAGCATTTGCAGGATCTCATAACGCATGCAGTTCCAGACACCTTTCAAATCCACAGCCACGGTACGGTCGAATTCATCGTCGGTGATTTCCGCCATTGGGCGTTGCGGTGTTTGTATGCCTGCGTTGTTAAGAGCCGCGTCCAGTCTTCCGTAGGTAGCTACGATCCAGTCGATCATCTCTTTTACGGCTTGCGTGTTTGATACGTCGCACCGATACGCTACGGCCTTATGTCCCTCGGCTACTAATTTCTCTACCTGTTCTCTCGGCTCACGGATGTCTGCCAATACGGTTATGTATCCAGCCTTGGCGAAGGCTTCAGCGCAAGCGAGTCCGATACCCATCGCTGAACCGGTTACTAAAGCTACTTTCTCTTCCATTGTCTTTGTCATGATCATTTGATTTACATTTTGTTATTATTTATGTCGCGAAGATAAGGAGGGAGTGGTATGGAGGCTTTGTTATGTGGTTCAAATAGCTTTGTTGTGTGGCCCATTATAAATATTATATATCCTCGGTTGGCGGTACGCCATACGCTATCTTATAGATTTTCGAGAAATGGGAAAGGTTCTTGAAGCCTACCTCGAAACAAATCTCCGAGACCTTACGCCCCCCTTTACGTATCAGCCCATGTGCGGCTTCAAGGCGGCGTTGGATGAGCCATTCCCGGGGCGAGAGAGCGCTACATTTCTTGAAATCACGTTTAAATGTGGAGAGACTGCGTCCCGTATAGTTGGCGATTTCTTCCATGGAAATATCGTTCATATAATTCCGCTCCATGAATTCCAGTATGTCTATCTTCCATGGATCGGTAAAATCGAAGATAGAGGCATATAGATTCTTGTCGGTATTGAGCAACACATAAACGCCCTCGACCATTTTTAGTTGCAGCAATTCGTCTGTCGGTTGGATCTTGGAATTGAAATAAGGGGTCATCGACTCAAACAAGCTTACGATATCGGGACGGTTGGACGGTAGCTTGTAAAGGCTTACCTGATCTCGCTTGGCATCTTTAGGGAGAGTATTTCGATCTAATTTGCTGTAAAAGTCGCGTAGGAACTTCATGGTGAACATCAAGAAGATCGCCTTGAACTGCTCGCCATTCCATGCTTGTTTCGTCATCTGCACGCTGAAGTCCTTGCGGATGAAAGCGCATTCTCCTTTATGTAACCGGGTGATTTGGCCTTTCTCGTCGATTACCATCTCTCCGGAATATACATACACCAACACATGCGAATGATTCCAGTGCAGGCAGCTCTTTCCGCCATCGAAATACATCGCTAAAAATAAATCCGAGTAACGCAGTGTGTTGATTCCGTCCATCGTTCTTTAGGAAAATGGGCGACACGGGAAGATCGTGCCGCCCATTATGAAGATTTTAAAGTAACTGTCAACTGTTAGCTGTCCACTAAATCGTCAGGCCGGCGTGATACCTTGCTCTTGCAATAGTTTCAGCCCGAGGTCTTTCAACTTGAACTTCTGTATCTTTCCGCTTCCGGTCATCGGGAAGGTATCGACGAAGAAGATGTATTTCGGGATCTTATGCCGGGCGATCTTTCCGCGGCAGAAGTCTTTCACCTCTTCCTCCGTAGCCGTCACACCATCGTGAAGGATGATAAAGGCACCCACTTCCTCTCCGTATTTCTTGGAAGGGACAGCGGCTACTTGCACGTCTTTCACGCCGGGGAAATGATAAAGGAACTCCTCCAGCTCACGTGGATAGATATTCTCGCCTCCACGGATAATCATATCCTTGATACGGCCGGTGATACGGAAGTTTCCATTCTCATCACGAACGCCCAAGTCGCCGGAATGCAGGAAGCCATCCTTGTCGATCGCTTCATTGGTAGCGGCTTCGTTTTTATAGTAACCTTTCATGTTATTATAACCGCGGTTACACATCTCGCCTTGTACGCCAACAGGACATTCCTCGCCGGTCTCCGGATCGATAACCCGTACCTCGGTAAATTCGAACTCATGGCCTACGGTATTATAACGCACCTCGGCCGGATCTTCGATACGGGAGTGGGTCATACCCGGTGAGGTCTCTGTCAATCCATACACGCTGGTTACACGCATATGCATCTTCTCGTCCACGGTTTTCATGAGTTCAACCGGGCAAAGAGAACCTGCCATAATACCGGTACGTAACGACGTGAGGTCGAACATCTCGAACATCGGGTGGTTCAGCTCGGCAATGAACATGGTAGGCACGCCGTACACGGCCGTGCAACGCTCTTTATGTATAGAAGCTAATACCAATAGCGGATCGAATTTCTCGACCATCACTTGCGTACATCCATGCGTCAATACGTTCATGGAAGCTAATACCACGCCAAAGCAATGAAAGAGAGGTACACAGCAACAAAGCTTATCGTCGGCGGTGAATTTCATATGCTCACCCGTCAAGAAACCGTTGTTGGCGATGTTGTAGTGAGTCAACATGACCCCTTTCGGGAAGCCGGTCGTACCGGAAGTATATTGCATATTGACAACGTCGTGGCAATTTACTCTCGCTTTGGCAGCCTCTAAGGTCTCATCCTTTATATTTTGTCCGAGGAGCAACATCTCGGGCGTATTGTACATACCCCTGTATTTCTCCTGTCCGATATAGACTACATTTCTCAAGCGTGGGAAACGCTCGCTTTTCAAATATCCCCGTTGGGAGGTCTTCAATTCCGGCAACATGGTATAGACCATGTCCACGTAACTTCCGTCGAACACGCCGTCCGTGATACACATCGTATGGATATCGGCGTTCTCTACTAGGTATTCCAGCTCGCTTTGTTTATAGTTCGTATTGATCGTGACCAATACGGCACCGATCTTCGCGCCTGCATATAGGAATGTCAACCAATCCGGTACGTTCGTCGCCCATACGCCGACATGTGTGCCATGGGTGATACCGATCGCCAGCATGCCTTTCGCCATGTCGTCCACACGCTTGTTGAATTCGCTCCAAGTGAAACGTAAGTCACGGTCCGAATAAACGATATACTCCTTATCCGGTGTATTCTCGGCCCAATGTTCCAGCCATTGGCCAAGGGTTCTGTTATGTAATTCCATAAAACGCCGGATTTAATAAGGTGTATAGACAACTCCTAAGATTCGAGCCCTGTTGTCGGCTGCCGCATGTACATGATGCGCCACGATAGAATCATAATAGATGCTATCGCCTTCCTCTAGGATATAGGTGTTTTTTCCGTAATTAATCTCTACGACGCCACTCAATACGTAGATAAACTCTTCTCCCTCATGCGTGGACAGAATGAAATCCTCGCCTTCCTCGGAGGGAGCGATCTCGATCAAGAAGGGCTCCATATGGCGGCCGGACTTATCTTGCGAGAGCGAGTGGTAATCCATATGCTTGTGCCCTTGTGTCGCATTGTTCGTGAACCCGATACCATCGGCCTCGCTATCCTTTTTGCGGCATACGACCGGGCCTAGCTCCGCTTGGTCATCCAAGAATGTACCCAAACGTACCCCTAATACCCGTGCTATTTTGATAAGAGGGGCCAAAGATGGAAAATCCAAGTTACCCTCGATACGTTCTATCTGTTCGATACCTAACCCGGAGCGTTCGGCTACCTCCTCGATAGAGAGTTGTTTCGATTCCCGGATATTTTTAATTTTCGCGCCTATAATTTTGTTGTTTCCCATGTATATGATTTGTTATTTATAATCCTATAATGTTTGATAAATTGATACTAAACGGCGCAAATTTACATTAATATTTTATTATATCTAGGATTAAGGCAAATAAAAAGGGCAATTCCCGATTGGGATTGCCCTTTTTAATATTCTCGCATAAGCTTTTTCTTACTTTCTGATACCAAGTTCTTTGATGATAGCGCGGTATCTCTCGATGTCAGTCTTGATCAGATAGTCCAATAAACGACGACGTTTACCTACCAACATCTTCAATGATCTTTCCGTAGCGTAATCTTTGTGATTCACTTTCAAGTGCTCTGTCAAGTGAGAGATACGGAATGTGAACAATGCGATTTGGCTCTCAGCAGAACCTGTGTTAGTTGCTGATTTGCCATACTTTTCAAATAATTCTTTTTTCTTCGCTGAATCTAAATACATGATTCTTTTTACTTTAATAAATTAATACTATGTTATCTAAGCGGTCGCAAAGGTAGACATTCCTTTTTGATTTGCAATAGATTCTACTATCTTTTTTGTGTTTTGAAGCATGAATGTCATATATATATCGTAAAAATATCGTATTTTTGCAGCCAATAAATTAGTCTTCAATGCAAAAGATCAGAAACATTGCGATTATCGCGCACGTAGACCACGGCAAAACGACGCTCGTGGATAAGATGTTATTAGCCGGTAAGCTTTTCCGTGAAGGACAGGCAGAACCGGATCAGTTCATGGATAACAATGATCTGGAACGGGAACGAGGTATCACGATTCTTGCCAAGAACGTGTCTATCAATTATAAGGGATATAAGATCAATATTATTGACACTCCGGGCCACGCCGACTTTGGTGGCGAGGTGGAGCGTGTCTTGAATATGGCGGATGGTTGTTTGCTATTGGTAGACGCCTTTGAGGGGCCTATGCCGCAGACTCGTTTTGTTTTGCAAAAAGCGATTCAACTGGGTTTGAAGCCGATCGTGGTAATTAATAAGGTGGATAAGCCGAATTGCCGCCCGTCGGAAGTGCAGGAAATGGTATTCGACTTGATGTTTAGTCTGGATGCTACCGAGGAGCAGCTTGACTTCCCTACTATTTATGGTTCCGCCAAGCAGGGCTGGATGTCCGAGGATTGGAAGGAGCCGAAAGAGGATATCGCGGCTGTGCTTGATGCGATCATCAAGTATATCCCCGAACCAAAGATGTTGGAGGGTACTCCGCAGATGTTGATTACTTCTTTGGATTATTCTAAGTATGTAGGTCGTATCGCCGTAGGACGTGTACACCGTGGCGAGTTGAAAGAGGGCCAAGATGTCATGCTTTGTAAGCGTGATGGTAGTATGGTGAAATCGAGGATCAAGGAAGTGGATGTATTCGAGGGCTTGGGACGTACGAAAGTTGATTCCGTGCAGTCCGGGGATATTTGCGCTATTATCGGTATCGATGGTTTCGAGATCGGTGAGACTATCGCCGACGTGAACGAGCCGGAGCCATTGCCAACGATCGCTATCGACGAGCCTACGATGTCTATGCTTTTCACGATCAACAATTCTCCGTTTTTTGGTAAGGATGGTAAGTTTGTTACTTCCCGTCATATTTTTGACCGTTTGCAGAAAGAATTGGATAAGAACTTGGCTTTACGCGTAGTTCCTACTGATTCCGCTGATTCTTGGTTGGTATATGGTCGTGGTGTGCTTCACTTGTCTGTATTGATCGAGACGATGCGTCGTGAGGGATACGAGTTGCAGGTAGGTCAGCCTCAGGTTATCATCAAGGAGATCGATGGTGAGAAATGTGAGCCGGTAGAGCAATTGACGGTGAATCTTCCGGAGGAATGCTCTAGCCGTATTATCGATATGGTAACGAAGCGTAAAGGCGAGATGACCATGATGGAAAGCAAGAATGGTCGTATGCACTTAGAGTTCACGATTCCTTCCCGTGGTATTATCGGTTTGAACAACGCCGTATTGACCGCCTCTGCCGGTGAGGCTATCATGGCACACCGTTTCTTGGAATATCAACCGTGGAAGGGTGATATCGAACGACGTATGAATGGTTCGATTATCGCTATGGAGACAGGTCAGGCTTTCGCTTATGCCCTGAATAACTTGCAATCCCGCGGGCGTTTCTTCATCGCCCCGGGCGAGGAGGTTTACGCTGGACAGGTGGTTGGTGAGCATACCAAGGACAATGACTTGGTGGTAAATGTTACCAAATCCAAGAAGTTGACGAATATGCGTGCCTCTGGTTCGGACGACAAGGTTTCCTTGGCTCCTCCTATCGTATTCAGTCTAGAGGATGCGCTTGAGTACATCAAGGGCGATGAGTACGTAGAGATCACCCCGAATAATATGCGTATGCGTAAGATCATCTTGGATGAGACAGAGCGCAAGCGCCAAGGTAGATAAATTCTTCTATTGAATAAATATAAAAAACGGCGACCTTTTAAAAAGGCCGCTGTTTTTATGTGTTATAGGATTTTAGAGATCCTTCAATGGGTTCGCGTAACTTCATTCTTTATTTTCCGGATCTTTCTTCTCTTCATCCGAAGTCGTGAATTTTATTACAAGCGATTCATCTTTAGGAGTCTCATACCAATCTCCGTGCGCTTTGCGGTAATCCTGATCAAAATTATAGGCATCGTCAATACTCTTATTCTCTATACACCAATGGAAAGGTTTATTTTCCGAATAAGGGATATCCAACACATATGGGTATAGATCCGTATTCTTTACGTTTTTACTTACCGGTCCCTTCCCGTTATCAATATAAGGCATGATCAGTTGAGTTGAGCTATATGTTAATGTCTTTGTAATCCCACTTTCCGGTTCCTTGTCGAATTTTCTCACATTGACATATCCATTGACATCGGAGAAAAAGGGAGTTAGTCCATTGGCGTCCTTAAATCCAAATTGGTTGTGGAATGTACAGCCTTTAGCCAGTAACTGAGCATAAACATCTGCGGTACTCTTATCGGTATATGCTGTGATGCTATAATATATGACAGCGTCATTGAAATCGAAATCGCCTTGGTTTGGATAATTATCTTCGAACAGGAGGAATCCTTTCTTGTTCGTTTGCGATTCTATGACGGGAGGGGTTACCGGCTCTGCCGGCTCGATGGCAACGGGATTACTTTCGATTAGACAAAGCATATCGTTGTAGTCTCCATCATAGGCCCTATAGTTTGGGCAGCGATTTTCCATTCCCAGTACATTTCCTTCAAAATCACCTTCTTGAATGTGGTGAATGAAGCCGTTTGCTACGTTTTTCTCTATTTTGAAAGAGGAATTACCATATTTTAAGGTATGGCCTACGTAATTATGGGAGAATGTCCCATTATCTGGTACTTTATTGTTATCCGGCCCATTTAATGCCGGAGTGGAGAACTGTGGACGGTCTGTGCCTCGATATACGAAGCCGACGTTGAGCCCCTTGTCGAATCTTCCCAAGGGTATTCGGGTATATTCTCCTGCTTGGGCCTTTGGCTGTTCTTCTTTGGAGTAGAATATATAATTATCGCCTTGGTTGATCGTATTGAAGTCAGTGACTTGGATAGCACCATTAGTTTTTCCATAGAAGGTGCAGTCATCTAAAGTAAGATTCTCCATCTTCTCGGAGGGATATGTATAGAACCAAATTTTACCATGCATATTACTGTTGCCTTTGGACATACCTCCGTCGCTTATATAAGTCAACCAAATATCCGCTTTCTTAAAGTTGCTGGTAAAAACGGTTTCCGTGATTTTTAGATCAGAGCATCTATATAAATCCTCGCTTTTTACATTGTATGCTTTTTCTGGAAAGTATTTGTTATTGATCAAATGAAGGACTTCATCACTGATCGTACTTGTAGCCCGTAAACTACTTTTGGTATCGCTGCCGATCGTGATGTCCTTTACATCACTCTCGATAAGTTCCCCATCCCCTCTTAGGATATAGAGTTTCTTTACGTGTGTAGGTACTTCCAGGGCCATATGGATCGGAGTTTTACCACTTAAATAAGACTCCTTGACTAAAGCGCCCTCTTCATAAGGATATTCGTAATAAATAGAATATACGGTCCCTTCATACTGAGATGATATGTTAACCTGTATGTTCTTGAAATTGTCGAACTGGGCTATGTAATCTTCTTCTTCTTTGGTAGGTTCTTTCGGATCTACCGTGGGGTCTTCTCCTTGAAAAATGTCATGTTTAACGCATGATTCCATTAGAAAGAGCAGACAAGATACCCACACCATTTGTTTCCAGATTTGTGATCTCATAATTTCTTTACCCTATTTGATTAATATTTACAACAACTTTATTAGATTTTGCAAATCTACAAATTTATTTCATGAAAAATCATTGATAATCAATATTTATTTCAAGCTGTTACGCTTTTATCAAATATAGGATTGGATGGTGGGATATAAAAAAGACCCCATCCAAAAGGATGAGGTCTTTTTCTTATTTAGAAAGAATATTTTCTAATTATTTTACTAAAGCTGCGAAGTCAGAGTTAGTCGCGTATTTAGCGAACTCTAAGTCGATAGCAGCTTCCTTAGCCATGTTCTTATCAGCGGCGATAGCAGCCTTCAAGTTGTTGATAACACCGTTAGCGTCGTTCGTACGAGCGGCAACAACAGCCTTCAAATAAGAAGTTACAGCGTCAGGATTAGCGACACCGTTCAAAGTCTGAGAAGCCTTGCTGTAATCCTTAACCAAGATCTGAGCCAAAGCGGCGTTGTTAGTCTTAACAGAACCGAAAGAGTTAACAGCCTTAGCATATTCGCCTTGCTCTAAGTAAAGAACGCCAAGAGCCTCGCTCAATTCGTTTACGCCGGCAGCGTTACCGAACAATTGTTGAGCCTTAGCTTGGTCACCCTTCGTTAATGCGATCAAACCTAAGTTCATGTTAGCGGAAGCGTTATTCTTAACAGAGTTAGACTTGTTGAACATTTGCTCAGCCTTAGCCAAATCACCAGCCTTGAATGCCATCATACCGATGTTGTTCCAAGTACGGTAGCAGTTAGGATACAATTCAGAAGCTTTTGTATAGATAGCCATCTTTTCATTGTCGTTGTTCGTCAATGTAGCGGCGTAAAGGATTTCCTCGATATTCAACTCAGAAGGATTGCTCTTAGCCAAAGCGCTGATCTCGTCGTCAGACTTACCGATGATCTCGATGTTAGCAGTCAAACGAGAACGACGTAATTGCGGAAGGATAGTCTCAGCCAAGTCAGAGTAAACAGCGGAGATATTCTTGATTTCTTTCTCTCTTGTCTCAGGATCTTGGTACATAGAGATCACACGCAATACTAAGTCTTTATCTTGCAAGTTAGAAGCAGAAACTAATTCCTTGAAGCCTTCCCAGTCTTGAGCTGTGTAGCGAGCGTCAACCGGAGCGTCAACTTTCATCTTCTTCAATTCCTTGTTCAAATATTTCGTAGTGTTTCCTTCACGATTCTCAGCCAACGTGTTGTTCAATTTGAAACCACCATCAGGAGAAGCGTAAGCGCTGATCTCGATAGCTACATTCTGGTTCGGAGCCTCGTCAGCGTTCTTAACAAGATCTTTCCATTCTTTGATAGCGTCAGAATTCAATTCTTTAGCGCGAAGGTTAGCTTGTTGGATCAAGAACATGATGTTAGCGTCATGAGCCTCTTTGATAATACGTTGGAATTTATCAGCTGCGATAGCTGCTGTAGCGGTAGCTGCGTCTGCCAATTCGGAAGTAGCGATAACGCCTTCACCGATCTTTACGTCCGGCAATTTAACAGTCTTGTTTTTGATCTTCGCGTCGAAAGTCAAATACAATTCTGATTTTTTCATCTCGGGTTTGTAAGTGAAAGAAGACTTCATAGTTACGTTAGCGCCTTCTTTTTGAGGGATTACTTGGTTGTTACCTTTTACTTTCTCACCTTGGTAAGTGTAAGAAGTGCCCCAAGCTTCGCCACCCTGGTAACGCAATACCGGAGTTACAGTTACAACAGCTTTCTTGTTGAACCATTTAGCGGGGAAAGTCGCATTGATCGTTACAGGAACTTTGCCTCCGATAGCCTCTAGCGGCTGCGGCTCTGCTTTAATGTACTGTTCTGCCAACGGTTTCAACTTGTTTGAACAAGAAGAAAGAGTTAAAATGGCTGCCAATACGAAGAATGGTAATAAAAACTTTTTGTTCATAATCTTGATGTAAGTTTAAAATGTTACTATGTTAATATATTCACTTCCAAATTATCCCTTAGCCATTATCGTGCAAAACTAAAGTATTTTTTTGTTATGGATAGCAAAGAAGCGATAAAATCTTTTTAATTAATACTTATTAATGAATCCTAGGCTTGTTTTATACATAAAATATGGGTAGAATTATTGAAAAAATATGGCTGTGTACCTCTTGCCATTCTTTTCAATGGATGGTTTCCCAGAACTCTTATTGTATATTTTTTGATTAAAATATAATCTTTTGTGTATAATGCTTCTCGCCATAGTGCACGGTTAGAAAGTAGACTCCAGATGTTAATTTTAGGAAATGGAGTGTAGCTTGCCTGTCCGTGATCTCTCCGTTTTCCGACACTTTTCCTTGTGCCGAGTGCAATGTATAAGTCGCTTTCTCTATTCCATCCGGCAAAACAAGGTGTACCATGCCTTTCTCCGGACCGAGATGAATGAGTACCTGCTCGTTCGCCTCGAGCTTTTCGTTGCTGACGGGGTTACCGTATTGAATGACGGGATCGATAAACAAGGAGGTGCTAAAACCTGCTTGCGTATATTCGGTAGCTTGTCTCCAGCCGTTTTTATCATGAACCCAAGCCGTATTCCGGGTCGTTTTGCCTTTGGGCAAATTGTAAGCGGAGAAATACGTGTTTTCCGGGACGCTCTTGAGCTTATAGCCGATGTAGAACTTTCCGCTAACGTTTACGGGCTTGGAGAAATGGATATAACTTTCCTGTGACCGATTTAGGGATTTAGCGGTCTCAATAAACGTATCGTCCAATATCGATTTATTGCTGTAGGTGGGTTGGAATGTTTCCGTATATAATAATGTAGAGGGCTTAGAGTCACCGCTGTAAACGGTAACTTCCACTTCCATTTGTTTGTAATTCGCTCCGGCAGGCGGTGTTACGAAATAAGCTCCGTATAAGGTACCCGCTTTGGCTACTTGGTAAGCTTCCGCGTATTCAGTGATATTGGCGGGGTTGTTCCCGAACAAATACGCTTTTTCAGACCCGGGATAGAGCGTACATTCGGCGTTTTCTTGATTACCGGAGTCATAGATGTTGCTCAACCGGAAACAAGGGGTTGATTTATACGGATCAAGTCCCTCGCAAACCTTGGTCTCGTCATCGGACGGGTTTAGCCAATATTTGAGCTGTCTCTCGGGGGTATCGATCGCGTCCCAGGGTTTCTTCAAAGAGAAGAAGTAATCATTCTTCGGACTATTCTCACTGGACTGCCCGCCGGATAACGCTCCGATAATCTCTCCGTCGGCATTGAATAAAGGAGATCCGGAGGAACCGCTGGCCGTATAACCTACTTCCCAAGTCTTGACATGTAAATGAGCGTTCTCGTAAAAAATCATGTTTGGATCTGTCAAGGTAAAGGGAGCCAGATCCTCATCGGATATACTGATTCGCTTTACCGAGTATTGGGGATGTTGGATGCACGTATAGGGGGCAGGTCCTACCTCTTGTGCGTTCCAGCCCGCATAATAAGGCCTGTAATAAACCGGAGGTGTGGCGGTAAGTTCCAACAAGGCCATGTCTGCCATTTCATTAACCGCCTTGAAGTAAGTGGATGCGGTAGACATCTCTTCCGTTCCTCTTAGGATCGGGTCGCAGAAAGGACTGTTGAAGTTGAAAAAGCAGACGATGCTTCCGGCTATTTTCTCATAATCGGGGTTTTTCATCGTGAATTGCTTGTTCAGACAATGGGAGGCGGTGAGTAGATAAGGCTTTCCGTCATTGTCCGTATTATTTATCAGGGTGCCCGTGCACCCTACACTTCCGTCTATGATCAGGAGAACGACGCTTTGCCCCCATTGGGCGTAATCGTTTGTCCCATCTTGATAGCAAGCTAACGGTGGAATTTTACCGATCAGTGAGGTGTTGTCTCCCGGTTCTAACCCCCGCAAGCTCCGGTAGCCATGGTTGACTTCCCCGACGGTCAGTCTTCCTTGAAAAGAGGCGTTGGCCGGTTCTTGATATTCTATGATCAGGCGATCCCCTTGGATAGGAGAGACCGGCAATAGGTTTAACTCCGAGTTGTTTAGGTGATTGAACGAGCCTAATATCTGTGTCTGGTCCTCATTATATAGGAAGAGCTGGGCGCCTTCGGGCAGTTCATATTCCGAGAAGAGCACGTTGATGGAAAGGGCCCCGGGCGAGTAGATCCCGAGTCTCCATACACGTGTCCCATCCGGCCCGGTGAAAGTTACGCCCGAGTTGTACCGATTGTAATCCGTTATGAATTTATAGGCAAAACGGAAACCGCTTCTTAGGTCGCTCTCATTCAGCGAGTCGATACGCAATTCCTCTTGGACGTCGAACGGAGGCATTTCTTTAAACATCTGTCCGTTTGTACTTCGCATGAGCGATAGCGGAAGCGGGCGGCCTCCGTGGCTAACCTGCGCTTTCAGATTTCCTTGAAAACCTAGCATCGTTAGCAGGAATACAATGTATAAAGAGGTCAACTTTTTCATATCGGGCAAATATAACTATATTTCTTTACCCCATGATCTATATATCAAGTTTTTTCGCTAAGTTTGCCAATCGAAAAGTACGGACAAACTTAAATAAAACCAATATATAATTAAATTCTAAAGATATGGCAACACCTCCGTTTCACTACGAGCCGATGTTCCAAAAGGGACCGGACACAACAGAGTATTATTTGCTTACAAAAGATTATGTTTCCGTTTCTGAGTTTGAAGGAAAACCGATCTTGAAAGTCGCTAAAGAAGGTTTGACCGCTATGGCTAACGCCGCTTTCCGCGACGTATCATTCATGCTTCGCCGTTCTCACAACGAGCAGGTCGCTAAGATCCTAAGCGATCCGGAAGCTACGGACAACGATAAGTACGTGGCCTTGACATTCCTTCGCAACGCCGAGGTAGCGGCTAAAGGCGTACTTCCTTTCTGCCAAGATACCGGTACGGCTATTATCCACGGTGAGAAGGGGCAGCAGGTCTGGACCGGTTACTGCGATGAGGAAGCGCTTTCCTTAGGTGTTTACAAGACCTACACGGAAGAGAACCTTCGTTACTCCCAGAACGCTCCGCTGAATATGTACGACGAGGTAAATACGAAATGTAACTTGCCGGCCCAGATCGATATCGAGGCTACGGAAGGCATGGAGTATGAGTTCCTTTGCGTGACAAAGGGAGGTGGTTCCGCCAATAAGACTTATTTATACCAAGAGACAAAAGCGATCTTGAATCCGGGTACATTGGTTCCCTTCCTCGTAGAGAAGATCAAGACGTTGGGTACGGCCGCTTGTCCTCCGTATCATATCGCGATCGTGATTGGCGGTACTTCCGCTGAGAAGAATTTATTGACGGTGAAGTTGGCTTCTACTCGTTTCTACGATAGCTTGCCTACGACCGGTAGCGAGGGTGGCCGTGCTTTCCGCGACGTGGAGTTGGAGAAAGAGGTATTGGCCGCCGCTCAGAATATTGGCTTGGGCGCTCAATTCGGCGGTAAATATTTGGCTCACGATGTCCGTATCATCCGTTTGCCTCGCCACGGCGCTTCTTGCCCGGTAGGTTTGGGTGTAAGCTGCTCCGCAGACCGTAATATTAAATGTAAGATCAATAAGGAAGGTATCTGGATCGAGAAGTTGGATAGCCATCCCGGCGAATTGATTCCGGAGGAACTTCGCCAAGCGGGTGAGGGCGACGCTGTCAAGATCAACTTGAACCAACCGATGGCGGATATCTTGAAGGAATTGGATAAATATCCGGTATCTACTCGTTTGTCATTGAACGGAACGATCATCGTGGGCCGTGATATCGCTCACGCTAAGTTGAAGGAGCGTCTGGATCGTGGCGAGGATCTCCCCCAATATATCAAGGATCATCCTATTTATTACGCGGGCCCGGCTAAGACTCCGGCAGGTATGGCTTGTGGCTCTATGGGCCCGACGACCGCGGGTCGTATGGACTCATACGTTGACTTGTTCCAGAGCCATGGCGGTAGCATGATCATGTTGGCGAAGGGTAACCGTAGCCAGCAAGTTACGGACGCTTGTAAGAACCACGGTGGTTTCTACCTAGGATCTATCGGTGGCCCTGCGGCTATCTTGGCTCAGAACAATATCAAGAGCATCGAGTGCGTGGAATATCCGGAATTGGGTATGGAAGCGATCTGGAAGATCGAGGTAGAGAACTTCCCCGCGTTTATCTTGGTAGATAACAAGGGTAATGACTTCTTCAAGCAGATCAAGCCTCGTTGCTGATTTCTTGATCGGTAAAGATAAATGAAAAGCGGTATCCGGCGGCAAGCTGGATACCGCTTTTTTTTAAAAAAAAGTCGTACGTGTTTTTTTAATAGGTTAATCCCACGATCCACAGCGGTAGTTTCTTGCCAGAGGCGAACTCCATATTGTCAGCCAAGATGAAGGAATCGGGGAGATCCGCTATTTGCTTGAATGTTTTATCCGCTCTTCCTACCTCGAAGGTATAGGTATGGTCTACGATAAAGTCACCTTTTGTTTTTCCATATTCCACGTTATGATTTACGGATAACTGGTTGACGACAAAAGTTTCCCTTGCCGTCCCGATCTGTACGGGAGCGGAAGCTATGGCGTACAATAGGTTGGGATTCTGTAGGTAAATCTTATCCGGTTTTTGCATCTTTTTGACAGATAGTAAATCCGAGTACAATAACTTGAGCAATTCCGCCTTGTCCAAATTCTGTAAGTAATTGATGACAGAGTTTCGGGAAAGTCCGATCATTCCCGCTAGTTTCGTGATGTCCAGCTCATAAGGAACAGAGGTAGTTAAGATACCCATCAAAGCCTTTAGCTTCCGTGTATAGGCAGGATCTACGCCACACAGCAACGGGAGTTCCTGCTCAATAATGAGATTGACCACATTCTCGATATTAATATAATAATCTTCTCTGTTACCCGTAAAAAAGGGGTAATACCCTTCGTGGAGATATTCGTTAAACATTTGTACGGGGCGACATTTCTCATTTATTTCCCGGCAAATGTTTCCCGGATCTTCCAGTATCGTTTGTAGGGAATAGACAGGTATATCAATTTGCTTATAGAACATGAGAAATTCCCGGAAGGAAAGTCCGTACATATTATACGGTAGGCAACGTCTGGAAAGATCGGCATCAGCATTCAATATATTCAATAGGGAAGAACCGCTAAAAACAATTCGTAGAGATGGATACAGGTCGTAGACCTCTTTTATCTCTTTACTCCAAGTGGGATATTTATGTACTTCATCAAGGAATAATTGTTTTCCTCCTTGCAAATAGAACCGCTCAATCAGTTCAGATAGGGTGTGATTACTGAAATAGATGCTGTCGAGCGTGCAATAAAGTACCTCCCTGCTTCCCGGCTGGAAATTCAGTTTGATGTATTGCAACATGAGTGTTGTTTTTCCGACACCCCTTGATCCTCTGATGGCGATCAGAGGATTATCCCAGTGAATTTGGTTCATGAGTTCCCTTATGATATGGGTACTCGTTTGTGCCAGTAATCGTTCTTGTTTAATAAATAGACTATCCATACGCTGATTGATTGAATGACAAATATACGATTTATTCAAGATAGATAGCAAAAAGTACATGGATTTGTTAAGGGCAAAAAGCAAATCTGGTATTTTTTTGTTAAGAGTAAAAAGCAAAACCTGTAAGTATCCGGTCGTAGCGTACTTTGCGTATAGGCTTTCAAAAGTTTGTGCAAATATCAATGAAACTATTACACTTTAATTTTTTACCTTTGTCGCGTTTAAGTGATAAAACTGATATCCAATGCCTCGTATATACATCCTTTTGATGTCGGTCTTGATCTCGGCTTTTTATGCTTGCGATCATCGGGGGAAGCCTTATCCCGCTACCTTGTCGCGGATCGAATCCCTTGCGGATACAAATCCGGAGGAAGCCCTCCCTTTGTTGGATCGATTGCGGGATAGCCTTTCGCTCTTTGATGAGGAACAGCGTATGTATTATGACTTGCTCGACTTGAAGGTCAATGATAAGGTGTATATCCGGCATATGTCCGATTCTCTGATCAAACGAATCACCGCTTTCTATGAGACATATGGCGATCGGGATAAATTACTGGAGTCTTATTACTATATGGGCCGTGTCTACCGGGATTTGAATGATGCCCCGGAAGCGTTGAAGTATTTCCAAAAGGCATTGGATGTGGCGGGGGATACGAAACGATATGTATTGCTATCCAAGGTCTACTCTCAAATGGGTATGATTTATGATTATCAGAATGTGTATGAGGAGGCGATCCGTATGTATGAGAAAGCGGCCCAATATAAGTTATTAAAGAGGGATAGCACTAGCTTGTCTCTTGTGATGAGAGACATCGCACGGGTGTATGATGCGATCAATAAGAATGATAGTGCGGTTTTGTATTATCAAAAGGCCGCCGATATAGCGAAAGAGATAGGCTTGGTGCATCGCTATTCCGGTATATCAACAGAATTAGGAGATCTTCACCGGAAAATGGGAATGTATGATAAGGCTTTTGAATGTTTGTTTGAATCATTAAAAGATTCCGTAGGCCGGAATATGTATCCTACTTATTCTACATTGGGACATATTTATTTGGAGGTGGGAAGATTGGACTCTGCCGACTACTATTTAAGGAGATGCTTGGATAGTCCTAATTTATATGTGAGAGACGCTATTTATGAGTACTTGTCGCTTTTGTATGAGCGTCGGTTGAATTATCGGGAGGCTATTCGCTATGTCCGTCTTGGCCAGCAAGTGCAAGATTCCATCCGCAAGATAACCGATTCGGAGGAAATCCGTAAAATGACCTCTTTGTATAATTATCAGAAGCGGGAAACTGAGAATGTACGGTTAAAGAGCGAGAATGACCGGATGCAGATTCGTATTTACCGGATATTATCCTTGTTCGGACTGGGGCTTTCGATAACCTTATTGTTTATATATAGACTGAGGCGACAGAAAGAGCGGTTGGCTAGGCAGTTTGAGGCGCTTCAGCGGGAAAAGCAAGAACAATATGAGAGAAGTTTTCAATATGTAGAAGCGAATAACGCGAAATTGAATGAATTGGGGACCTTACTATCTCAAGACTATGAAGATACAAATTCATTGCTTCATGTGCGAAAAGAACTTTTGCAAGTGACCAATGAGCAAATACAGTTGCGGCGTACCGAGCGTGATTTGTTAGAGTCGGATTTAAGGCATTCGGATATCTATATGAAATTCCATTCCACGAATGAGGCAGATCAGATAATCAGGGAAGAAGATTGGAATGCTTTACGGAAGGAGTTAGATAAGACATACAATAATTTTACGAATCGCTTATATCAGCTATACTCGGGAATGTCATTGATAGAACTCCGTATTTGTTACTTGATAAAGATATCAGTCAAGGTAACTGACATGGCAAAAATCTTGGGCCGCTCCAAACCCTCCGTATCCTCATCCCGTAAACGGCTTTATAAAAAAATAAAGGGAGAGGATGGAACCCCGAATGAACTGGATGAATTAATCACTGATCTTTAGCCTTATACGACTCTGCGAACAAAAAGCGAACAAAAAGCGAACAAAGTTTTAGCCCCGAATCCAACCTTATCGGATACTTTTGCAGTCAAAAAATGAATGGGATGAAAAGATTTTTATTTTTGACTTTATTGAGTTGTGTGGGGCTGTGCACACATGTGATGGCTGAAGAGAAGAAAGGGGATCGAGATGAAGAAGAAGATCGTTCTATTTCTCATGCTCCGGTAGAAGTGGAGATGCTAAATGATGAGGTAATGCTTCATTTTATGACCTCTATTGATGAGTTGTTGATACAGGTAGTAAATAGTAAAGGGGCGATAGTACATGAAGAGTTAATATCTATTACTGTCCCTCAGACTTATTCTCTTTTTATGATAGATATTCAATCAGAAGCTTATTCTTTGAGGTTGAAGGGAGATAATATATACGAAGAATTCACTTTTTATTTTTAATAAACTATTTTTTATGAGAAAAGTTTTTTTGTCAGCATGCGTGATGGCATGTATCCTTGCGTCTTGTAATAACGAAGATGCAACAAGTGTTTTGGAACAGCAAGAGTCCTTGAAAACAATCAATCTTGCGGGTAAAGAGATCAAGAATGTTAATGGTACATTGTCATTCGAAAGTGAGGGCGATTTGAAGGAGATCGCAGAAAATCTTATTTCTTTCGTTCCGACTAAATCTATGGATGGTGCTTTAACCGTTAATTATGCGCAAGTGGAAGAGCTTCGTGAAAATGGCTTTACATCTCTTTATGACGTGTTTGTGAATGCGATTAATGATGTAGATTCCTATTATAGTCGAATAGGCGGGTATGAGGAGTTTAAAACGAAGTATTCTTCTTTGTTCTTCCCGGAGGTGGGAGATGATATCTCTCCTTATTTGCCTATAAGTGACAAGCAGTTGGCGATGCTAGCCGATACCAAAGGGGAGGTGTTGATCGCTAATCAAAAAGTTTCATTGAAAGACATCACTACCTATGAACAATTGGTCGATTTAGGACAAACCTTACCAGATGGAATCTCTTTGACCGCAGAAAGAGGAGATGTTGTTACTGGGACTAATGAAATTTCAGAAACACGAGTCGGCGATAACAAGGTTTGGGTTAAAACTCATTATAAAAAGAAAGATGGTTCTATCCCTGTTATGCAGGTAGAAGTATGTTTCAGGAAAAAATATTGGTTAGGGTGGTCTAATCATAATTCCAATACAACAGCTAAGTTAGGCTTTGGCTCAGGATTGCAGATGTACGCAGGAAAAGATCATGAGTCTGCTGTAGCGATACATGGATTTTCTTCTCATGATTACTATTATGCGATACCCAATATGGTGGGTATTCCTTCTACGATTCCTGTAAATCAGGAAGTTATTATTGATCATGGAGGAACTGGATTGACTCTTAAATTGCAATGTAAGTATGATTCATACATGCCATAGCTATTGATGGTTAATTGTTGATGCATGGAAATGCATTAAAATAGCAATCGGGTATATTTGAACAGACTAAACGATGATCACGGCTTGGATATAAGGCTTGTGATCATCTGTATGCCCTATGCTTGGTTTTACTATCCGGTAATTTTCAGGAATAATATAAAAGTATAGTAATGAAAGTATTGAGAGTTTCTTTGTTTTGTATTGTTTTGTTTCTGGTTGCGATCTCTTCTTTCTCGCAAGAGAGATTGATTTCATCCGGTTTATTGTTGAGTGGTGGCGCAGGAACATTGGATTACGAGTTTGTAGATGATTTGAAGCCTGATCGGCTTGGTGAATCTTTCGATGATACATATAACTATGATCTCCATTTGGGGTATCGTTTTCGTTTACGGCAGAATCATTGGTTGTTTTGGGACTTGGATGCTCTGTTGGGAATGAAAAGCATACAGAAGGGGAGATTATTGGATTTCAGTGAGATTTATACGCAATATCAAGTGGGAAAACGGCATTTGAATTATTATATAGCACTCTCACCTTCTCTCAATGCTTCTATCTATAAAGGATTATACGCAGGAGTGGGTGCTGAACCTACCGCTTATTTCTATCGGAGTGTAGATAGCGGCATGGGATTCGATCTGCCCGTTACCTTGAAGATCGGTTACGATTTAGGCTGTGTCAGTATAGAGGGTTCCGCTAAAATAGGATTGTTGCGTCATTCCGTGGAGAACTTGTTGGAGAGGAACCGGAAGAAGGAATTCCTGCTATCGATTTATATTCCTCTTCGGAAGATCTTACCATAGATTCTTGTCTTTTATAAACAGAAAAGGAGGTGTGTCAAAAGTTCAATTGCAAATAGCAATTGGAGTTTTGACACACCCTATATATAATTATAAGAACTTATCTTAGTCTGTCTGTCTTTTTGTTGTCTTATGCTGATATAGGTAGACACATTCAATAACAATAAAATGTGTAATTATTATGCGCAAAAAACATGAGCATTACAGCGAAGAAGAGAAATTGCATCTTCTTCATTCTTATTATCAATCCGGCATGAGCAAA